>LLBY010029436.1_pt1 | contig 24725 bp, 25 predicted proteins | sample 1489401 | NCBI WGS metagenome assembly LLBY01 (sample SAMN04092656, study PRJNA295927) | soil metagenome | biome: Soil prokaryotic community; feature: Bulk soil; isolation source: soil from tomato rhizosphere | host: tomato cultivar Hawaii 7996 | place: South Korea | collected 2011-11-01 | reverse complement strand
CCCGACGCCGCTTCGACTCCTCTTCATGCCGTGGGCGGCACGCCCATCTTTGCGCTGCCGCGTCTCGCCGAGAAACTGGGTTTGCACACCCTCTGGCTCAAGGACGAGTCGCGCAACCCGACGGCTTCGTTCAAGGATCGTGCTTCAGCAATCGTGGTAGCGCGGGCACGCGAGATCAAAGCGGAGGTGATCGTGACCGCCTCCACGGGGAATGCGGGCGCGGCGCTGGCAGGGATGTCGGCCGCGGTGGGACAGAAGGCGATCATTTTTGCACCCAAGTCTGCGCCACAGGCGAAAGTCGCGCAGCTGCTGATCTTTGGCGCCAAAGTCATTCTGGTAGATGGCACGTATGACGACGCCTTCGACCTGACGGTCAAAGCGTCACAGGAGTTTGGCTGGTATTGCCGCAACACCGGCTACAACCCCTTCACAGCCGAGGGCAAGAAGACCGCGGCGTTGGAGATCTGGGGATGGTGGGAAAGCATGCACCAGAAATGGCATGAGCAGGTAGGGGTGGAAGTGGATCACGCGCCGTTGACGGTCTTGGTCTCGGTGGGGGATGGCAATATCATCTCAGGCATTCATAAGGGCTTTAAGGATTTGTACGAATTGGGATGGCTGCCACGCATCCCGCGCCTCATTGGCGTCCAGGCAGAGGGGTCCGCGGCGATCTCGAACGCCTTCCACGCGGGCACAGAGACGATCACACCCGTTTCCGCGGAGACGCTTGCCGATTCGATCTCTGTCGATCTGCCCCGAGACGGTGTAAGAGCAGTCCGTGCGGCAAAGGAAACCGGCGGAACGTACGTTAATGTATCAGACCAGGAGATTCTCCACGCCATTGCCGAGCTTGGCACCGTGGGTGTGTTTGCGGAGCCGGCCGGGGCGGCCGCCTATGCAGGCCTCGTCAAGGCAGCCGGTTCCGGCCTGGTAGGAAGCGAAGACCCGATCCTGGTGTTAAATACAGGGAGCGGGCTGAAGGATGTGCGCGCTGCGATGCAGGCTGTAGGATCCGCTCCGATCATTGAGCCAACCCTGGAGGCTGTCGAGCGATTATTATGAAAGAGACCTGGAGTTTGCCCTTCCGTTACATCGTAGGAATCCTCAGCTGCGTTCTGCTGGTGGCGTTCCTGATCTACGCGCGGGAGGCCGTCACAAACTTGGCGATCGCGGCCTTCGTGGCATACCTGATCAATCCTGCTGTCGTCTATTTGACCACTCGAACCCGTATGGAACGCGTGGCCGCGGTGAACCTGGTGTACTTCTCAGCGGTCATACTCCTGATTGGTCTGCCTGCCTTGCTGTTGCCAATCTTTGCCGACGAAGCGCAGTTTGTCTTCGAAGATATTCTTAACCTGGCGAACCAGCTGCGTCAGACGCTTTCGAGTCCCATCCGCATCGGTGCGCTGGTCTTCCATTTGGAGGAATTAGGACAATCCATTTTTCAGGTGCAGGATGCCGTCTTATCTCCGATCCCCGAACGGTTTCTGCAGCTTCTCGAGACGACCTCCGTCGGTGTGCTTTGGTTCCTGGTGATCCTGGTGAGTGTGCATCTCTTCCTCTCCCAGTGGCCCGCCATGCGCGACTGGCTGATCAACCTGGCGCCGCCTCCGTATCGCCCCGAAATGCAAGAGCTATACGAGCGCATCAAACGGGTGTGGATGGCATATCTGCGTGGCCAGATCGTTTTGATGGTCATTGTCGGACTGGTCTTTACCATTGCCTGGCTGATCCTCGGGATTCCGGGCGCCCTGGTCTTGGGCGTCATCGCGGGACTGTTCACGCTCGTTCCCGATGTGGGTCCGTTTCTGGCGATGGTGCTGGCAGCAGGAGTTGCCTTGCTGGAGGGCTCCACCTGGATTCCCCTTTCTAATACCTGGGTGACAGGCATTGTGCTTGTCGTTTACCTGGTTCTGATCAACTTGAAGAATTTTTTCCTGCGCCCGTACATCATGGGGCGCAGCGTCCATATGAACGAAGCTCTGGTCTTCATCGCGATCATCATCGCGACGATCCTGAAAGGGATCCTGGGCGCGTTGCTGGTCGTACCTGTGCTTGCCTCTGTCGTTGTGATTGCCGGCTATGTGCAACGCAGGGTGCTGGGGCTGGCTCCCTTTGAAGATGACGGGAGCACACAATTCGCCGCGCCCGCCGAAATTCAGGCGCCCCGTCGCAGGTGGAGCCGGAAAGAACGGCTGGCGCGCCTGGGGAGAGAGTCCGAGCTGGAGTCGCTTGAGCCAGACGCGGTCCTGATCAACGATCCGCCGCCTTCCCCCGAAGAGCTACCTGTTCAGGGAAAGCCTCAGGAATGAAAATCACCTATTCCATCATCGCGCCAATTTATAACGAGCTGGAAAATATTCCGGAGCTCCATCGGCGCGTCAGCGAAGTCATGGACTCAACGGGTGAGCCGTGGGAGCTCATCCTTGTGGACGATGGCTCCACGGACGGTTCTACGGAGGCGATCCGTAGCCTGTCGAAGGAAGATGCATGTGTGCGCGCCGTGATCTTTGCCCGCAACTTCGGGCACCAGATTGCCATCACCGCCGGCTGGGATTACGCCCGGGGCGACGCGGTCGTCATCATCGATGCAGACCTGCAGGACCCGCCAGAGCTCATCCTCGAGATGGCAAAGAAGTGGAAAGAAGGGTATGAAGTGGTGTATGCCGTGCGCACCGAACGCGAAGGAGAATCATGGTTCAAGTTGTGGACGGCGTCGGTGTTCTACCGTCTCATCTATCGCATCACGGATGTGAAGATCCCCCTTGATACGGGTGACTTCCGCCTGATGGATCGTAAAGTTGTCGATGTGCTGAAACGAATGCGCGAGCGGCATCGCTTTCCGCGCGGGATGTCTGCCTGGGTAGGGTTCAAACAGATGGGCGTGGAATACAAGCGGGCGGCGCGCAAAGCCGGCGAGACGAAATACCCCTTTCGGAAGATGTTTCGCCTGGCCCTCAATGCGATTACAAGCTTTTCTTACTTTCCTCTGCAGGTGGCCACATTCTTCGGGTTTGCTTCGGCAGGCATTGCGATTATTGCCATTCCCTTCGTCGTCTACATGCGTATCACCGGTTCTCAGGCGTTCTTTGGTCAGGCAACGACGCTGATCGCCGTGCTTTTTTTGGGAGGTGTCCAATTGATCTCCCTCGGGATTCTGGGCGAATACATTGGTCGCCTGTATGACGAGGCCAAGGGCAGGCCCTTGTACATTGTACGCGAGGCGCCGAACGACCAGTAATCTGTGCTGATCCAACACTAAACGATGAGCAGCCTGCCGTCCGCAGACTGCTTTGTTTTCTCTTTCTCTATCCTTCTACATTACCCTTAAGCTTTTTCAAATGTCACTTTCTTTCCTCCGCGACCGAGTCTTTCTGCGTTCCATGCTGGCGATCGCCTTACCGGTTGCCTTCCAGCAGCTCATAACGGCCAGCCTTAATATGATCGATGTGCTGATGGTCGGTCAATTGGGTGAGACCTCTGTCGCCGCGCTGGGGCTGGCGAACCAGATTTTCTTTTTACTAATTCTCTTCCTCTTCGGTGTGACGAGCGGAATGTCCATTTTCACCGCGCAGTATTGGGGAAAGGGAGATGTGGAAAACATCCGCAAGGTGTTGGGAATCTGTCTTGTGATTGCCGTCACCGTGGCTACGGCATTTACGCTGGCTGCCACTCTCATTCCGCATCGGCTGATGAGCTTTTACACCGAAGATCAGGAAGTTATCCGTTTAGGCAGTGACTATCTGCGCATCGTGGGTTTGAGCTACATTTTGATGGCGATCACGGTTTCGTATATCGCCGTGTTGCGTAGTATCACGATGGTGGCGATCACCGTCGTCGTCTCGGTCGTGGCGCTGGGACTCAAAACGATCCTCGCCTATCTGTTGATCTTTGGTGTTGGCGGCTTCCCGGAATTGGGTGTACGCGGCGCGGCCATTGCCACAGCGTTCGGCTGGGGATTTCAATGTATTCTCTTGCTTATTCTTGTCTACAGGCTGAAAACGCCCCTCGCTGCGAATCCGTTTTCATTTTTCCACTTCAACCGTCCTTTTGCGGTGAATGTGCTTAAGACATCGATGCCTGCTGCGATCAACGAGGTCCTGTGGTCAGTGGGGATTACTTCCTACAACGCGGTCTATGCCCGCATCGGCACCGATGCGATCGCGGCGATCAACATCAACGCCACGATCGAGGAGTTGATGTTTGTGTTGTTCATCGGCCTGGGGAATGCCTGCGCCGTAATGGTGGGAAATAAGATCGGCGCGGGCGAGAAGGAGAGCGCTTTCGAATACGGACGCCGTTTTCTGATTATCGGTGTCACAGTTGCAATAATAGGTGGCGCGATCATCTTTTCGTTGCGGGAAACAGTTGTCAGCCTGTATGAGATTTCGCCCTCCGCAGCAAACAGTTTACGCGGGCTGATGTTCGTGTTCGCTGCCTCGGCATGGCTGAAGATGCTGAACTTCATCCTTTTCATCGGTACGATGCGCGCCGGAGGCGATACGCGCTACGCGATGTTCACGGAGCTTTTTTCGATCTGGGTCGTTGGAGTTCCCAGCGCATTGATCGGTGGATTCGTCCTGCATCTGCCCGTGTATGGAGTCTATGCGCTCGTCTTGTTGGAGGAGGCGGTCAAAGCGATTGTCGTCATCCGCCGATTCCTCTCCCGCCGCTGGATCCATGACCTGGTCAACGCGCCTGGAGATTTACCTTCCGCTTCTCTTTCCACGCCCGTATCTGATTCTTGATCTCCGCGAATCTCTTTTGGCTGACGTTTGCCAGCAGGAGAGTCATCCCGAAGGTGAGCAAAATATTCGTGATGAAAAAGAAGACGACCTCTTCAAGAGGCAGAATGCCAAAGAATAGCATCCCTGTGGTTTGACTCTCTGAAATAGACCAGGTTGTATCCTTTAGCGCGACGATGTCTGTCAACGAGAGATAGGTTCCGGGAACAAAAAGCGACCAGAAGACCAGTTTGCGATACTGCCAGAGGATATCCGCGCCGAAGAGGATTTGAACGATAACCGGCGGCAAAGCCCAGAAGAGGATGATGGATAGATACGTCCAGTTGGGGGAGCCGAAGAAGAAGAGATATGCTGAAATAAGCCAGAGAGAAGAAAGCACATAGGTAGACAGGTGGACAAGCGACCTGTTTGATTTAAACGTTTCGGCGGGTGGTGAGAGCCACCGGGCCAGAAACCACCACCACAAACCTGCCAATACCGTCTCCAGCACGAAGAACGTGTATTCCTCGATCGGTACATAACCAAGTACGATTCCGGTGACCAACTCTGGGTTGTAATACCACACGCCTGTCGCAACCAGGTAATTATCCCAGGGCGTGGTGTAAATTACAGCCAGGAACACGTGGAGGGCGATCGCCAACCACACCGCACGCCCATCGCGGAAGCCCTCGATTTGTTTATTCCGTCGATTATCCCAGTAGGTGATGGCGAGAAAGATCAGGATGGGCAGCACGAGGAAGCGAAGAAGAAAGCCAAAATATGTCATGTAGTCTCTAGTATTCCAGTCTCTGGTCGCGAAAAAGACAATTACTAACTACCAATTACACACCTACGCTTCACTCTCATCCTCACCCCCGGTCGCGGCTCGAGCGTTGCGCCCATATGTACGGAGATTGGGTGATTTGTGAACTCGAACGTATGGGTTTGCAAAAGACGGGCGATGACCAAACGCGCCTCTGCCAGACCAAACGCCGCGCCAATACAGGATCGGGGCCCTCCTCCAAAGGGGATGTAGCCAAAGGGCGGAGTCTTGGGACCGGAGGCAAAACGCTCGGGGCAGAATTCCTCCGGGTCGCGCCAGATCGCCGGATCGCGATGGGTAAGATAGATCGAGTAAAGCATCCGCTCGCCCGCGGGAATCGTTCCTTTGCGAAAGCTGATTTCTTCTGCTACGTGCCGGTTGCCGATGTGGATCGGCGGATAGAGACGAAGGCTCTCCTTGATGACCTGGTCGAGAAGCGGCGATTTATCCATAGTATGGATTTCATGAACCAGGCGTTCATGGACCTCTGGATGCTGCCCGAGCAAGGCAAACGTCCAGGCCAGCAGGGCGGTAGAGGTGTCATGTCCTGCAATGAGCATCGTCAGCATCTGGTCGCGGATCACCCTATCTGTTAGCCCCGCGTCGATGAGGTGCTGTAGCAGATCGTTCGGAGGTGCGGTCAACTGTCTGCGGTCTGAAATAATGCCGTAGAGATACTCGTCCAATACTCGAAGCGCCCTCTTGTATCCGGGACGCGGGATGGCCCTCCACAGTACCCACATTCCCGGCGAAATAAATTTGATGGCTTTCAAAACAGGATTCCACAGCCGCGGAAGGTCCTCCCACACGTCCTTGCCGAACAGGGCCTGCATGATGATCAGGAGCGCGATCTTGCGGCCCTCCACCAGCATATCGATCACCTCGCCGTCCCTCCACCTGGATGAGACGCGGTCGGTTTGCTCGATCATCATACCCCTGTAATTCGGCAGCCTGGAGGGGTGCAGTGGCGCTTCCATCAGCTCTCGGTAATGATCGTGTTCCGCGCCATCTGTGACCAATAGCCCACGCTGTAACAGTTCCGTGACAGGGTCCGTGTTGCGCCATAGGAGTTTAGCCCGTTCGGTGACGAGCAGCCTGCGGTTCGCTTCCGGCCCAAAGACGACGTACGAGCGAAAGCCGGGTAACGGCAGATGAAAGAAACTCCCGACCTGTTTTGCCATGACCTTTAGCGGGCCCAGCGGTGAGCCTTCACGGAACAGCGCGCTTAATGCGGCGAATCCGGTTTGCGTAGAAGTATCGTTCGAACCCATCGCCTATTTCAACTCTTTCGTCAGATACAAGGCCAGGTCATCATCTATGACGACTTCTTCACGATAATTGACATAATGATCCCGCCAATGCAAGCCACGCCCATCGGGGATATACCCACGCAGGATGTACAAACGTTGTGCCGCGCCGTAGTCGGAGGTCATACCCACGGCGATCCCCGCCACCGTACTGACCTTTGCAATCTCCTGTTCGGCTTTATCCATTAATAATGTGCCGATCCCCATGCGACGAAACTTCGGCAATACGTTGAAGTCCACGATCTCCGGGATGCTATGAACAAGGAACAGTTTGTAACTGGATTCCCAACAGATAGTCAGATAACCGGCAAACTGCCCTTCGACAAAAGCGATATACACATCGCGGACGCCCAGCTCCTGTTGCGCAAAATACCGTTCATATTGTGAGGCTGGCTTATTCCAACCTAGTTCCCGAAATGCCTCGGCAATCGCAGGAATATCCTTTCGCTCCAATGGCCGGATGGTCGCCTTTGTGTTTTGCATCGATTCCTCTACTTCCCAATCATGATTCAAGAACATAACAGCCCGCGTTGGTCGGATGATCTTCTACTAGCATACCTGCCTTTACATGGCGGATGAGCCAGAGGATCAGCCATTCCCCACCTGCGGAAGACGTGTGAACCAGGCTAAACCAGAAGAGATCCCCATTGCCGAAGACGAGACTCAAAATATATACAAGGATGCCCAGGATAAAACCTGGCATAAACGCGCCCAGGCGGTAAGCATTGACCTCTACGGGCTCCTTCAAATGAGCATACGGCCTAAGGGTTTTCCACTGAAAGCCAACCTTGATTGCCGAAAACGGCTTGCGCCCGGAGATCACCCAGCTAAGCCCGTGGATCAGCTCATGGAGCACGATTCCCAGCAGCACCGCAATCATGAGCAAGGCGATGGTTCCTGTAGGTCTCAGGGAGTCTATGCCATGCAACAGCAGGAACAAGGCGAATTGCAGGATGACGACGGGAATACTGATGAATGGGACGATGATGTTTGCCTGCGCCATGGAAATGTCACGTTTGTTTTCCAATAGAAAGGGTCCTTTAACCCGGGCGAAGTTTTTCCACCTCCCCCGCCAACCACTCTAAGATGAGCTTGCCCTGCCCGTTGAGATTCTTTTTCACGGCTGCCGCATAGGCTTGCATAAAATAGATGAGTTGCTCTGGTTGTGTCTCGTGGAATTGGAGCAAGGTCTTCAGCCATTCCACTTCGGCTGAGACATAGGACATATCACCTAACTGCAAGCCAGCCTGGATGTTTTCACCCAGAAAATAGATGCCCGTTTGAACGTTACTGGGCGCGAGAGAAAAATGTTCGATCGATTTCTTGAGGGTCAGCTCGATCTGCCCGCGCTGGGCCACAAACGCCTCGTGTGCAGTGACGTAGCTGGTAGAGGCGGCTTTAAGTGATGGCAGCTTCAATTTCTTGTTGAGCAGGAGATCGATCTGGTCCAGCGCCGAGGTCAAGTCACGGCCGAGAAAGTATCCTGGAATACAAGCGGAGAGCTCAGTCTGAATGCTAAATATGCGTCCGCCGAATGCTACGGGAATGCCACGGCTCGAAAGGGCCTGCGCAGTTTGTTGAAGTGTTGCCGCGGTGATAAGCTGCTGCGCGACCAGTGCCACCAGATTTGCCTGCGTGTCCTGGACGGTCGTTGTAAGCTGATCGACCGGGACATTCGCGCCGAGATAGATCACGTTAAGTCCTCGGCGACGGAGCAGGAGGGCGAGAAGCAATGGTGTAACGGTATGCAATTCCTCCGGCGGGCAGCCGACTAATACTGTTTGACTGCGAGTGGGAGCAGGCGAGGCGCTGAGCAGAGCGTTTAGGCGCCGCATCGCAAGAGCCGATGCGAAATGTTCCTGCTGGACGCTGGCACGATTTTCATACCAGTGCTTGCCAATCTCCGATAAGCCTTTCTGCAAGACATCGACGCAAACTGCCTCAACCGGGAAGAGCGAAAATGCCTGATTTAAGGCCTGCTCGGCAGCGGATTCGCTGAAGTTCAGGCAGGCTTCCACCCATTTTGCCCGCAGTGAGTCGAGAAGGGTCTCAGAGGGTTGATAAGGTACAGGAATGGCGGCCGTATCTGTCGTTTGGACGAGATCTGCCAACGGGTCGGTGCCCGAGGCCATCTGCTCGTTCCACAGGTCGACGGCCCGCGAGATGGAGAGTCCATCCTCCTGGCGTTTCATGAGCCATTTGATCGTTTCAATGTCGCGCTGGGAATACAAGCGATGGCCGCCCGCGCTGCGCTGCGGCATAGGGAGTCCATAGCGGCGTTCCCAGGCGCGCAAGGTGTCGGCGGCGATGCCCGTCTCTTTGAGAACGACTTTAAGATTGAAGGCTGGTGTTGTGTTAACCATGTTTTTTCCTTGAGCAGGTCTCGTCTGCCCGCTCCTCACGCATGATTTGCTGCATAGTCAAGGTTTTGTACAGATATTGTACCTGCTTCTTTGAGAATGCGCTCCGTAGTCAAACGGGCCGACAGCAGGACGATTGGCAAGCCGGTGCCGGGATGCGTGGACGCACCGGCAAAGTAAAGGTTCTTATATTGCTTGTGACGGTTCTGGGGGCGGAGATAACCTACCTGCCAGAAATTGTGGCTCAGGCCAAAGGCAGCACCTTTTTCCAGGTTGAAGCGCTCCTTCCAGACCCTGGGTTGGTACACGATCTCAAATTTGATATGCCCCCTGAGATCCTCCGCGCCCATCTCTTTGGCAAGACGAGCCAATACTGTTTCGCGCGCCCGATCCACAAGCGTGTCCCAATCCTGCTCAGCCCGCGCGTCGAGATGCCCCACCGGGACGAGGACATATAAGGTTTCCTGTCCATTCGGCGCAGCCGCCGGGTCGGTGCGCGCCGGCGCGTGGACGTAGAAAGAGGGCACCTCCGGCAAAGTGTGATCGTTGAAGATCTGGTCGAACGAGTCCTTGTAATCGCCGCCGAGGAATACGTTGTGGTGAGCGATCTGCGGATATTCCTTGTCAACGCCCCAGTAGAACATGATTGTGGAGCAGGTATAAAGTTTTTGATCCAGTTTCTTTGCTTCGTTGTTTTCGGGAAGCAATTCCTTGTAGATGTAGGGAAGATCGGCGTTTCCGACGAAGATGTCGGCGGTGAACGGCGTTCCATTTTCCAAAACGGCCCCCAGCACTTTACTCTTGCTGGTGATGATCCGCTTCACAGGCGCGTTGTAGATGAATCTTACGCCGAGACGTTCGGCGATTTTTTCAAGAGCCTGGATGGCTGCATACATGCCGCCCATTGGATACCACACACCCTCGGCAAGCTCCGTGTATTGCAGGAGTGAGTATGTCGCGGGCGCATCGTAGGGACTTAATCCCAGATACATATTCTGGAAAGTGAATGCGGCTTTGAGCTGTTCATCCTGGAAGAAGCGGCCGGTATTGGCATAGTGTTTCCTAAGCGCCTTGAGCTGAAACAGGAGGGGGAGGTTCCCCGGAGAGAAATATTCGAAGACATTGTAAAAATTGCGTCCCACGAATTTCTCTAAAGAGGTTTTGTAATGCTTGCTGCCTTCTGCCATGTAACTCAGGAAGCCGGTAAACCCGCTCTTCTCCACGCGTTCCAGTTGTCTCTGCATCTCGCCGAGGTTTGAGGTCAACTCAAGCTGCAAGCCATCGTCGAAGTGCACTTTGTAGGTGGGGTCGATCCGTTTCAGTTCGAGGTAATCGCTCATCTTTTGGCCCAGCGCGGCAAAGGTCTCCTCCCAGATTTCAGGCATGAGGAATAGCGTGGGCCCGATGTCGAAACGATGGCCATCGCGCAGGACCTGGTTGCAGCGCCCGCCGGGCGTGGATTCTTTTTCCAGCACGGTCACGTCATATCCATTTTTAGCGAGCCGGGCGGCGGTGGCGATCCCACCAATTCCGGCGCCGATTACAAGAGCAGTACGTTTTTGCATGATATCTCCTAAATTTCAGTCGTGCTGTCATTATACTACGTGTTCAATATTTGTCAATATATTAATGTAACACTTGACAATATGTGCAAAACCTGTACAATGGAGTGATATCAATTTTGGAGGAACGGTATGCAAGTACAAGCGAACTGGGAGAATCAACTTCTGGCCCTGGCAGGCCAGGCTCCACATCCACAAACTCGCCCCTTCTTTTCTTATTGGGCGGGCGATGCCTCATTACGCAAAGCCTATAAACAGGCTGAGAAGATCACTTCTCAGCACAGCAAGTCCTTTTATTTGGCTTCGGCGCTCCTTCCTGAAGAAAAGCGAACGGCGGTGCGCGCGCTCTACGCGTTCTGCCGCACTGTGGATGACATTGTGGACGAATCGTCGGCGGATGAGCGGGACGCTCAATTGGACTACTGGCGCGGGATGGTGGAGACCGGCTCCTTCCCGGATCACGACCTGGTCGCCGCCGCATGGGCAGATACGCTGAGCCGTTATCATATCCCACGCCACTATGCCCTCCAACTGATCGATGGCGTCGCCCGTGACCTCTGCCAGTCGCGTTATCAGACCTTCGAAGAGCTCGCCACGTATTGTTACGGAGTTGCCTCCACAGTGGGATTGATGAGTATGTACATCATAGGTTTTCAGAGTAATGAGGCCGTCTCGTACGCGATCAAGCTGGGGGTTGCTTTGCAAATGACCAACATCCTGCGCGACGTGGGGGAAGACTATCATAATGGGCGTTTGTACCTGCCGCGCGAAGAGCTTGCTTTTTACGGCATTCCGGAATCTGATATTGCCGGGGGACGTGTGACGCAGAACTGGCGCCAATTCATGAAGTTCCAGCTCGAGCGCACGCGCCAGTTGTACGCAGAGTCGTGGGCGGGCGTGAAGATGCTCGAACGTGAGGGACAGCTCGCCATCGGCGCTGCTTCCGTGTTTTATCAGGGCATTCTCGATGAGATCGAGAGGAATGACTACGACGTGTTTCGCTGCCGCGCTTCGTTGAGTGGTTTCCGGAAAGTCAGCCAGATTCCCGCGTTATGGATTAAAGTTAAATCCCTGTAGAGTTTTAAGAGAAAGGAAGTTTCATGCACAAAGATACATTACGACAATATGCCAACCTTTTAACGGTGATCCTGGCGCTGGGCGTCAACATCCTTGCCACCACACTGCCGTTGAACGGGCAGAGCACCGGTGAGATCTCCGATCGCTTCCAGGTTTATTTTGTCCCGGCAGGTTATGTCTTTTCCATCTGGGGGCTGATCTATCTTGGCTGGATCGCATTCACCATCTTCCAGCTTCAACCCTCGCAAAAGGAGAATCCACGACTGCGCCGACTTGGTTACTTGTTCGCGCTGAGTAACCTGGCCAACGCAGCCTGGCTGTTCTGCTGGCATTACAACCAGTTTGGCTTGAGTGTGCTCGTCATGCTGGTGCTGCTTGGATTGCTGATCGCAAGTTACCTGCGGCTGAACGTAAATCGCTCTAGCATCTCACGCGTTGAGTACTGGGCAGTGGATGTATTGTTCAGCGTTTATCTGGGCTGGATTACAGTCGCTACCGTGGCAAACATTTCAGACTGGCTATATTTTGTGGGGTGGGATGGGTTCGGTATCTCTCCACAAACCTGGGCAGTCATCATGTTGGCCGTTGCCTCCCTGCTGGGCCTGGCGATGGCTATTACACGGCGCGATATCGGATACCTGTCCGTTTTGGTATGGGCATTTGTGGGGATCGCCGTGAAGCAAGTCTCTGTACCGCTGGTCGCAACCAGTGCCTGGGTCGCGGCCGGGCTCATGGCCGCCCTTGCAATCTTCAGTCTGGTGCGCCATAGATATGCCTGACCTGGTGGAGCACAGGCTTGAGGACACAACGAATTTGTTGTGTCCTTTTTGGTTGGAGGGCGCGAAAAGAGGAATTCGTGGCTATAATCGAGTATGCGAATTATTTTCCTGCTGAGCCTGATCCTGCTCCTCGGCTGCACGTCAATCGCATCTGTGCCTACACCTACTCCAGGAGAAACCACAATGCCTGCGTTGCGTTTTCTTGCCTTGGGCGATTCCTATACAATTGGCGAACATGTTTCGGCGAAGAATCGCTGGCCCAATCAACTCGCCCAGTTGCTTGAAGCGGAGGGCATTCAAACCGAGGTGACGATCATTGCCCGCACGGGCTGGACAGTGGATGAGTTGTGGGATGGGATTCAAGCGGCTCCACCTGAGGGAACCTATGACCTGGTGATGCTGTTGATCGGCGTCAATGACCAGTATCGCGGTTATACAGCAGTATGGTATCGAGAGAAATTCCGCTTCATCCTGGAGAAGGCAATCCTGTATGCGGGAGGACACCCCGATAAGGTGACCGTGCTTTCGATCCCCGATTGGGGGTTCACGCCCTTTGCGGCAATACGTCGGGATACCGAGCTCATCAGCCAGCAGATCGACGAATTCAACGCCGTCAATTTAGAGGAAACGAAGGCTGTGGGTGCTCATTATGTGGACGTGACGATCATCTCGCGCATGGCCATGGACGACTTTGATCTGATCACCGGAGATCGACTGCATCCCTCCGGAAAGATGTACAAGATGTGGGCAGAGAAGGCCTTACCCGTGGCGTTGGAAATTTTGCAATAATTAGATACTTGTCCACTTTATCCACATCGAAAAGGAGACTACCCCATGCCTGAAATTTCGTATGACACAGTCCAGGACTATCTGACCTCTCTCGTACCACCGCGTGAACCAGAATTGCAGAAGATGGAAGAATACGCGGATGAAAATGACTTTCCTATCATTGGAACTGTTTGCGGCTATTACTGTTATCAACTGGCGCGCATGATCCATGCCAAATCGGTCTTTGAGTTAGGGTCGGGTTATGGTTATTCCACCGCCTGGTTTGCCAAAGCCGTCAAGGAAAATGGGGGAGGGGTCGTGCATCATACCGTCTGGGATGAAGACCTGTCGCAGCGCGCCCGGAGACACTTGTCCGCGTTGGGGAGCGCGGATGTCGTCGAGTTCCATATTGCCGAGGCGGTGGAGACTCTACGCAAAACAGACGGACCCTTCGATATCATTTTCAATGACATCGACAAGGAAGGGTATCCCGATTCGCTTTCAATCGTCAAAGAAAAATTGCGGCATGGCGGACTCCTGATCATCGATAACATGATCTGGCATGGACAGATCCTCGACCCGAACGACCACGAGAAATCCACAGAAGCCATCCGTCGCTTCACGCGTGACATAACAACTGACCTCGATTGGATCGTATCGCTTTTCCCCGCTCGGGATGGCATGATCGTGGCCTATAAAAAATAAATTTCGGTAGTTGACTTGCCTTTGCTACGGCAGGTGCAGTGCCAGTGTCGAGACCACTCCTGAGGAAAAATTACATGGCTTATAACTTTGACCGCATCCCGAATAGACGTATTCCCGGTGTCGTGAAATGGACCTACTATCCGCAGGATGTGCTTCCGTTTTGGGTGGCAGATATGGATTTCCCCTCCCCGAAACCGATTTTGGACGCGCTGCGCAAAGCTGTAAATCATGGGGTGTTAGGCTATGAATTGGCTTCTCCTGCCTTGTTGGAGACAGTGGCGGCGCGCATGGACCGTTTGTACGGCTGGAAGGTCAAACCCGAATGGGTCGTGCCAGTGACGGGAATCGTCAGTGGGTTCAATGTGGCAGCACGCGCGTTTGGCTCTCCGAAAAGGGGGTACCTGATCCAGCCGCCGGTTTACAACGAGTTTCATGAACTAAAAAATAGTCTTGGCCTGATGCAGATCAATGTACCGATGGTTAAACAGGTACGTGGAAATATCCTGCACTATGAAATTGACTGGCATCTATTCAAAAAGCAGGCTAAGAAAGCCGGAATATTTATGCTTTGTAGCCCGCAAAACCCGCTGGGGATCATTTTTTCGCGTGGGGACTTGATGCGCATGGCCGAAATCTGCCTTGAGAACAATGTGCTGATCGTCTCAGATGAGATCCATTCTGAGCTATTGCTCGATGAAAAAAAGTTCACCCCAATCGCCAGGCTTTCCAAAGAGATCGCAAATAATACGATTACTCTGATCGCGCCTTCAAAGACGTTTAATATCCCTGGTCTTTTTTGCGGTTTTGCCATCATCCCCAATGACAAGCTTCGTGCGGAGTACCTCAAGGTTGTACAACAGTTGCGGTTGCATGTAGCCAGTTTGGGACTCCGCGCCGCCCAGGCTGCGTTCTCGGAGGAATGTGATGACTGGTTGAGGGAATTGCGCTGCTATCTCGCTGCGAACCGAGATTTCCTGATTGACTACGTGACAAAGAATATGGCTGGGGTGCGTATAACAAACCCAAACGCAACCTACCTTGCCTGGCTGGATTTCACACAGCTGAATTTCGAAAAATCGCCTTTTGAATTCTTTTTTGAAAAAGCTAAAGTGGCACTGGTCGATGGAACCCTGTATGGGGAGAACGGCCAAGGACACGTGCGCCTCAATTTCGGCACATCGCGCCGGATCCTTCAGGAGGGAGTAGAACGCATGGATCGCGCGCTCCATTCCCATTAAATAAAAGGACGGATGGGTGTTACCCATCCGTCAAGTTTTCAATTTGCATCTAGGTAAGGAGCGGGGAATTGCCACCTTCCTATCGTTAGGAGAACGTCTGTTTCAAAGCGTAGTTCGTGCGTAGCTTTGGCCAGTTCAGGGCTTCCCGGTCCTACCTTCGGTAAACATTTCAGGTGGTGACTCTATGGGTACCTCCTTTCTCTATGAGTCCATCATACAACGAATAAAACATGTTTACATTAAAAATACTTTACAAGTTTGTTATAAAAGATTCATTCGGGCTCGATGTTTGCGGCAAGGTTTGTTTATTTGTTTCGATCCCATACTCGTGCAATCAGCACACCGGCAGGTGCAGCCAGTGCAAAGGCCAGCAGGGCAGCCAGGCCTAGACCAATGACAACAACACTACCCATCCACAAGAATGCGAATAAGATAGGGTCTTTCTTCACGACTTTGCCATTGGTGTCTATACAATGCAGTTCGTAAGCGGTGCTAGGCTGCGAATTGCCAAATTCATCGGTCGTTGTAGTTGGATAAGAATAGGATTGTCCGGCGGTTCCTTCCGGACAGATAAGCGATCCGACGGTTTGCATGGCAAAATTGGTGGCGGAAGTGAACCCCCCGATCATCATGGACGCCGGAAGAAAACAGAAACTCAGCGTCCCAAAGACAATTATCCATATGATGCAGCCCGATAGTGTACCCGTTTTAGCGTTGTTCATGGTTTTTCCTTTGTTATACGAAAACGAGGGTATACATAGATATAGTTTATCCCATGTTCATGAAGCAGACCTATAAACGGAGAGGAAATGAAAATGATCCTTTTTTCTGGTCTTCCCGGCACAGGCAAGAGTACGCTGGCAGATGCGTTGGGAAAAGATCTTGGCATTCCGGTCTTTGCGAAGGACTGGCTGGAAGCCGCGCTCCTTCGAACCGGCTTGAAAGCAACCGATGCAGAAAAATCTCTGGGATACGCCGGTTATGAGCTTCTGACGGTATTAGCCGAACGCCAGCTTATGCTTGGACAATCTGCTATCCTGGATAGCGTCGCGGCAACGCAGACCATCCGGCGCACGTGGCGTGAGTTGGCAGAGCAATACACGGCGCGTTTTTGTGTGATCGAGTGTATCTGCTCCGATGAAGCACTTCACCGCTCACGTTTGCGGGGAAGGGAGCGCCATATCCCTGGCTGGCATGAGCTGGACTGGTCCGAAGTGGAGCGAGTGAAAAGGTATTATGAAGCCTGGGAAGGGGAGCGCCTGATCCTGGAGATGGCGAATTCCTTTCACGAAAATCTCCTAAAAGCCAAAATCTATTGTGAGTGATTTGATTGTGAGATATAATACAAGTTGTCTGACAACTTACCTCCACCGGAAACAAGCCTTACGAAGGGTTTCTTATTTGAGGGTCGTCTCCGCATGCAACCTTCGCCAGGCCGCTTCCGAAAAACCATTCACAAGAGAGGCATCATGACCACTATCGACCTGACTGTCGAAGCATCTCGCCGGGCAAATGCTATCAAACGGGCCAAAGAACGGGACATTATCATCCCCACCTACGCACAAATGAAGGACCCCTCCAGGATCCCTGCAGCCATCAAAGAGGAATTGAAGGGTATCGGGCTGTGGGATATCCACCCACGGAACCTCTTTCGCATCAACTGGCATAACGAACCGGTCGCGTCGGGCGGGACCTTCGACGGCGCCAACTATCTCGAGCTCCCCTCCTCGCTGACGGGTGTGCCGGCGCGCATTATCGCGCTCAGCGGCAAGTGGTTCCCGACGGGCGCGCATAAAGTCGGCGCCGCGTTTAGTTGTCTGGTGCCGCGCCTGGTCACCGGTCAATTTGACCCCACTACGCAGAAAGCGGTCTGGCCTTCCACTGGCAATTACTGCCGCGGCGGCGCGTATGACTCCGCACTGCTGGCCTGCGATTCCATCGCTATCCTGCCCGAGGGCATGTCGAAAGAAAGATTCGAGTGGCTGGAAAAGGTCGCGGGTGAAACCATTAAGACCCCGGGTTCCGAATCGAACGTCAAAGAGATTTTCGATAAATGCTGGGAGCTGAGAAATTCCGGCCAGGATCTGATGATCTTCAACCAGTTCGAAGAGTTCGGCAATTATCTCTGGCACTTTGAAGTGACCGGTCACGCGATGGAAGAAGTGCTCCAACAGGTCATGGGTCCTAATGACCGCTACCGCGGCATGGCCTCCGCGACGGGCTCCGCGGGGACGATCGCCAGCGGCGATTACCTCAAGAAGCTCTTCCCCGATAGCAAGATCGTCGCCAGCGAAGCCCTGCAGTGCCCCACACTCCTCGAAAACGGATTCGGCGCCCATCGCATCGAAGGCATTGGCGATAAGCATGTGCCGTGGATCCACAATACCAAGAACACCGACGTTGTGACCGCCATCGATGACAACGCGGTGGTCAACCTCTCGCGCCTCTTCAACGAGGAGATGGGGCGGGCTTATCTCGTCGAAAAAGGAGTCCCTGAATCTCTAGTCTCCAATCTCGATTTGTTGGGCTTCTCCGGTATCTCCAATGTCCTCTCTTGCATCAAAGCTGCAAAATACTATGAGATGGGCGAGAACGACATCATGCTTACCGTACTCACCGACTCGATGGAGCTTTACCGCTCACGTATCCATGAGATGCAGCAAGAGTTCGGCGAATACACCGAAAGGAATGCCGCCGCCGATTTCGCTCGCTATCTTGTTGGACAATCGACAGATAACATGCTCGAGCTGCGTTACACCAATCGACGTCGCATCCACAACCTCAAATACTACACCTGGGTCGAACAGCAGGGCCGCACCTATGAGGAAATCCAGGCGCAGTGGTATGACCCGAATTATTGGACCGACGTCCAGAAACAGGCAGATCAGATCGATGAATTGATCGTCGAGTTCAATAGAGAAGTGGGATTGATGTAGTTCGGCCGGTGTGCCTGTAACGGTTGGAACGGTTGGCGGAACCTCCGCCAACCGTTTTGTATTGATCGCCTTCTTGCCTCACTTCGCAAATTCCTTGCCCAAGCAATAAGCTTGCTGCAAATATTCCTGCCTGGTGGCAGCATCGACCGCACTGACAGCATAGAAATAGATGTGCTCCACGTTCTTTATTCCCGGATACCGAAATCCAAAATCATCTGTCAGTCTCTTCATTGCCTGTCCCAGCCCTCCCTGATAGGCTTTTTCATTGAACATTGTCGTGCTGATGATCAGCGCCTTCTCATGCTTGAACAGCGGCACTCGACCTCCCATCTCACCCTTCCAGCCCTCTGGTGTAAAGGAAAATGCAAAGCCATACGTAAAAACACGTTCGATCCAGCCTTTCAGAATCGCCGGGAAGCCTAAGAACCAGACCGGAGCAATGATTACCAGTGCCTCCGCCTCAGCGATTTTCCTTTGCTGTTTCCGCACATCCCTGGGCCGAAATGGCCTGGCCAGTTTTACGATATCAGAGATATCCTTATTACGGAGCCATTTTTCCGCGAAGAGCCATATAAACCGGTTGGTAGAACTCTGAATCATTGCTCTTAAATATTCCATGGGTGTGGATTCATCGATCCAACTTGCGTAATCCCACAATTTGAGAACGGGGTTGAATCTGATTGCATAAAGATCTATCACTTCATTGGTATGTCCGGCATCCTTGAGGCCCTGAGAGAATTGCTCCAGAATGGCATGGCAAAATGACCGTGGATTGGGATTGGCATAGACTGTCAAAATCTTCATGGAATGACCCTCCGATTCGCTTATCTCTTTCATACAACGGTCCCTCCCAACACAGCAACACTATCTATACTATACGGAAAATGACTTGAGAAATCAATCACCTTTTCTCTGCTGATGACTAACGTATAATTGTCACTATGCTACAGCCCACATCACTGATTCTCGTCTGTCTCCTGCCCTCGCCTCGTGATCTGGAGATCGCGCGGCTGTTGGGGTGGTACCGCATCCCGCTCCGCACCGCGCCGAAAGTCGTCGCCGTGGATTACCTGGCGTTTTACCAGCCCTCGGCGTTCGGTGAGCGCGGCGGGAAGATCGAATTCATCGCCGAAGTGCGCGGCCACGAGCTGACGACGCGCGGCGAATTACTGAAAGATGAAGCGAATCATCCGCGCGCGAGGGAGGAGTATTACAAAATCCAGATCGGCGGACTCGAGAGATTGAAAGAACCTGTCCTCGCCGACAAATGGAAGCGAGTTACGTTCTTATATACGACCGGTGAATATTTGCTCAAAGCAAAGACACTTAACGACCTGGTCGTCGATGGCGATGAACGCCAGATCCTGTGGCACTCCTTGCGGGAACGCGCCGAAAGTGAGCAGCTTTATAAAACAGATTTGCCCGAAGCAGATATCCCACCCGAGGTGTTGGCGGCGCTGTTGGGGATCAGGGAGCCGGAAGGCACATACGAAGCCGAGGAGCCCAATGTCAGCGATTTTGATTAAGAACGGAACCCTCATCACTTCAACCGAAACCTTCGAAGCAGACATTCTGATCGAAGGTGAAACGATTTCTCTTGTTGGGAAGGATCTCCAGCACCCAATCGCAGAGGTGATCGACGCGACGGGCAGATTGATTATGCCCGGCGGAATCGATCCACATGTGCATCTGGATCTGCCGATGTTTGACACAGTCTCGTCAGATGACCATTACACAGGGCACAAGGCCGCGGCGTTTGGTGGGACGACAACAGTGATGGATTTTGTTGTTTTTGAAGGACAGGGGTTCCAGTATTCCGTTGATTCATGGTTCGAGAAGTCTGCGAAGGCCGCGATCGACTATTCCTTCCACATGAACCTAACCCGCTTCGACGAGAAGATCGCAAATGAGATTCCCTCCCTGAGAGACATGGGGATCACAACCCTGAAGGTATTCACGGCCTACAACGGACGTCTGCGGCTGGACGATGGAAGCATTTTCAAGGCATTGCGGATCGCAAGAGAAAACGGCATGTTGGTGATGGCGCATTGCGAGAACGGCGACGTGATCGAGACACTGGTTACTGAGGCGCTGAACATGGGTCACTGGCAACCTGAATACCACGCGCTGACGCGTCCTGCCTGGGGAGCTGCCGAAGCGACCCTTCGTATGGCTGCCATGGCGGAACAGGCTGATTCACCCGTCTACATTGTCCACATGAACGTCGGCGGCGAAGTGGATATGCTCCAGTACGCGCGCGCGCGCGGCGTCAAGGTGATGGGGGAGACGTGCCCGCAATATCTGTTCTTCACGATTGACGATCTGCGACGGCCGGATGGCGCGAAGTGGATTTGCTCCCCACCGATGCGCACGTCACAGGACAACGCGCGGCTATGGGAGGGATTGTCGCAGGGGATTCTACAGACCATCGGCACGGACCATTGTCCCTTCTTCTATGATGGCACCCGGCCCATCGTCTATGAGGGACGCGAGATCGCCATCCCCGGCAAGGAACTCGGGAAGGACGACTTCACCAAGATCCCGAACGGCTTGCCCGGCGTGGAAGACCGCTTACCTGTAATGTGGACCTGTGGTGTTCGCAGTGGAAAGATCACGCTCAACCAATTCGTTGCCTATAACAGCACAAACCCGGCAAAGATCTTTGGACTCTATCCTCGCAAGGGCGCACTGCTGGCCGGCTCCGATGCAGATATCGTGATCTGGGGCCCTGAAAAGAAAGTGACATATGGCGTTGCGGTCGCCCACCAGCGCACGGACTACAACCTGTACGAAGGCTGGGAATTGACCGGCATGCCTGAAAAAGTCTTCCTGCGCGGAAAATTGATTGTGGATGGTGATCGTTGGTTGGGGAAGGCAGGGGATGGTCAGTTTTTGAAGCGGGATGAAGGGGAAGTTCTTTAAAGGGCATTATGCCTAGAAGCAAACTTGTCATCCACTGTGACGCGCTTGTCGTCCACTGCATGGATTATCGCCTGCAGAAATTTCTTCAGCCGTGGATCACCGTCCGCTTTGGCTATGATAATTTCGATATCATCTCGCTTGCAGGCGGTGTGCATGATTATGAAATGGTGTTGAAGTACGTCCAGCTTGCCGTGCAGATCCATAGCATCAACACCGTTTGCCTGATCAATCACGAAGATTGCCGCGCCTATGGACGCGAAGGAACCTATAAACGGCATAAACATGATTTATTGGATGCCAGTGGGAAAATTAACGCTCTGTTCCCCCAATTGAAAGTCGAAGCCTTCTACCTTCATTTAGATGGCACGTTTGAGCCGATGGAGTAAGTTATTGGCTCTCAGCGCTCCACAAAGCAGCGCTTAATTTGTTGTTATCCCGCCAGGTTCCGCTTGCGCCTCAAGCAATTCTTTGAGCCTTGGGTGATCCGCATATACACCGCGATATCTTTCAGGCAGCAGCGCGGCGATGTGGCACATGATCTCGTCGGTGTATTTTTTTAGAACCTCATCGCGGTTTCCTCGCGGAAGCGGCGGCAAGGTAAAAGAGGGTCCGGCCGAGACTGTGAAGTGCGAACGGCGTAGCTTTTTGAGGTTTCCAAGGATTCTTTTATCTTCTGTGCCAGTGATGCCCACTGGGACAATTGGGCGCCCTAATTTTGTGGCCAGATAACTCACCCCTGGCTTCGCCTCGATCAATGCACCCGTGCGCGAGCGCGTCCCTTCCGGGGCAATGACCAGGATATTGTTCTCCTCCATCAGGGAAATGATCTTGCGCAAGGCTTTGATATCGGGGTTGAAGCGGTCGATGAAGATGAAGTTGAAGTGCTTCCCTATCCAGCGAAAGAGTCCGACATCCCTCCACTTTTCTCCGATCACCACGAACATATCCCAGCGGTCCAGCGCGTAAAACGCAATCGGGACGTCCACAATTCCCAGGTGGTTGGTGGCAATCACGAAACTGGTGTCTTTGGGTAGATTCTCGTAGCCTGTGACTTCGACGCGGGCAATGAGATTGAAAAGAAGACGGATGAGCCCACGGATAAAATACTTCATGTCAGTTCTTCAGGAGTTCTTTCAGGCGCGGATGATCCGCATACACACCGCGATACTTTTCCGGGAGCCGCGCCGCGATCTGGCACATGATCTCGTCGGTTGCCTGACGCATTGATTCTTCGCGTTCCTTACCTTTGGGGATATCGATATACATCAGCTCGGCGGCTATCACCGTGATCTTCGAACGGCGGAGGTGCTTCAGATTTTCCACAATGACGCGGTCCTCGGTGCCGGTCACAGCGACTGGCAGAACTGGAAATCCACTCTTGCTTGCCAGGAACGCGACGCCCATCTTCGCCTCCTGCAACGCTTCCGTTTTAGAGCGAGTTCCTTCGGGAGCGATCACCAGGATTCCGCCCTGCTTCATGCGCTCCAGGATTTGTCGGAAGGCAGAGTAATCTGCCTCGAAGCGGTTTAGCCAGACAGCATTGGCCGCGCGCCCGATCGCACCGTAGAGAGGGTGCTCTTTGTACTTCTCGGCCACCGGCATGATGAGATCTTCTCGATCCAAAATGCACAGCAGGGCGGCGGTATCCAGTCTCCCGAGGTGGTTGGCGGCCACGATCACATTTCCCTCGGGAAGTTTTTCCATCCCATTGACTTCAATCTGAGTGATGATCTTCATAAAAAAACGAACGATGGAGCGCAATGTCCTGTATTTCATGTCCGCAATTGTACAACACGCGGAGCAGTCCTGTGGACAAGCGAAGCAGTGCTGTGCACACGCGGAGCGGTCCTGTGGACAAGCGGAGCACGCCGCAGAGCGACAGTGTGGACAATCAAAGATAAAAAAACAGGCGGAACGCTCGCGTCCGCCTGTCTCATCGGTGCTTCCGATCTCTATCTCCACATAAAGTCGCTGGAGCTCTTGCTCTTTGAGCGCTTCTCCGATCCATATTTTTCGAACATACGCTGGAAGATCACCATGTCACTAGGAGCCATCTGGACGATCTCGAAGCCCACGTTGTAAGTGTTGGGATCCACGTGGTCTGTATGGCACCATTTGCTGCGGGCAATAAACGACATGGACGTTTTATCCGCAATATCGGCCGTGAGCTGGACCTGCATACGGAAATCCTGACCGGGCGCGATGGCTTTCGGGCAATCCAGCCGGAACCCTTCCGTGCTGATATCGGTAAGATATCCGATCAACTGCTTGCTCAGGTCGTCGGTCACCTGCATGTAGTAGGTGAAGTCGCGACGGGTAATTTTGCGTTTGTCTGCCATGATAATCGCTCCTTTCCTTCCAATAAGTATATGATAATTATAGGCAGGATTGCATAGTAATTAAATGACAGAATTTTAAGAGTTTTGGTTGTCGCTACGTCAGGCAGATTGGTAGGCGATTGATCGGACAGTTATGTAGAAGACACGGTGCCGGAGAAATTTCGTGTAATCTAGCGCGGCCAAGGTCTTCTCCTTCCGTCTTATTCTGTCTTCAAAATATGCGTTACGATCGTCGCTCCGGAGCCGCCGATATTCTGCGCCATGCCGATCTTCGCGCCTTCCACCTGTGTGCCGTTGCATTCTCCGCGCAATTGTTGAACGACTTCCACGATCTGGTACATCCCTGTCGCCCCGACGGGATGTCCGCGGGCCTTCAGTCCGCCGCGGGTGCAGATGGGTAAGCGTCCCTTGGGACCGATCTCGTCGTCCAGCCCCAGCCGTACACCCTGGCCGCGTTCGGCAAATCCGCAGGCTTCGAGGGAGAGCGCGGACATGATCGAGAACGCGTCGTGCAGCTCGAATACGTCGATATCTTCCGGGCCGACATTCGCCATCTCGTAGGCGCGTTTCGCCGATTGATAGGCGGCAGTCAAGAACAAGGGATCTCGGCGCGAGTGCACGGCAATTGTATCGGTGGAAGAGGCAGAACCTGCTATGACGACCCGCGGCTTTCCATTCAATGAGGCCACCTTTTCCGCCGGCACGATCACAACTGCCGCGGCGCCGTCCCCGATGGGGGAGGCATCCAGCAGATTCACTGGTGTCGCGACCATAGCCGATTTTTCGAACTGATCGACGGTGATCTTCTGATGCAGGCGCGCAAAGGGATTGTGCATCGCGTTCGCATGAGCGTTGATCGAAAACGGCGCGAAGTCGGCGTGCTTCCATCCGTATTCGTGCATATACCGCCGCATGACCAGCGCGTTGATGCCGACGAACGAAACGCCTTGCTCCACCTCATAATCCGCGTCGGCAGCGGTGGCGAGGGCTGCCGTTACATCGTGCCCGGCCTTATCCGTCATCTTTTCCACACCCACCACCAGAGCCGAATCGATGTCACCCGCGGCGACCGCCATCAGTCCCGCCCGAAGCCCTGCCGCGCCAGACGCGCAGGCGGCCTCTACCTTTACAGATTCCTGGCCCCAAAGCCCAACCCAGTCGGAAAAGAACGTCCCCAGCTGGTTC
>LLBY010014194.1_pt3 | contig 24740 bp, 27 predicted proteins | sample 1489401 | NCBI WGS metagenome assembly LLBY01 (sample SAMN04092656, study PRJNA295927) | soil metagenome | biome: Soil prokaryotic community; feature: Bulk soil; isolation source: soil from tomato rhizosphere | host: tomato cultivar Hawaii 7996 | place: South Korea | collected 2011-11-01 | reverse complement strand
ACCCTACACGATCCTCATCGACGACATCCTCATCACCAGGCCCGATTCTGGCGGCGGTACTGGCGCGACGGTTATTGACACGGACTTCGAGGACGGCCTGGACGGCTGGGTGCTGCGAGAAGCCGACAGCACCCCGGCGACGCTCATACTGACTGAGGCCGAGGCGCACAGCCCGACGCATGCCGCGTTGGTCACTGACCGCGACGGCCAGGGGGACGGCATCGGGCACGATGTCACCGGATTGATGACGCCCGGTACGGCATACAACATCACCGCCTGGGTCAAGTTCGCTGCTGGCTCGCCGCCGGACACGCTCTGGCTGAGTATGCGGCGCACGAACGATGGCGCCGACAGCTACGACACCGTCGGCCAGTTTAGCAACGTCTCCGGCAATACGTGGACGCAGGTCACTGCCACGTATCAGATGGGTACCGCGGACAGCGCTTTCCTTTACTTCGAGACAGCGTACCCGGATGGCACAACCGCCTCCTTCCTGGTCGATGACATCCTGGTCCAGGAGCAGGGCGGCCCCGATTGGGACGAGACCCTGACCCCGCTCAAGGAAACAGTGGATTTCCCGGTCGGCGTTGCGATCGACTCGAGCGAGACGACCGGCGCGTATGCAGGCCTGCTCCAACACCACTTCGAGCAGATCACGCCCGAGAACCACATGAAGCCCGAGGCGTGGTATGACGCGGACCGGAACTTCCGGATCCATCCGGAAGCAAAGCTGCTCATGGACTTCGCTGCGGCGAACGGCATTCGCGTCTACGGCCACACGCTGCTCTGGCACCAGCAAACGCCGGAGTGGTTCTTCCAGCGTGACGACGGCACGCCGCTGACGAACTCGCCAGAAGACCAGGCGATTCTCAGCACGCGCCTGCATGACCATATCTTCAACGTCGCACAGACGTTGAGCGCCATGTACGGGCCCTTTGGCAGCGCCACGAACCCGCTGGTCGCGTTCGACGTAGTCAACGAGGTCATCTCAGACTCTGCCACACCAGATGGGCTGCGCACAAGCCCGTACTACAACATCCTCGGTCCTTCGTACATCGATGATGCATTCAACTGGGCGGACCAGGCATTCAACGTCGAGTATGCGGCTGCCGGGGTCACGCGCCCGATCGCTCTGGTCATCAACGATTACAACACAGAGCGGTCCGATAAGCGCGCCCGCCTGTACGCGCTGGTAACCGACCTGCTCAACCGGGGCATCCCGGTCGACATCGTCGGGCATCAGTTCCACGCCAGCCTGACCACGCCCGTCCAGTCGTTCGATGAGGCTCTCGCAGCGTTCGAGGACCTGCCGGTCAGGCAAGTCATAAGCGAGCTCGACGTCATGACCGGAACGCCGGTCGACGACGCCAAGCTCATCGAGCAAGGTTACTTCTACCGTGACGCGTTCCGCATCTTCCGGTCACATTCTGACAGTATATTCTCCGTCACACTTTGGGGTCTCTATGACACCCGCAGCTGGCGGAGTGACAACGCGCCACTCCTCTTCAACGGCCAGCTGGCTGCGAAGCCTGCGTATTTCGGCGCTGTCGATGAGACGCTCCCCGCGCGCATCCGCACGGCGCTGGTTTTCCAAGCAGATGTCCCGCTCGAGGCGGGTGCCACTTCTGCGCTCGAATGGCAGAAGCTCCGGCTCATCAACGTTGGCGATAAGTTCAGCTTCCAGCTTCGCTGGGAAACTGATCACCTGAGCATCTTTGTTGATGCGGAGGACGCCACACCGGAAGCCAGTGACAAGCTTACTTTCCAGGTAGGCGAAAATACATATACATTCAACCGTGACGGCACGGGCGACGTGTCCGGCGTGGTCGAGGAAGTCGACGGTGGTTGGAAGGCAGTCATCCACCTGCCACTCAGCGGCGCTCAAGAGGGCGACCAGGTCCAATTTGACATTGCCCTGACGGACGGAGAGGATACGCTCGGCTGGAACGATCCCGGCGCAACTGGCACGCTTACGCTCGTCGAACCCCTCTCGTATTTGGAAGTGGCCGGGATCGGGGACGGCAGCGCGCCGGCGATCGACGGCGAAGTCGACCTCATTTGGGCGCTCGCCACTACGGTCTCCACCGACAAACAGATCACTGGAACGGATACCGCGACCGCCGACGTGAAGACCCTGTGGAAGGGCAATACGCTGTATGTCCTCGCCCACGTCCACGACGACGTGCTGGATGACATGGCCTCCGACCCATGGCAGAAGGACTCGGTCGAGATTTACGTCGATGCCGGCAACTACAAGAACGGCGCGTACCGGCCAGATGACACCCAGATCCGCATCAACTACAGGAATGAGGTCTCGTTTGGCACCGGCGACATCGCTGCCCAACAGGCAAGGCTAGTCAGCGCTACCTCGATCGTTGAGGACGGCTACATCGTGGAGGCATCGATCAGTCTCCTCGAGGAAAGCGGCGTGGGGACCTTCCACGGTCTCGACTTCCAGGTGAACGACGCTGCCGGCGGGACGCGCATCGGCATCCGCAACTGGGCCGATGCGACGAACGCCGGGTACCTGAGCACCTCGCATTGGGGCGTCGGACGGCTACTTGAAGCCGACCAGACTGTCCCAGAGCTCCAGCTCTCGACCCCCATTGACCTTACGGCAACTGCCGAGGATGGTTATCACGGGTTGACAGCAGCGGCTGCCGGTGTCACCGTAACGGACACATTCGACGACCCCGCCTGGTTGATACTCACCAGCGATGCGCCGGAAGTCCTGCCGGTAGGCTCGAACGTGGTCACCTGGACAGTTACCGATCTTTCCGGCAACACCGCCACAAAGCAGCAGACCATCGTTGTCCACGCGCGGGTGCTGACTTCGCTCACCTACTCCGGCAGCAAGCGGGTGGTGGTCACCGGTGGGTCGAGTTCCTTCACAGCAGGTGCGGTGCTCTCGGCATCCAGCCCGGCTTGTATGGCTGGCCAGCCCGTTCATTTCACGCTCGATCGCGACCCGGTGACGGGTGAGGCAGTGACAACAGCTCTCGGCACAGCCATAACGAACGCGGACGGGAAAGTCAAGTTGACGGTTGCGACCAACCTGTGGAAAGCAGGGAAGTACACTCTCAGCGCTATCTACGATGGCAACAACCTAGGATGCGTCGGATCGTCCACATCGGTGACACTAACCGTGGTTGTAACTCCATCCATCACGGGCGGCGCCGGCGCTCCCTAGGGATCTCCGAGGGACGTGCCTGCTAAGAATAACCCAACATAGAAAATAGATTCGGGGCTGTCTGGAAAAACGACCGGACAGCCCCCAAATCTTGTAATCACAGCCAGGTCCGCAATCGTGCGCCCCGGCTTGACCCTTTGCGCGCCGTGATAGTCCCGCGCCGACAAATTGAGCTGGTTCATGCACAGCACGGTGTCGCAGCACGCATGACGCTTTGACCCCTTCTGGCAGCTTGCAAAGTTGGCGAATCTCCCCGATAGGCCTGTCCGCATTACAGATAATGTCAGAGGTTAAGGAGATTGTGGCAGGAACCTATCTATCGCCTGATGTTGAGATCCATACTCCTTTTATTCTGCAGTTCAGGTTCGGATGAACAACGCTTAAAGTACAGAATTATTCCGGCAACTACATTCGCCACTGCAATCACGGAAGCTAAAGCGTCATCTGACTGTCCCAAAAGAGGAATTAGGTCCGGGATAAAATCAATTGGGCTTACTACATAAACTCCCAAAAGTGCTGCAACTACAAAATAGATCGCTGAAAAAACTTTTCGAAGCCGGGAACCGGGGATAGCAAGTAGTATCAAAACGAGCACTATGAATATAACGACTAGTATTGCAACGATTTTAGCAATATCCGAAAACTCCATACTGCCTCCGATCTATTTCCTGGCGTGACTTCAATCTTGTCTGTCCGCCAATACCAGCACCACATCAAAATAAAGCTCATTGTAAACTGAAACTTCGGAGTTTGACTCGGTGATCAAAACCTTATCTAATAGCAAGTAGCTTCATAGTAAACATGGAGATAGAGTCTTCGCAGGCGCGTCGGGAACCATACTCCGCTCGGCTCGGCGTGGGTTTTCAACTCCGCCGAGACGTGATTGAGGTTTTCCCGAATTGCTCTAGTAATTGGAGCAATACTGCAGCGCCTCTGCCAACGGGACAGATCCAACCCCCTTACTTCCCGCCAAATCAGCAATCGTTCACAAGTTTGAGAGTACCAAGTACCCTACAGCGAAGCAATAGAGAAGGATTAGCGAATGAGTAGCGGGCTGATAATATGAGTGGGATATAGACGCGATATAGCCAGGACATGGCCAGAGCTAGTTTAGCATCAACTTGGGACGGTATTGTAGCGCCTCCGCCAGATGCACAGACTGGATTTCCTCACACCCCGCTAAATCTCCTATAGTTCTTGCCAACTTTAAGATGCGGTGATAGGCTCTTGCCGACAGATTGAGCTGCGTCATCGCCGCCCGCATCAGGCTTTGACCGTCCTCAGGAAGCTTGCAGTATTGCCGGATCTCTCCCACACGCATATCCGCATTGCATACAATATCAGATGAGCCGTTGCTTGAAAAGCGTTTGCTTTGCCGATCCCGTGCAGCTTGCACACGGGCTCGGATTGCTTCACTCGACTCTCCGACACGATCTCCACTCAGCTTTTCATAATCCACTCTGGGAACTTCGATATGGATATCGATGCGGTCCAACAAGGGACCCGAGATCCGCTTCTGATATTTCGTGACCAGGGCATGGGCGCAAGTACATGGCTTTTGGGTATCGCCATAGAACCCACATGGACATGGATTCATAGCCGCGATCAACTGAAAGTTCGCACTAAATGTAAGCGAGCCTTTGGCGCGGCTGATGGTGACGACTTTATCTTCCATCGGCTGGCGCATCACTTCCAGGACGCGCGACCCGAACTCGGGAAATTCATCTAAAAACAAAACTCCCCTGTGCGCTAATGAAATTTCTCCCGGCTTGGGAATATTTCCGCCGCCTACCAGACCGGCATGAGAAATCGTGTGATGAGGCGCGCGGAAGGGACGGTGCCGGACCAGCGGTGTTCCAGCGGGAAGCTGGTCTGCGACGGAATAGATGCGCGTCACATCCAGCGATTCGTCGATGCTCATCTCCGGCAGGATGCCGGGCATCGCGCGAGCAAGTAACGTCTTGCCCGCTCCTGGGGAACCGACGAGGAGAACATTATGTCCCCCAGCAGCCGCGACTTCTAGGGCGCGCTTGACGTGTTCCTGTCCCTTGATCTCGCTGAAGTCAGTGGGGACGAACAACGGTTCGAGCTCTGCGCCCGAGGGCTGGAAGGGTTCGATCAAACAGCGACCCGACAGATGTCTGTAAAGATCCGCCAGCGACTTGACGGGGATGATCTCGAGGTCCGGGATCAGGGCCGCTTCAGGCGCGTCCACCTCAGGCACGAACATCCGCTTGAAACCATTCGCTCGGGCAGTCGCTGCCATGGGCAGCACGCCGCGCGTATGCCGGACGAGTCCATCCAGCGATAGCTCGCCGACCACGATCGTGTTTTCGATGGACTCCTGCGGAAGAAAGCCCGCCAGGACCATCACCCCGAGGGCGATCGGCAGATCATAGGCGGGGCCCTCCTTACGGACCGCCGCAGGTGCTAAATTGACAACGACACGATGACGAGGGAAATTTAAGCCTGCATTCTTAACCGCAGTTTGCACTCGTTCGCGGCTCTCCTGTACTGCGGCATCTGGCAGTCCGACGATGATCACGGCGGGCAAGCCATTGGAATAATCCACTTCCACTTCGACGATGACGCCTTCGAGGCCGATAACAGCGCAGGAATAGACACGAGCAAGCATGGAGGCGAGTGTAGACGAGGCACATCAAAATGTCAACTTACAGCTTAGATATGTCTGGTGTTGTGATGTCAGCTCCAACCTGGTGGAAAAGAAAAGACCATCAAATGCGGCTATAATATGCCCACTTGTAGACAGGCATACCTGATCATTCTGAGGCAGCGACTGTGAAATTTCTTCCCACACCACTCCCGGGGGTCTTACTGATTGAACCGCAAGTATTCCAGGATCAACGAGGCTTTTTCTTAGAAAGTTACCAGAAGAAATACTTTTCCGAAGCCGGTATTCCGTTCGACTTCGTGCAGGATAACCACTCGAGATCCTGTCAGGGAGTCTTGCGCGGCTTACATTATCAGATCCAGCAGCCTCAGGGCAAGCTGCTCCGTGTCATCGTCGGCGAGGTCTATGATGTCGCCCTGGATCTAAGAAGAAGATCACCGACCTTTGGACAGTGGTTTGGCACGTATTTATCCGCTGAGAATAAAAAGATGTTATGGGTGCCTGTCGGTTTTGCGCACGGAGTTTATGTGACCAGCCCGGAAGCCGAGCTTTTATATAAAACGACGGACTATTATGCTCCACAGTGGGAACGGGCTATCCTATGGAATGATCCGGCAATCAATATTCAATGGCCGCTCAAAGGTGAATTGCCGATTCTTTCCCCCAAAGACCAGGCTGGCAGTCTGCTCTCGGCAGCAGAGGTTTACGAAGACCTTTAGGGATGAGAATCGTCCTCTTTGGCAAGAACGGCCAGTTGGGCTGGGAATTCGAGCGATCTCTGCCTGTTTTAGGACAGGTCTTCGCTTTAGACCGCGAACAGCTGGATCTTTGTGATCTTCACAAAGTGCAATTGACGCTTCGTGAATTAAGGCCTGACCTGATCGTGAATGCCTCCGCGTATACCGACGTGGACCGGGCTGAGAACGAGCCGGAGCTGGCGATGAAAATCAACGCCCTGGCTCCCGGCGCGATGGCGGAAATGGCCCGCAAGCTGGGTGCAGCGCTGATCCACTACTCGACTGATTACGTGTTTGATGGGACCCAGAGCATCCTGTATACCGAGAATGACCCGACCCATCCATTAAATGCCTATGGGAAGAGTAAATTAATGGGGGAGGAGCATATCAAACAGGCATGCGACGCCTACCTGATCCTGCGGACCAGCTGGGTATATAGCTTACGGGGAAACAGCTTCGTCAATAAAGTGCTGGGATGGGCACGGAAGAATAGCACGCTGCGCATTGTCGACGACCAGGTTGGCAACCCCACCTGGGCCCGCATGTTGGCCCAGATCACGAGCCTGCTGCTCGCGCAGCGACAGGCGGATCTATATGAGAGCATCCGTGAGCAATGTGGGATATACCATCTGGCAGGTAGTGGGTACACTTCCCGTTATGCATGGGCAAAACAGATCCTCGCCCTCGATCCCCGCCGCGCGGAACAAACGGTCCGGGTCGTCGAACCCGGACGCAGTGACGAATTCCCAACCCCTGCCGCGCGCCCGCTCTTCTCAGCGCTCGACTGCACCCGTTTCGAGAAAACGTTTGGACTGGGATTACCTCCCTGGCATAGTACCTTGGAGCTGGCAATGGCCGGGTAACCTGGGCCCGGTCACACAGTCATGGATAAGAACGTTTCTGACAACTCCTGCCCTTGACCCTTTTCGGTCGATTACGTCTCCGGCAACATTCCCACACGAAATCAACACACTCGCCTTCCATCGGCTTACTGATTGGGCCACGTTGGTCTTTAATAGCTGACATATTTGTTATGAAGAACCCTGCCGAATCCACCTTAAAGGAGAAAAGCAGGCGATATAATGAATGTTGATTTTCTTTCTTTTATGAGACCTGGAGGACGTCATGAACTATTTTCTATTCTCTCAGCCGTTTCGAAAAGGTGCACGGGTCATCGTATTGCTGGCCCTCTTGCTCTCAAGCTTTGGTTATGGGGGCACAAGCGTAGCCTATGCCGCGCCGCCTGCGCACGATGATTTCGATGCAGCCAAACTGATCAATGCCATTGAATATCATGATACGGTGAACACGACGGAAGCAACCCCGAACGATGTAGTAACCAATGTAGTGGTAGGTGACCCCGATAACTTTCTCTGTGAAGACGATACCGGGGTATCAAGGATTATCCGATATGGTTACACCTCGATTTGGTACAAGTATACGCCGCCAGAAGCTCAATCGCTTTCGCTGGATGCTACTGGTAAGGAGATCAATAGCAATATTTCACTGGATCTATTTATTGCTGTTTGGACAGGCACCCAAGGTAACTTAGCACTTGTTGCTTGTAACGATGAGACTCATGCAGGGTTCCCGGAATTATCATTTGTCGCAAATGCAGGAACCACCTATTACATTGAAATTGCACAATACAATAATGGGCAGAATAATACGAACGTATTCGGCGGCAATGTGTCCTTTAATGCTTTTATTACGAACACCAACGTAGAGATTGGCGGAGACTTGAGAGGCAGATACTTTGTTCCGGAAAGCGGTGGTCTCCGCAGGAGCTTTCTAAATCTGGATAGCGGCCCGGTGGAGATCACCAATGTTGCCGGAAATCAAATCATTGCGGCAGAGCGCGTGATCTACAGACCGGGCGGTGTGTATACGAGCTTCTCGGAGCTAATGGGGTTACCGGATAATCAACTGGATACGATCTATTGGTTTCCCTGGTACAACAACGTTGGACTGGAAACCCAGCTGCGGATCGGCAACGTCAGCAACTCAACCGCCAACGTGACGATCACGATCGGGGGGGCGCCGGTACCTGGTGGCTCCTTCTCCCTGGGTGTAGGCGAGAGTAAACGCGTGAGTTTTCAAGGCATCGATGATGGACCGGTGAAAGTTGTCAGCACACAGAATATCGTCGCGGCGGAGCGCGTGATCTACAGACCGGGCGGTGTGTATACGAGCTTCTCGGAGGTGATGGGGTTACCGAACAGCGAATTAGGCACGACCTATTGGCTGCCCTGGTACAACAACATCGGGCTGGATACCCAGCTGCGGATCGGGAACGTCAGCAACTCAACCGCCAACGTGACAATCACGATCGGGGGAGCACCAGTATTCGGTGGTTCCTTCTCCCTTGGTGTAGGTGAGAGTAAGCGCGTGAGCTTTAAAGGAATCGATAAAGGACCGGTAAAAATCGTCAGCACACAGAACATCGTAGCGGCGGAGCGCGTGGTTTACAACGTCGCTGGGGTTCCGGTCAGCTTCAACGAGATCATGGCCCTGCCAAATAACCAGCTTGACACCATCTATTGGTTCCCCTGGTATAACAACATCGGTCTCGATACACAGCTGCGGTTCGGGAACGTGAGTAACAGCCAGACAGCCACCGTACGCATCTACATCGGTGGGCAGGAGGTAACGGGCAGTCCCTTCACCCTCCAGCCGGGAGCAAGCAAGCGCCAAAGCTTTCCCAATATCGATAATGGGCCCGTCAGAATCGAGAGCAATATCGACATTGTGGCCGCCGAGCGCGTGATCTACAAGGTCAACGGCCAATTCACCAGCTTCTCAGAAATGATGGGCCTGCCCAATGGGTTGTTAGATTCAAAGTATTGGATGCCCTGGTATAACAACTTCGGTCTGGATACCCAATTACGTTTTGCGCTGCCTTAGTCAGGTATTTACGTTAGCAAATGATATAGAAACATAAGCCTCCGATCTCGAGATCGGAGGTTTTCTTACTGATTGAATTTCCTTCAGGTTAAAAGGCTCTTCTCATGAACCTGGCCAGGTCTGGCTCCATCTTCTCGAGCGAGGGCAGATGGATGTACATCCTTTGCCCCGCTGCGTACTATTTCATCTTATCCGTTTTATTTTGGGTGGACCTTTCTTCAGGTTTCCTATCACTTATAGAGCGTTCTGCTCTGAATCAGCTGTATGAGTCTATCCAGCGGCAGTGCATCCACGGTAACGCCTTGATAACCCGTCATTGTCTCTGCCATACACAGGGAATTATAAATCGCTTCCTCCGTCGCTTCGATGGCTGCCTGGAAGAGCGGCGACATCAGATCGTTGGGTATTTCGGGATGGGCCCAAATCTTGCTTCGTCGTTCGGGTGTCCTGCGCACTTCTTCGGCGCTGGAAAACGCGATGACGTAATCACCCGATCCATTGCTCATAGAGGCGCCGGTCCGGGCCAGACCCGCCAGTCCGCGCCTGGCGAGGCGCTTGAGGTTGCGGTCTGAGAGGGGCGCGTCCGTGGCGAGGACGATCATCACCGAGCCGTCGGCGGAGGTATCTTCAAGACTTTCCCTCAAGTAATATTGGCCGAGGTGTTTACCAACCGGGACTCCATCCATTTGCAGGATGCCGCCGAAGTTCGCCTGGGCGAGCGCGCCGACAGTGTATCCGCCCAGCTTCTCTGGCAGGAGGCGCGAGCTTGTGCCGATCCCGCCCTTCCAGCCGAAGCAGACGGTCCCCGTGCCCGCGCCGACGCAGCCCTCTGCAACGGGGCCGGAAGAGGCTGTTTCAATCGCCGCAAGGACATGCTCTTTAGTCACAGCCATTTTGCGGATATTGTTCAACACGCCGTCGTTCGTCTCCCCTACAACAGGGTTTACGCTTCGCACTTCTTCGTTGCCTTTTTGCAGGAGTGTCCATTCGATGATGGCTTCTGCCGCGCGATGGACGGACAGCGTATTGGTAAGCACGATAGGCGTCTCGATCTCACCCAGCTCTTCCACCTGTGTAGACCCGATTAGCTTTCCAAATCCATTTCCTACCGCCATCCCGGCCGGGACTTTCTCCTGGAACAGATTCCCCTCATGCGGCAGAATGGCTGTCAGGCCCGTACGGACATCCTCTCCCTCGATAAGAGTCACGTGCCCAGCTTTAACTCCCCGAACATCGGTAATTGCATTCCAGTTCCCGACAGGCAAAATACCGGGAGCTAGCCCCAGCTCTCGAGCGCGCTTGCGCGGACCTTTCATTCCTTGCTTTGATTGATCAGGGTATAGATTTCTTTTTTATTCCATCCGCTTTGTTTGGACAGCTCCGAAGAGATCTCTTTGGCCGACTTTTCGGTTTTCATCTCATTCTCGATGGCCCTCTGCAATTGTTCTTCCGTCCAGCGCTCATGCCCGTTTTGGGTCTTGCCTTCCACCACCAGCGTGAACTCGCCGCGCGCTGGCTGCGTTTTGAAGTGTCCGACCGCCCCGCTGACGTTACCGCGCCAGTATTCTTCAAACATCTTGGTCATCTCACGCGCCACACAGATTTTCCGATCGCCGAGGATCAGAAAAATATCCTCCAGCGATTCGATGATCCGGTATGGAGACTCGAGAAACACCAGCGTATAGGGCTGGCTCTCCACTTCTTCCAGCCTGCGGTGGCGCTCACTGGTCTTGTGCGGGAGGTAGCCGAGGTAGAGGAATGAGTCCGTGGGCAGACCAGAAACAGTCAGGGCGGTGATCGGCGCGGAAGGTCCGGGGACGGGCTTGACGTCATAGGTTGCGTCGAGGGCGGCCTTCACGAGCTCGTAACCGGGATCATTGACCGCAGGTGTCCCTGCATCCGAGACCAATGCCACATCTCCCGTGGAGAGCTTCTCGAGGATGAAATCCAATTTATTTAGTTTGTTGTGTTCGAAGTAGCTGGTGATCGGCGTCTCGATCTCGAAATGCCGGAGAAGCTTTCCAGTATGACGTGTATCCTCGGCCGCGATCAAACTGGCTTCGCGCAATACACGAACCGCGCGCGGCGACATATCTTCCAGGTTTCCGATTGGGGTTGCGACAAGATAGAGGGTGCCCATAAGGGGATTTTATCATCCTGCAGGGGGACATCTGAGAAATCCAAAGCTCCGACAAGAGCGTATTAATGTATAGACTTGGGACTTCGATAGGTCCCATAAACCCAACAGAGGAGAGAATCTATGAAAAAACTTCTGCTTGTTTCCCTATCCGTCATGTTGATCAGTGTCTTTTTTGCAGGTTCCGCTTCGCCCGTAACCGCCAGGGAGCCGAAGATCCTGGAATTCGATACGATGTTCGGTGTCCCGGATGCTTTGACAGGAACGAAGAGTCAGCCGGTGCTGCGCGGCGTCAGTGGCGGCGGTTTGCCCTGGACGCTCACCTCCGCGCATGGAGAACTGAAGGCCAGCGGCAGACTGGAAATCGAGGTGACAGGTTTGGTCCTGGCTGCTGGAACAAATACCGGTTCGAACCCCAGTGCAGTCTTTCGGGCACTGGTCAGTTGTGTAAAAGGTGACGGCACTGTTCAAAATACCCTGACAGAAGCCTTCCCTGCTACCATTGGACCAGCCTCGTCCGGTGGTGGAAATGCCAAAATTGAAACAAGCGTGACCCTGCCCCACCCCTGCATCGCACCCATTATCTTCGTGACGAACAATGGTGGCGCCTGGTTTGCCGCAACGGGTAACTAAACGATTTACAGTACTTTTGTAATGAAGCGAGTGGAAATGTCCACTCGCTTTTTGTCTCCGGGAAAATGATTGTGAGTATAATGATTTTATCCGGCGAGGAGGTATCATGGCTCATCTGATTCCGGGCGAATATGATGTGAAGCTCAATGGCGTACAAATCCATTACACAGTGCGAGGCTCGGGGCCGGTGCTGCTCGCGCACTCGGGCGGACCCGGTATGGATGCGCGCGATTGGGATGACTTTGCCCATATCGATGACTTCGTGACAGTCGTCGCCATTCACCCGCGCGGCTCGGGGCTTTCCGGAGAAGCAGAGGGCGACGCTTATCTGTTGCCCGATTACGCAGCGGATCTGCAAGCCTTGCGCCTCCACCTGGGCGTCGACAAACCGATCGTCATGGGCTGGTCGCATGGAGGCATGGTCGCCATGCAATTCGCGTTCACGTATCCGGATTCATTATCCAAATTGATTTTGTTCGATACGTCTGCCCATTTTGGAGAGTTCCTGGGCGACATCGAAGGCGCCGTTCAGGAGTTCAAGAATGAGACTTGGTTCGAGAAGTCGTTTGCCGCGCTTCAGGCCGAGTGGGCGGGAGATTACAAAACCGATGAGGATATGTCGCGTTTGTGGGTGGAGGAAATGAAGTTCTATTTCAACAAATTCGACGAGCGCGCCGAGGGTTATCATGAGCGCACCAAAGATTTGCCGATTCGTATCGGTCCTCTGAGGACCTTCAACGACAAAGAAGCCGCCACGATGGATCTGCGTCCACACTTGCACAAGATCGTCGTTCCAACATTAGTCATTGTCGGGCGGCACGACTTCATCACCAACGTCGCAATGGCAGGGGAAATGGTCAGGCACATCCCGAACGCACGTCTGGAGATCTTTGAAGAGTCCGGGCATTTTGCGCTGGTGGAAGAGCCCGAAAAGTTTTACCGGGTGATCAAGGAATTTGTAGAACGCTAACGAGAGCTTTCATACAATTAAGATTTCTTTTTCTGTACCCGCTTCTGGTACCGACGCTGTTTAGCGCGGTTGCCGCAGTCATTGATATCGCACCAGCGACGGCTATGATTCTTGCTGGTATCCACAAATAACCACCCACATCCGTCTTCATCGGCGCACTGACCTACCCGCTGATAATATTCAGAGGTCAGCAGGTCGACGGCAGAAAGCGCCAGGAGCCACAAGGGGGCTTCCAGCGCGTCTTCATGGACATTCCACTGCCATTCGAATCGGTCTGCAGAATGAACCACCTGCGCGCCGCTCGTCAGGCGGGACAAGACAGAATTTAGAATTCGCAAATCTTCCTGCGCCGGAGCTCTGTCTTTTACCTTCGCGACAAAGATTCGGTAGATAGTCTCCCGCAGCTCGATCAATGCTACGAAGACTCGGTTGGCTTCCCCCGGCTGACCGGCGGACTTGTGTGTGAGCTTGTCCACTTGCTCTGCGCGCAGCAAGCCAATTCGTTTGGCCCATGCCAACACATCCTCATAGTTGAATAACGTCTCACCAGGGTCGTCACTGGCATGATTACTGACGGTGTTCGTAAATTCGAGGCTGGGGTGCCCGGACTTCAGTTCCAGGTTCAGACCAAGATTTCGATCGTACATCATTGTTTTCCTCATCTAACTTTCAAAATTGGCTTGACAGGTTATATAGATGTGTGTTAGGATATAACTGTCAATAGAATTATAGCAGGTTATCTCAAGAATGGATTTGCAGTTATAGCGGTCTCGTGAAACGAATGAGGAGAGCTCCTATGTCAAATATCGTGGATCAAGTTCATATTACCCAAAACCTACTCGACGTTCTCGACGAGGCCTTTGTAACACACCATGGCATCTTTCTCGATAAGGGCACATCCCTATTCGAGACGCTGGATACCATCACCGCGGAAGAGGCGTCCATTCCCGTCGGCGGAAATTGTGCCACCCTGGCAGCACAGGTTGCACATGTCAACTTTTATCTAGAAGTTTTGGAAGCGTATATCCTAAAGCAGGATAATGGCAACGTGGATTGGGGTGAGATATGGCGGCGGGTTAATGCCGTCTCTCCAGAGGAATGGAAGGCCTACCAGGGTCAGTTGAGAGAAACATATCAGAGAATCATCTCGATGCTGCAGGCCTGGGAAGACTGGAACGATGAGCGGCCTATCGGCGGCGCGCTGGCAATCGCCGTGCACACGGCGTATCATCTTGGTGAAATCAGGCAGGCGATGTGCATCGTAAAGCAGGAATAAGTGATCGACGTTTTGCTCACATCGATCCCCGAAGCATTGAAGGCTCGGGGATTTTGCTTTTATAGAAAAGCGAATGCTATAATCTTTGAGTCACCAGATGAAATTCAATCGATGAGGAGAGGCTATGATCGTCGTCTCAGACATGATGGGCACACTGACCACCGGTTCGCCGGTGCTGGGCCTGGTGGATTGGGTGAGGCACAACCAGAGCAAGATGCAGGCGCGGTTGTACATGTTATCGATCCTGCCATCGTACCTCATTGCTAAACGTGGCTGGATCGACTGGCAAACCTGGGCCCAGGGATTGATGGTGAACAGCTTGAAGATGATCAAAGAGGCATCACCCGAAAAGATGAAGGTCGTTGGCGAATGGGCCGTGGAACACGATCTTTGGAAGAAGCGCCGTGATGACGTGATCGCGCGCCTTCGTGGATATGCGGCCCAGGGCGCGCAGGTCTATATCGCCAGCAGCGTGATCGAGCCGATTATCGAGCCGTTTGCGAAACGCGTCGGCGCGCAGACGATCGGTACGCCCGTGGAATATACCGATGGTAAGGTGCAGGTTGCCGGTGAGCTGGCCGCGCAGGAGCGCAAGATCGAGCAGGTGCTTCGCCGTCTGGGGGTGGACCGGATCGATTTTGCGTACGGGGATACCGCACAGGACGTCCCTTTGCTGGAGCATGCGAACCATCCTGTGGCGGTGTACCCGGATGAGGCTCTGAAGGCTGTCGCGCAAGCGCGCGGCTGGGAAATTCTTGGTTCTCGGGAAGCGGGCTAATAGGATGTTAAGCTTTAGATCAGGAGAGAGTATGAAAATAAAAGGAATCGTCTGGCTGGGCACACGTACGGATCGCTTTGAGCAAATGACCGATTTCTGTAGCAATCTGCTGAACTTGTCGCAGAAGCACTTGGAACCGGGGTTCGCCGTCTATGAGCTGCCAAACGGCGATGTATTCGAGATATTCGGCCCCGACTCCACCTTCAACGAATTTATGACGCATCCTGTGGCCGGGTTTCTCGTCGATGATATTGTGGCAGCGCGGGCTGAGCTAGAAGCCAAAGGCATCGAATTCCTCGGCCCCATTCAAGGAGACAGCGACGACTACAGGTGGACGCATTTCCGCGCGCCGGATGGCTTTGTGTATGAATTGACGTATTCCGCGGCGCATCCCTCGATTGCAAAATAAATCCTTCATAGAAATCATCCTCATTTCCCAAAAGAAACGAGGATGATTTTATTTTTTACCGTTAGGATCTCAAAAAATTTACTACTTTCTCGTGGATCGACTTTGCTTGCAACGCGCCTCGATGACCCAATCCTTCTGTTTCGACGAATTGTGCCTGCTTCCAAACACGCGCAATGGCGCGGCTGTCTTCCACAGGTGTGACGTTGTCCCCCACATCGTGGAACATCAACGCTGGGATAGCGATGCGCGGCGTCAGGGATTCATTTGTAATGGCCTCTAAAACATTCCGACCAAATTCTTGATAAAGCATTGTCCGGAAAGCGTCCATGATCTCATCGGGCAGGTTTGCCAAGATCTGGAATCGGGGTAAAGAATCCATGAGCCGGTTGAACGCGCCGAAATAGACGAGGCGCGCCGGCAGTGGGAGGCCTCTCTCGACGAGCGCGTACGAAGTGATCAGAGTCCCGAACGAGTGGGCGATGACCGCGTGGAACGGGCCTTCCTGCTCGGCAATCAGATTCATGGTCGGAGCGATCTTCAACAGGTTGGTTGTCGTTCCATCCGATTCACCATGCCCGGGCTGGTCAAACGCGACCACACGATAGCCCCCGAACAATAAAGGGTCTACAAATCCCGTCATCTGCGCGCGTGCGCCGCCCCAGCCGTGCATAAGCAATACAGTCGGACCGCTGCTGCCCCACGCGGTTACCGCCAGCTCACCCTCATCGAACTTGATTCGATAGCTCTTGCCCCATTCCATGATTTCCTGCTCGGCGGGTTTCACTTCGTACCTGCTTGGGCTAAAGAAGGTACGGTAGACCCGTTTCAAAACAGCCTGTGATGGATCGGTGGACGTTACGCTTGACATATTCTCTCCTTCTTAAATTACTTACTATCTAGTAAGTTTTACCAGTAAAAAAAATTAAGCGGGCACGAGCAGATCTTGTTTGTGCTGCTGTACGATCGTGTGAAATTTGTCGGTTCCCAAGGCCCGGGCTAGTTGCAGGGCGCCCTGCAGGCTCGAAAGGATCAGAGCCGCCTTACTCGCCGCGTCGCCTCTGAAGTGAAATACGCCTGCCTCTTTGCCCTCCTGCAATGTGCCTTGCAGCCAGGTTAAGAGTTCACGGGTCAACGCTTCGGTTTGCTCCCGTAAGGAGTCTGGCAGGGTATGAAACTCTGTCTCCAGGGACCCGGCCAGGCAGACCTTACCGTTATCAGCGCGAGTATTGGTGTAAATACTGAGAAACCAATCCAATTTGTCTTGAGGGGGGAGATCCTTGATCCGGGAGTTATGGATCCAGAGTTGGAAGCGATCACGGTAACGCTGGATGACTGCACAGGCCAACTCCTCCTTGGTCGGGAAGTGGTAGTGGATGGCGGCATTTTTCACATCGAGCTCTTTCGCGATGTGTGCGTAACTAAACCCATTAAAGCCCTTCTCCTGGATAAAGGTTTCCGCCAGATCCATAATTGTGCGCTTTGTATTCGAGCTTCTGACCATATTTGAGCATTTTACTTATTAGTTAGTAAGTTGTCAAGCAGCGAAAATTAGAGTTGCTTAATCACCTGTCAAGGAGGGATTTACCCAGACTTAGACACCGGTTATACTAGTGTTGTGAGTATCTCTATTCGACCGAACCCTGACTCTATTTCCCGCGGCGAGTGGGCTCGGTTTATTTTCATCGCCGGACGCTTATCCATCGACTTTACACAAACAGGTGGGGAAATCGGCAAACGCGCATACTGGGAGCGCTTCCACGAACCGTCTGACCTGGCGGATTGGCTCGCAGAGTCTCCCCTCCAGGTACAAGGTGTTCAAGTAAGTCCTGAGGAATTTAATACTGCCCTTTCGTTGCGAGAAGCCATTTGGCGGGTTGCCGAGGCAATCCGTCAAAGTGAGACGCCCCGCGCGGAAGATGTCGACATCATCAACCGTATAGCAGCCGGGCCCGATTTGCCGCCCCAGTTGGAGCTGCAGGGTTTCGGCCAGGTCTGGCACTCCCCTGCTGCGGCGAAAGCAGCACTGTCGACCATTGCCCGGGACGCCATCGATCTGTTCTCCGGAGAATTGCGCTCTCGAATCCGGGCCTGTGAGAATCCGAATTGCGGACTGATGTTTGTGGATACTTCACGTCCCGGAAAGCGCCGCTGGTGCCTCATGAAGCGCTGTGGGAATATGGCGAAGACCTCCAACTATCGCAAAAGCAAGAAACATTCATGAGCCTCCGTTGTCGTGCTATCTGGAAATCAATCTTTGAAAGGATCTGAAAAATGGCCAAACAGACGAAATCAACTGATGTTAAGGGTGAGGTAAAGTATATAAATCCCGACAGTTTACCCAAGAACCCTGCTTTCACGAATGTCGTCACGGTAGCCGGGCCTGTAAAGACAGTCTATATCGGTGGACAGGACGCGGTGGATGCGTCAGGAGCCATCGTCGGGAAAGGGGACCTCAAAGCACAGACCGAACAGATTCTGAAAAATATCCAGGCAGCGCTGGCTGCTGCCGGCGCGCAACCGGAACACGTCGTTAAGTGGAATATCTACGTTGTCCAGGGACAATCTGTACAGGAAGGTCTTGCCGCCTTCCAGAGTGTCTGGGGAACACCCTCCAACCCACCTGCCATTTCCGTTATGTTTGTTTCGGGCCTGGCACACCCTGATTTCCTGGCAGAGATGGACGCCATCGCCGTTGTCCCGCAATAGGAGGGAAACATGACGAGACAAAACAGAAGCGACTGTCACACACCTGCCCCGGTCGCAGGTGCCGGGGAATGCTTGATGAGCGGGAAGGTGGCGAGCTATATATGAACATGAAATAGCGTCCAGGACAGTGAATTTAATGGAGAGACCGGGTTCACAAGAATCCTGGTCTTTTCTTCTTTTTCTCCCAATGCAATGCACGCCGCGTTGGAAAGGGTTGTAGCTCAGCTGGTTCTCAATTCTTGATAGGCCCGGAGGTTTGGAGGTAATATAATGGTTGTATGAATCCGTATACAACCACGGTATTTCCAGCTCCAAAAACCCTTAAAAGAGATGTTGAGTGTTTTAGAATATTCGAATACACTGGTAAAGAGAAAATCTCAATAAAAGTTTCTCCCATTGCCCAACCAGGAATTGTATTTCAACAAAAGGCGGGACAGTCTGCCCTTGCGCTTCCAACGACTGATAAAGAAGCTCTTAAGCCCATCTCGTTCATTTATGGACCTCGGACAGAGTTAGGCACTATGTACTACAAAGCGGGCCCATGGAGTGCGGTGCAGGTCATTTTAGAAACGCATGCTCTTAAGGCGCTTCTGGGCATAAATCCAATCCCATTAGTCAATGGGGCCATTGAACTTGATAAAGTCGCCGGGGACTCTATTAACATACAATTAATTAGGGCAAACAATGAGTATGAGCAGATTGATATCCTCATAAGCTTTTTACTTTATCAAAATAGATACGAAAGAGTAAGAGATGAGATGATCGAAGACAGCCTGCGACTCATCCACAGTAACATTGGCACAATTACAAAAAGAATGTTGCTTGAAGAAGCAAAAATATCAGAACGACAATTTGAGAAAAGATTTGTACAAACCGTGGGTGTTTCACCGCACTTATATATTCGTATCAAACGCTTCAATGAAGCAATAAAGCTTATGAAAACTGGAAATTTCGAGAGGCTTACAGATGTTGCCCATGCTCTAAATTTTTTTGATCAATCCCATTTTATTCGAGATCTTAAAGAATTTTCTGGAATTACCCCCACGGGTATTTTTCAAAAGGTGGAGAATTTTCAAGAACAAGGTGGGTTTTCGTACATATAAAGACAACGGTTTTTTACAATTATTAACAGGGCTGCGAATTTATACTGCCATGAGATCACTAATGAGGAGATCCAAATGAGCAGAATTGTTGTATTCATGAATTTGACCCTTGACGGCGTCATGCAGGCGCCCGGACGGCCCGATGAGGATCTTCGTGAGGACTTCGAGCACGGCGGCTGGGCCACGCCCTACGCAGCGATGTCGAGCAAGGAGTCCGGAGAAAGTGTTCCCAATTTCGGCGCGCTGTTACTTGGTCGGCGCACCTATGAGGGTATGTATGATTACTGGCCCAAACAAGCCGGTCATCCAATGACAGAAGCGCTCAACAATATGCAAAAGTATGTTGCATCCAGAACGTTGCGGGATCCGTTGCCGTGGATGAACTCAATCCTTCTCAAAGGCAGCCTGCCAGAGGCAGTGGCGGAACTCAAAGCACAGCAGGATAAGGACCTAGATCTGGTGATCATGGGAAGCGGCGAACTCATCCAAACACTCATGCAGCACAATCTCATCGACCGGTATGTGCTCCTAATCCATCCGCTGGTGCTGGGATCAGGTCGACGACTCTTCCCAGACAACGGCACATTCGCTACGTTACAGCTTATTAGCGCAAAGGAGGCGCCCAACGGCGTGGTTGTCGCGACCTATCAGCCGGGCCCACCGATGGAGGGAACGACAGACAAATAGGAAAATTTCCGCAAACATATGCGCTTTTCAACCATACAAGCAGAAAAAAACGAACTACATGGAACCCGAACGGGGCAGGCTGAACTAGCTTGCCCCGCATTCATAAGAAGGAGGATGCGATTCATGATGAAGTGTGTAAAATATAGGGTTAGGAAACAAATTAATTGCGACTATGGCAACACGTCCCGCGCAAGAAAACCTATACATTCAGCGGATTAATACGGTTATTGGCCACGTCCGCGATAACCTGAACGATGATCTATCCCTGGAGGCGCTGGCGCGGGTGGCGGGCTTCTCCCCCTTTCATTTTCACCGTCTCTTCAAATCGATCACGGGCGAAACCATCAACGATATGGTGTTGAGGCTGCGTTTGGAGCGCGCTGCCGCTCTGCTCCGATCCGCGCCGAAGCTCTCCATCACGGATGCTGCTTTTGCATGTGGATTTAGATCAGCCGCTGTTTTTTCGCGTGCGTTCAAAAAACAGTATGCCCTCACCGCCCGGCAGTGGGACCGGCAAAGCCCTTTGAAAAATAGCAAGAACGGTCAAGTGCTGAAGTGGTTCTCACGCTATACTCTGGAAAATTTAAACGACTTCGCAGAGCGCGACGGGTTTAAAGTGCACATTCGTTCCCTGCCCAAACAGCGATTGGCCTATATCCGGGTGTACGATTCGTACAGCAAGTTCAGCCGAGTCAAGGAGGCGTACGAGCGTTTGCTCACGTGGTATCTCCAACGAGGCGACAATATCAAGGACACCACACTGTATGGTATGTCGCAGGATGACCCCACTATCACGCCGCTGCGCTTATGCCGTTTTGACTGGTGCCTGAGGGTACCAGACAGTTGGCAGGCAGACGGCGATATCAACATAGTGACGTTTCCGGCTTGCCGGGTAGCGACGATTCACTGTCTGGGCGACATCATGCAGGCAGATAAGGCGATCCAATACCTGTTCCGCTACTGGCTGCCGCGCAGCTGTTACCAGCCCGCGAACCTGCCGGGCATGGAGATCTACCGGCGGCAGCCGGCTGAGCTCGGCTGGGAGATATTTGATATCGATTGTGCTATACCGGTTGTGGCGCTTTAGCGGCGAAGTCCAGAAAAGGAGCTACTATGGAAATTGGTGCGTTCTCGATCAGTCTGGCGGTGAAGGATATTCATGCTTCGAGGGCGTTTTACGAGAAGCTTGGTTTCAAGAAATTCGGTGGAGACATTTCACAGAATTGGCTGATTCTGAAGAACGGAGAGACGGTGATCGGTCTCTTCCAGGGGATGTTCGAGAAGAATATGTTGACGTTCAATCCGGGCTGGGATCAAAACGCCCAGAAGTTGGATACGTTCACAGACGTTCGTGAGCTACAGCGCCAATTGAGGGAGCAGGGCATGGAGTTTATGAGCGAAGCAGAAGAAAGTACAACCGGGCCCGCAAGTTTTATAGTGATAGATCCTGACGGCAATCCCATCCTTTTTGACCAGCACGTTTGAGACCAAGCCGAAATTGCGTTCGAGGAGAACTAACGAAAAGACCAGGTTCACGATGAGCCTGGTCTTTTATTCGATGAATCACCATCAGGCTGGAAGGTTGCCCGCCGAGGAGCGCGCCTCAGACATCAGTTTGTGCGATCCTTGATTCCGAATAGATAGGAAGTAAACCAGGATCGCAATCACAACGTGGATCGTGATCGTGTAATAATAGATTCTCAGGTCAGCTACAGCCGGAGGTAGATATGGTAGAAGATTGCTGGTCGTATTTCCCGCCGCATGGAAGAGAAGCGGGAGCAAGAGACTTCCATTGGTATTGATAAAAATCCAGGTGTAAATGACGGAAATTGCCAGCAGGTTGATGAAAAACCAGTGCAGGGGCACTTCAGATAGAAACGTTCCCCTGGTGAGTGCATACGGAAAATGCCACACAGCCCATAACGCGCCAAGGATGAGACTTGCTACAAGTGGAGAACGACTCTCCAGCAATTTAGGCAAAGCGAAGCCTCGCCAGCCAATCTCTTCACCCAGTCCATCGAATCCTAACGTAAAGATCAGCAACAAAATCAGGAGTTTCTGCCATAACGGGGTTTCCGCGGGGCCAAAAGGGAAGGCTGCCGCGGAAAAGTCTGGCATACCACCACCCGTCCAACTGTTCAGGGCAACCGCAAGCAGGATGACCAGCGCAGGCAGGAACAAGGCAATCAGATACCATAACGGGCCAACACGCCATCGGAGGAGTCTGCCAAAAAGTTCACGCAGACCCGGTCGCCCATACCCCAGTAAGACCACAATGATCGCGGCAAGCGCAGGTCCATATCCGGCAAGGAGAGTTAGGAATCCTGGGACTTGCGCCGAAGGTAATCCGCGTGAAGCGAGCGCCTGAGGCAGCCAGTTGGACCAGGTAAACAGATACGCCAGAAGGAAAAAGAATGCCAGCGAGTACGTCTTTATCATTCTCATGTTCTCCACTATAAATTTGTAAAGCAAAGATGGGGACCCATGCAGCCGATGAAAGTTGCTGCATCTTCCCTTCAGGATTCGCCCGGCCGCGTTTTTTTCACATCAAGGCATGCCTTGATCGTTTGTAATGACTGTTCTGCTGAGGGTTCTATCCTCCGGCCTGAATTGCGATTTCGATACCAGCGCCAGCGCAAACACCGTCGCAGCCGTCATAAATAATGCGGTATACGTGGTGTGCTCTACGCCCTGAAAGATCGGAAATGTGAACGCTCCCATCAGATTCGAAACGAAATGCAACAGCATCACCGCCAGGACGCTTCCGTTACTGCGATAAAACACCCAGGCAATCAGCAGTTGAAACGCGAAGCTAAATATGAAGATATCGAACCAGGGAATGTGACCGTAGATGAAAAGCGGCAAATGCCAGATACATCGAAACAGGCCGGTGACCAATGCCGCAATGAGCAAGCCATTGGGAAAATGGGCAAAGCGTTCCTTCATTTTCGGTAGAAGATAACCGCTCCAGCCGGGTTCCTCCCATAGTCCACCAAGAAGTAAGAGCTCCAAAAACGTCCCTGACGAAATATAAGGTGGGCTGGCGACGCTTGCCCCCAGCATTAGATTCGTCACAAAACCAACCAGATGATAACCCAGGATAACCATAGGCCCGATAACGAACCAGATGAACGGAATCCGCCAATGCGTGACGCGTCGCCACAGCTCACCCAGTCCCTGTCTACCCGCCGTGATCCCCAGCACAATGACCGCGGCAATCGCGGGACCGTGTGGTATGAGTTGTCCGTTCATGAGGGGAGCAGACCACCAGCTTAAGGCATAGGTCAGCATAAGAAAGAGTGGGAGCTCGTACCTTGATAAAAAGGCTTGTGTTTTCATGGGGCCTCATTTCTATGAATCTAAAACGAGCCGGCAAGCTCCCGGCTGCAGTCACTGGTGAAGATTGTGCTTTACTTCTACAAAGGCAAAAAAATTATAACATCTCCTGGTTTGATAAAATCATCTTATTCCAGCTCGGGAGTTTAGAAACATGAATGACTCATCCCGCTCCAAACGTTTACAAATTGCTTTGCGCGTTGTCGGATTCATATTCACTTTCGCGGTTTACCCCTTTACACGCATCTGGCCCTCCGGTTGGGCGTGGCACATAGGCCAATCCGAATACCTGACCATGATCATCGGTATCTACGCCACGCTTGGGATCTTTCTGCTGATTGCATCCAGGGATCCGCTGCAGCACCGCAGCCTGATCTGGTTCACGGTCTGGTCGAGCCTTGTCCATGGGGGAATCATGGCGGTGCAGGCGATCCTCAACCCTGAGCACATTGATCATCTCTATGGTGATGTGTTTGGGCTATTCGTCGTTGCAGGCGTCCTGGCCTGGCTCATGCCGAGAGATACACCTCTCGATAGCCAGAAAACAAACTAGAATCTTTAAAGGACGGATTACATGCGTATGCAATCCGCCCCTGCTGTGCAAACCGGGACCAAAAACTAGACCCGTTCCCCTCTAAACTGCGTCTCATACAACTGATTATATAACCCATCCAGCGCCAGCAGCTCCTCGTGCGTGCCGCGCTCGACGATCTTTCCTCGATCCATCACCAAAATTTGGTCGGCTGCGAGGATCGTCGATAAACGGTGCGCGATGACGATGCTCGTGCGCCCGGCCATGACGCGCTTCAGTGCTTCCTGGATCAGCGCTTCCGATTCGCTGTCGAGGTGGCTGGTGGCTTCGTCGAGGACGAGAATCTTCGGGTCTTTGAGGATGACCCGCGCCAGGGCGATGCGCTGTTTCTCGCCGCCGCTCAGACGGTACCCCCGCTCCCCCACGATGGTGTCGTAGCCGTCGGGCAGGTCCATGATGAAGTTGTGGATGTTCGCCGCCCGCGCCGCAGACTCGATCTCCTCCTGGATCGCATCGATTTTGGCGTAGGTCAGATTCGTGCGGATGGTGTCGTGGAAGAGATAATTTTCCTGCGTCACCATGCCGATCACCCCGGCGAGTGAGTCGAGGGTCACCTCGCGCAGGTCATACCCGTCGATGCGGATGACGCCTTCAGTCGGGTCGTAGAGGCGCGGGATAAGGTAGGTCATCGTCGTCTTGCCCGCGCCCGA
>LLBY010005931.1_pt2 | contig 24774 bp, 20 predicted proteins | sample 1489401 | NCBI WGS metagenome assembly LLBY01 (sample SAMN04092656, study PRJNA295927) | soil metagenome | biome: Soil prokaryotic community; feature: Bulk soil; isolation source: soil from tomato rhizosphere | host: tomato cultivar Hawaii 7996 | place: South Korea | collected 2011-11-01 | reverse complement strand
GGCACGGTCCAGCTGCGGCGCATCCACACCATGATCTTTGCCAGAAAGATTGCGGGACTGATCGGCTTGATCACCACTTCGTCCACCCCTGCTGCATAAGCTTCGAGGATCTCTGTTTCATGGTAAGCGGGTAGGAAGAGAAGTATGGGAGCCACACTAACAGCTCGAAATCTCTGGTAGAGCTCCATACGATCATCATGCAGAACGTCAACGTCGATCACTACAAGATCCGGATTCTCGGTCGTCCACCGATCCACGGCCTTATCCAGGGAAGTTTCAAGAGTAACAGTGAGCCCTTGCTGCTTGAGAATGTATCCCCAGACAGGTGCTGTATCGCTCCTGTCACAGACCACAAATACCTTGGTAACTTGTGTCGCCTCTATGTTCTCCACCTGCTTCATAATTAGGCCCTTTGTTGCTGGAGTTGCCATGATTGACCAATATCCTTTTTGATTATACAACCTGAACTATACTCTTCGCCATTGCAAAGGGGTTGTGAATGCGTGACTGTTGAGGCTGCAATAGGGAAAGTGCTTACACAAGACGAGAAAAAAGGCAAAGAGTAACAATGTATTTAAGATTCCTCACCAATAAGCTGTAAGCACAGGGGAAATCTGTAAGGCGCTTCATCCGCTATCGGTCCCTGGTCCTCGAAGTTGGGATAAGGCGCGAGAAAACCCTCCCTCGGAGGGAGTGGTGAGTCCATCAACTGGATGATTTGAAATTTGGGACAGGCTTGTGGTTTGTGGGGAAGGGATCGTACTTTCCCATCAAAGGAAGTTTCAAGGCTCACGCTCAACCCCCTTGCGGTTGACGTTCGGCGATTCATAAATAGATAATTCACGAAAGTACGAAGACGGGTGATTTCGCATCTGAGTCCGGAAAGGGCCGGGAATTAAGGCTTCGCCTCCGAAGGTATCGCTCCCGACTTGAGCGGGAGCCCTCTCATCCGTGCGATCAATCCAGTTCCAATTTTAGGAAGTTGAAGGATCTGTGCTTTCCAGGCGTATATTCTTAGAGGATCCGGCGGGTTTCCCCAACTTATCCATAAGGCGCGACACATGTTCGATTTTCCCCTTGGCCTCTTTGTCTTGGAGCAAGCGCTTGATCGTTTGCACCAGGAATGCTGGCTCGAAGGGCTTGTTGATGTAATCCCCCCCAAGCTGGTGCACCCCCTCTTCAAGAGCATCTGTCCCATAGGCAGTGACTAAAACAAGGATCATCTCAGGATGATCTTGTCTGACCCTGCCAAGGAACTCAAGACCCGATAGGCTGGGCATATTGAAGTCGCTAACGACTACGTCGAATTCTTGGGTTGCAAGCATTGAAAGCGCCTCAGAGCCACTAAAACAGAAAGCTACCGAACTCGCTTCTCCCAGGGCCTTGCGGAGCCCATAGGAAAGGGTAGTCACAAGATTTCGATCATCGTCGACGAGCAGCACATTCAATCTGCCCATATATGTCTTTGGTCATCCTCCCTATTTGCTTTATGTCGCCAGATCACGCTCTCAGTTTAACGAACCGATGGCTTGAAAGCATGAGGGTTTTCGAGGAACTTTGTGGAAGCGTCAATTATTTATTTCAAATTTCCAGTCGATAGCCTATTCCTCGCACGGTCCGTATATATTGGGGGTTCTCAGGATCCATCTCGATTACCTTACGCAATTCGTGGATTCTCCAACGGGCCATGTCTCTCGCCTCGTCAAAATCCACATCATATCCCTGGGATTCCTTCACGAGGGTTTTGGAGTCTACCGCTTTCGGCGCGTGACGAAGCAGGGTTCTCAGGTAATCGAAATAGACTCCGGTCACTGGAATATATTTGCCTTTCAACGTGACATGGCGTGCATGCAAATCCAGTTCGAATATCCCCTTTTGCAGAACACGGTCAGGGCCGGTAGGGGGAAGAGCGGGTGGTATGCCGGAAGAGCTTGCATCCTCTCCATCTATTTTCTGTAGCTCAGACAGGAGGGCTTGAATCTCGCCTACAATTTCCTTTTTGCGAGCAGGCTGTTCATGTTCTGCCAGAATTTCCGCCACACGGGTGAGAATCTCGACAGGCTCTACAGGCTTGACCAGATAGTCGCGCGCCCCTAGACGAACTGCTTGAATGGCTGATTCAAGTGCCGCGTGGGCCGTAAGGATAAGAACGGGCATTTGGGGAAATTGTTTGTGTATCTTAAGCAGTAAATCGATCCCGTTCATTCCTGGCATATTCAAGTCCAGGAACATGAGATCATACCCGTGCGACTGCAGGCACTCCAGCGCGGCCGTTGCGTTCGCTGCCGTTTCCACACGATACTTTTCCTTCTCGAGGATCAGGGACAGACTCAGGCGCAAAGGTTCATCATCGTCAACAATCAGGATGGTATCTTGCCGCGTCATGCCGATTCTCCAACTTCATCGCCCGTTGCAAGGGGGAGCCAGACGGTAAACATCACACCCTTTCCTGGCTCACTTTCCACGAGGATCTCACCCTGATGCTGACGGATGATATCGTAACTGATGGATAGTCCAAGCCCCGTACCCTTTTGCTTTGTGGTAAAAAATGGATCGAAAATATGTGACAGATCTTCCTTGGCTATGAGATGCCCCGTATTATGGAAATCAATGCCCACGCGGCGACCATCCGGGCTGGCATACAGGTTTACGGTGATCTTTCCGTTTTGTTCTGCCTCCATAGCTTCGATAGCGTTCAGGCATAGGTTGATGAAAACCTGCTTTAACTTGTCACGAACAGCCGAAACCGTATAGGGCTGAAGTCCATCCCTCTGACACCATTCCACCTGGGTTTTTTTCAATTGTGGGGCCAAAAGCTCCTGCACTTCTCTCAGCAACGCGAGCACATTCACGCGCTCCATGGCTTTGGATCCGGAGGCATACGTCCCTCGTAATTGTTCTACCAGCCCCGAGATGCGATTCGCCTCGGTTGCAGCCATTTTCAGGTATTCCATCGCAGGGCTATCAGGGAGGATTTGATCCTCCAAAAGATAAAACGTATTCTTGACCGTCTGGATCGGATTATTAATCTCATGCGCGATGACCGACACCATTTTCCCCAGGGCGGCCAGCTTATCTGCCTGAACCAGCTGGTTTCGCATTCCCTGTTCTTTTTCCAAAGCCTTTTTTAATTCATCCAGCAGTCGCGCGTTTTGAATGGCGACCGAAGCATGATGCGCCAGGGACTCCAACTGGATACGGTGCTGTTCGTCAAAGAAATTTGGCTCGCTGTGGCTGGCGTTCAGAAAACCAATGGTCTCATCGCCTATCACCAGGGGAACGCCGATACAGGACCGCACCCATTCTAACCCCTGAATATTCTGCCACTTGCTCTCCTTGGCTGTGTCGGCAATGTAGATACTTCTGTGGGTGGTAGACATTTGATGGAATGTGGGCCAGGAAATGGGGAAGCGAAACTCCATTAAGTTATGTTCGATCTTTTCAAGTCCCTGGTAACCAATGCGGCGGATGATGTAGGCATACTCCCCGTCAATAAACATGACGTTTAGCGCGCGTGCGGGAACCAGTTTATGAGCCTGCACAAGGATACGATCCAGGATTGCATTCAGGTCCAGACTCTCATTTAGCGCAATGGAGGTTTCAATTAAGGTGGTGAGGAAGGTGTTGCTTTCCTGAAGCTGGCTCGTGCGCTCGAGCACACGGCGCTCCAGCTCAACGTTCATCTGCTTGATATGCTCTTCCGCCTGTTTTCGTTCGGTAATATCGCGTAATACACCCTCCGTGGCCACACCTTGTCCATCTGCATCAAAGATAATGTGTGATGTAATGGAGGCCCATATCGGGCTTCCATCCTTCTTTTGGAGAAGAGCTTCGAAGTCATTGACCGATCCTTTTGCGATGATTTGTGCATCCAAAGCGGCATACTGTTCCGGAAAGACAAAAAACTCCGTGACGCTGCGCCCAAGCAGTTCCTCCGGCAGATAGCCTGATCGTTTTTCGATGGAGGGACTGATGGATATGAGATGACCCTGATTATCCGTTTCGTAAATGACGTCTGCCACGTTCTCATAAATTTGGCGGTATCGCTCCTCGCTCCGGCGAAGCGCCTCCTCCATCTGCTTGCGTTCGCTGACGTCTCGCACCGTCACAACGCGTCCGAGCAAGCGATCGCGGCGGTCGAATAGAGGCGACATACGAAGTTCGAGCCAGGTCCGCGACTCCGCTTCTTCAATAACGATTTCATCCTGTGCCTCCAGGGTGTGTTCATATCGCTCCACCAAGGAAGGCCAGGCGCTAAACAGATCTTTTGATCTTTGACCGATTGCTTGCGAAGGCGATACTCCCAGGGCCTTTTGCAAGGCAGGGTTGAGATCTACAACGTTGTTTTGTGCGTCCAGTACAATCATTCCGTCCGGCATTTTCTCGAGTACAAGGTCACGCGCCAGGGGCGCAATGTAGCCCAACTTGTAGTTAAAGATCCCCCAGGCAAAAACACCAATGCTGATCGCAAAAGCGAATGGCGTGAAATCGAGATTGGGAATAGGAGATAACTCCAATATATAGAGCAGATTTCCAAACCAGGGCGTTAAGACCGCAATGAGCAGGATCACATTCTGCCTGCGAAACAAGCCTCTCGTTCGATTGAATGACCGAAGAATAAAGATCGTTCCTACGAGAAGGAGAATATAGGAATAGCCCAAATGGATCCAAAACCAGAAACCGTACGTTAACTCAAGCGCCGAAAATGTGCCTATTGTACGAATTTGAATGTCTTTCCAGATGAGCCCATGCAATTCGGTCGTAAAAGCAAGGATAAGAGTAATCAGCGGTACGATGGATAATAGGCTCACCGTGCGGCGCGTCATCCTTGTGCCTTTGGTGGAATAAGTATAGGCGAAAATCACCCATAAGAGCGGCACCGTCACAATGCCAATATATTGACTTTTACCCCAGAAGACCTTGCCAGGCGGATCCGCGACCGCGATCTCCAGCGCGTACCCCAGCGACCATTCCGCGCAGGCAAGGGCTAAGAAGGCAAGTGCCTTGCCTCCGCTCGCGATGGCGCGCCGCTCCCAAACGTATAACGCCACAAAGCAAGTGACAATGGATGAAATGACAAGCAGAAGAATATAAGGTGTGGCTTGAAATTGCACTGGACGCTCTCCTGCGCAGACCTACAATGTAACAATCCCTGATTTAAGCGTTCTCTACTGATCTGAGTCCATCACGCAAAGGACTGAAGCAACGGACAATCTAAAATGTGCTCAGTACAGACTCAAGTGACAGAGTTTAAGATCCGTTAATATTATACGACTCAAAATATCCAATGGCTGTTGCTTGGATGAAACAAAAGTAGGACGCACCATTGTCTCAGGAAACCAACCCATTTGATTCGACTATAATTTGGATATGGCCAAAAAATCTCTCCCATCCCGTTACGAAGACCTCAAACAACAGATCCACGAGCACAATTACCGCTATCACGTGCTGGATGCGCCGGTCATCAGCGATCTGGAGTTCGACCGGCTGCTGAACGAGCTGAAACAGATCGAAGCCGATCATCCGGATTGGATCACAGGGGATTCGCCAACCCTGCGCGCGGGAGCAAAGCCGGCTGACCGTTTCGTTAAGGTCCAGCACCCCGCTCCCATCCTGTCGCTGGGGAACGCCTTCGGCGCGGACGACGCGCGCGGCTGGTTCGAGCGCGTCAGCCGCATCGATGACCGGGCGGAACGTGCCAGGTTTGTCGTCGAGCCGAAGATCGACGGCCTGTCCGTGGTCCTGCATTACCACGACGGCGTCTTCGTCCAGGGCGCCACGCGCGGAAATGGGGAGATCGGGGAGGATATCACCGCCAACCTGCGGACGGTGAAGAGCATCCCGCTGCGCATCCCGGTCGACGAAAAAGGACCGAAGCCACCGAAGGTGCTCGTCGTCCGCGGCGAAGCATTTATGCCGGTCAAGGATTTTGAAGAGCTCAATCGCAAGCTGCAGGAGGCGGGGCAGAGGACGTATCTCAACCCGCGGAACACGGCGGCGGGTTCGCTGCGCCAGCTCGATCCCGCGCTGACGGCTTCGCGTCCACTCACTCTGCTCGTGTATCAGATCATCCACTTTGAGGGTGGGAAAGTGCCCACTTCACAATGGGAGGTTTTGGAATATCTCAAGGCCCTGGGCTTTCCGGTTACCGATATCGCCCGGCGCTTTGACGAGTTTGAGGAGGCCCTGGCCTACACCGAATCCTGGGATAAAAAACGGGACGAACTGGAGTATGAAGCCGATGGCATGGTCATCAAGATCGATGATTTGAATCTCGCGAAAGATCTGGGCTTTGTGGGAAAGGACCCGCGCGGCGCCATCGCTTTCAAATTCCCTGCGCGCGAAGTGACGACGACTCTCCAGGATATCAAGATCAACGTCGGACGCACCGGTGTGTTGATTCCCAATGCGGTCCTCGAACCCGTTGAAATTGGCGGCGTTGTGGTCGTGCGCGCGACGCTGCATAACTTCGACTACATCACCGAAAAGGATATTCGCATCGGGGACCGGGTGCTGGTCAAGCGGGCGGGGGAGGTGATTCCGTATGTGATCGGTCCCGTGCTGGATGCGCGCACCGGTAAAGAGAAAAAATATAAGCTGCCTAGGACCTGCCCATCCTGCGGGCAGCCCGTGGAGCGACTGGAAGATGAGGTTGCCTTTTACTGTGTCAATGCGGCCTGCCCGGCTCAGCTCGTGCGGAATGTGGAGCACTTCGTCTCGCGCGGCGCGATGGATATTGTAGGGATGGGAACCCGCATCGTCGAGAAGTTGATCGAGACGGGCAAGGTGAAGGACGTTGCCGATATGTATTATTTGAAACGCGCCGACATCCTCGAAGCGGTGACAAAGAAAGATCGAAAGACGGAGAAGGAGCCACCCGGCAAGATCGCCGAGAACCTGCTTGCCTCCATCGAAGCTTCGAAGACGCGTTCGCTGGCGCGCTTGATCACCGCGCTAGGGATCCGCGGTGCGGGTGAGGTCAGCGCGACCGATCTGGCGAGCCACTTCACCGACCTGGATGCGCTCTCTAAAGCTAGCGCGGACGACCTGCAGCAGATTGCAGGCATCGGACCCAGCGTTGCCGAATCCGTGGCGGAATGGTTCTCGCGCCCTGCCAATAAAGACGTGATCAAGAAATTGAAAGCGGCGGGTGTGTGGCCGCAGGGTGGTGCAAGGGCGAATGCCAAAAACCGCGCATCCAACACTTTCGACGGAAAGACATTTGTCATCACCGGCACGCTGCCTACCTTCTCCCGTGACGACGCGAAGGAATTCATCGAGTCTCACGGCGGAAAGGTCACCGACAGCGTGAGCAAAAAGACAAGCTACCTCGTGCTTGGCGAAGCCCCGGGTTCGAAGTATGAAAAGGCAAAATCCCTGGGCGTGAAGATCATCGGCGAGGATGAGCTAAAGAAACTGGTGGATCAGAAGATTTGAAATTGAGCACGATATAAAGTATCTGTTTGAATGGTTTGGACAATCTTAGGGAAGAATTTTATGAAAAAGCAAGGCTTTTTTCTTCTGGTTGCAGCCCTGATCTCCGCGTCGGCATGTCGATTTTTAGCGCCCTCCCGGCCGGGGACGCCTATCTCCGCCTGCTCGTCCATCATTTTCGAGATCAGTAATCTCCAGGCGGGGACGATTCCTGAGTCTCTCTGGACGACAGGAAGAAAGGGAGGAGATGAGCTAGACGTAAACCAGTATTTCGATACATTGACTCATATCTCCATGCTTGAAGGCTTTACCCTGGACTATGTCTATCAAATCGACAGCCTTGGCGGATATCCCTTGTTATATCCCCGCCCCGTCGACCAGGCACCGTATGTTTCGAGCTCGGCTATCCCGGAGAACATAGACTGGCCGGATTTCCGGGAATATCTGGAAGTGGACGACACGGAACAAGGCTATTTCGAGTATGTTGTCATGGATCTTATGGCGAGTCAGTTCTATCTGTACTGGCACGCCAATTACAACGATACGCAAATTGTCTGTAATCGCCAGCAGCTATATGATATTGTCGAGCAAATCAGTTCTGGCGAATTTGGCGCTGCGCTGGATCCCGCCGGACAAGCGAAAGCTCGTACCTTGAGGAACATCCAACCAGTCGTCCGTTTAACCGGGGATGTCGCGGAAGTAGAGATCGTCACCTTTACTAAATGGGGTGGATTTTATCGACAGACGTATACCATTAGTCGCGAACAGCCGCATACGATCATTGATATTCAAGAGGAAAATATCCTCCCCTATGACTGCGGGGTGGTATTCTAGCCGTGGCTCATACCCGTATTCTCCACCACAATCTCATTGCCCCGGTGGAGTTTACAGAATACATAGTTTTCACAAACACAAAATAAGATCAGGATTTCTTGTGATAAAATACCGCCGCTAAACGAAGGACGCCTTGGGGGAGCAGTGAGCCTTTGTAAATCTTTTTGCTCTGGAGAAAATAAATTATGCCACGTCGCAGCCTCGCTCGTCTTTACAGGGACGAGTTCACCGGATATTCACTTGCCAAATTCCAACAGGACCTGCTTGCAGGCCTGACTGTCGCGGCGGTCGCGCTGCCGCTTGCTCTGGCCTTCGGCGTCGCCTCCGGCGCCTCAGCCGCCGCGGGCCTGGTCACCGCGATCCTCGCCGGAGTCATCATGGGCTTGTTCACCGGCGCCCCCTTCCAGATCAGCGGGCCAACCGGCGCCATGTCTGCCGTGCTGATCGTGCTCGTCTCGCGCTACGGGCTGGAGGGAATCTGGGTCGCGGGGTTGCTCTCCGGCGCGCTCCTGCTCCTCATTGGACTTCTGCGCCTCGGCCGCTTCATCGCCTTCATCCCCGCGCCCGTCATCAGTGGGTTCACGTCGGGCATTGCCCTGATTATTTTCATCGGTCAGATCGACAATTTCCTGGGCATCCAAACGCCTGCCACGGAAACCGCCGCGCAGAAGCTCCTGGGATATTTCAGCAGCGGATTCGCGCCGGACTTCCGCACAGCTCTCCTCGGGCTCGTCGTCATCGGTGCTATGTTATTCTGGCCCGCCAGGTGGAACGCACGCTTTCCTTCTTCGCTGCTTGGCATCATCCTGGCCACCGTCGTGAACTGGATTCTGAATTGGTCCACGCCTGTGATAGGGACGATTCCTCAGTCTCTCGTTCTCCAGGCTCGGCTGAGTCTCGCGAATATCCCCTGGTCAGATCTCAGTGAGTTTATCGCACCCACTCTAACGATTACGGCCTTGGGTGCTGTCGAATCCTTGCTGTGCGGCGCCGTCGGTTCCAACATGACCGGTATCCGCTTGCAGGCCAATCAGGAGCTGATCGCCCAGGGAGTGGGGAATATGATCATCCCGTTCTTTGGCGGCGTGCCTGCAACGGCGGCGATTGCGCGTTCCAGCGTGGGGATCAAGTCTGGTGGGCAGACCCGCTTGGTGAGTCCCGTCCACGCGGTCGGGATTTTGTTGTCCATGTTCCTGTTCACACGGTTCATGGAGCGCATCCCACTGGCGGCGCTGGCAGGCGTCTTGATGGTCACGGCAGCCCGCATGAATGAGTGGGACGCGATCCGGTTCATCTTCGGCAAGCGTTTCAAAACCGATATGATCGCGTTCACGATCACCATGCTGGCGACGATCGTCCTCGACCTGACGCAGGCGATTCTGATCGGCTCGTTCCTGGCGGGCGCGGTCTTCCTGAACAAGATCGCCAGTATCGACGTCGATGTGCAGGAAGTGGACATCGAGCGCCTCAAACAAAAGGGAATTGAAACGGCGGGCCATTGCAACCACGTTCGCGTCGCATTTCTCACGGGTCCGCTTTTCTTCGCGGCGACCGGCCAATTCAATGAAGCGTTCGCGGACCTGGGAGATACCCATGCCTTGGTCCTGTCGATGCGCGGTGTGCCCTTGATCGATACCGCCGGGATCGAGGCAGTCCACCGCCTGCAGGAACGCCTGCATGAACAGGGCGGCACACTGATGGTCGCAGGTATCCATGATAACGCCCGCAATATGATGGAACGCGGCGGGTTGGTGAAGTCGATCGGCGAGGAGAACTTCTTCTGGTCCAGCGACCAGGCTATTATCGAGGCAGAGCGGCGCGGCTGTCAGTTTTGCTGAGCAAATACGTTGAAATAGTAAAATAGCCCTGCATGCCAATGACCCTTGCAGGGCTATTTTCGAAAAAGGACAACCCAATGCCAAATAAAGTTCTCAAGTGGGGCTTACTCTCCACAGCGCGCATCAATCGCGCCCTCATCCCGCCGCTGCGCGCCTCCAGTCGGAACCAACTCGCGGCCGTGGCTTCGCGGACTCAGGAGTCCGCCGATCGATACGCGCGCGAGTGGAAGATCGCCAGCGCGCATGGCTCATACGAGGCGTTGTTGGCCGATCCTGAAATTGACGTGGTCTACAATCCGTTGCCGAATCATCTCCATGCCGAGTGGACGATCAAAGCCGTCGAAGCGGGAAAACACGTGTTGTGTGAAAAGCCGCTTGCCTTGAACGTGGAGGAAGTCGATGCGATCCAGTCCGCGGCGCGCAAGCATGGGCGCGTTGTGACTGAGGCGTTCATGTATCGCCATCATCCGCAGACTCTGCGGGTGCAGGAAATGGTGAAGAATGGCTCGATCGGAACCATCAAGCTGATCCGCGGTTCCTTTACCTATGTTCTCTCGCGGGAAGCGGATGTGCGCCTTGACCCTGCCATGGGCGGTGGAAGCATCTGGGACGTGGGCTGTTATCCCATCAGCTATGCGCGCACGCTGGTTGAGGAGAATCCGCTGGAGGTGTTTGGCTGGCAGGTCACGGGTCCGACCGGGATCGACGAGACCTTTGTCGGCCAGATGAAATTCGAGAACGATATTCTTGCGCAGTTTGACTCCAGCTTCGCCACGCCTTTCCATACCTTTATGGAGATTGTCGGTAGTGAAGCGACACTGAACATACCCCGGCCCTTCAAGCCCGCAACCGACGAGAAGATCTACCTGACCCGTGACGACAAGACGGAGACCATTAAGATCAAAGGGCAGGAACTTTACATCGGCGAAGTGGAGGATATGGCAGACGCCGTTCTGCTCGGGCAGCCACCGCGGATTTCTCTGGACGACAGCCGCGGGAACGTGGCTATCCTTTCGGCTTTCGTAGAGTCGGCGAGGGTCGGAAAGCCGATTCAACTGGCTTAACCTGGTAAAGCTTCCCCAAAAAAGAGTGGAGAATTGTGTGAGCTTGCTAAACAATTTAACCACGGAGCGCACTGAGAACACGAAGAAAACCTCTTAAAAATCTTCGTGCGCTTGCGCAGTCCGTGTTCTCAGTGGTGAACGGATCTTACCCATTCTCTTAGCCACGCCCCAAAAAACGATTGTAAGGCTTTCTGCAACTTCTGGTAAACTTGCATCATTCTCTTCCGGAGGCATGCATGGATTTACTCAAAACCAATGACGCTGTCACGCGTCGTATCAAGGCCATGACCGACCGTGTCGCAGCTCTCAAGGAGCACGATCTTTATTTTTATAACCAGGCTGTAGAGGAAATTCTGGGGGATTCCAAAGTGCGTGTGAACGGGCGGGTGATGGGGATGTATGCTTCCTACAGTTATCTGGGCTTAGTCGGGCATCCGCGGATCAACGAGGCGGCGAAAAGGGCCATTGATGAATTCGGCACAGGCACGAATGGCGTCCGTACGCTGGCTGGCACACTGACCCTCCATGACGAGCTGGAAGAGACCATCGCGAATTTCAAGCATACCGAGGCTGCGATCACATATTCCTCCGGATATGCCACGAACCTGACGGTGATCTCGACCCTGATGGGGCGCGGCGATTATGTGTTCTCAGATAAATTGAATCATGCATCCATTGTCGATGGCTGTCTGATGTCTGGCGCGGAGTTCCGGCGCTTCCGTCACAATGACATGGCGCACCTGGAAGGCTTGCTCAGGAACGCGCCTGTGGATGTCGCCAAACTGGTGATTGCCGACTCGGTCTTCAGCATGGACGGTGACATCATAGACCTGCCAAAGATGCTGGAGCTATGCCGGCAATACAACGCCTGGCTGATGATCGACGAAGCCCATTCGCTGGGTGTGCTTGGCGAAAAAGGGACGGGCATCGAGGAGTATTTCGGTCTCGGCGACGTCATCGATATTAAGATGGGTACGCTGAGCAAGACCATCCCCTCGGTGGGAGGCTATGTGGCCGCCAAGAAGGACATTATCACCTATCTGCGTCACGCCAGCCGCGCCTATATCTTCTCCGCGGCGCTGCCACCTGCCCAGGCTGCTGCGGCGAATGAAGCCTTCAAGGTCATTCTGGATGAGCCCTGGCGGGTGGAACGCCTCAACCAGAATACGAAACAGTTTATCGGCGGTCTCAAGAGCATGGGCTTCGATACTATGCTGACAGAGACGGCAATTGTCCCCGTCCTGTGCGGGGATGACGACACTGCCTTCGCCATGACGCGCGAGGCCCAGTACAACGATGTGTTCGTGCTCCCGGTCGTTTCGCCTGCCGTGCCAGAGGGACTGGCCCGCCTGCGCGCCACAGTCACTGCTGCCCATGAACCGAGCGAGATCGAGCGAGCCATGAACGTCATCGGTGAGGCAGGCAAAAAGTTGGGTGTGATCAAGTAAATTTTTGCTCGTTTATAAAGCTCACATGGGAGCAGGCAACAGCCTGCTCTTTTTTTCGTTAAGTTTGTTAACCTGTCTGGTGATGGGTGAAATCATCCTGCGCGAGAGGATTTTTATAACAATTTTCTTACAAATTCTATGTACAATGCCTCCAACGGAAAAGGAGTTTACCTATGAAATGGCAGTGGAAATTAGGGACATTTGCTGGGATCGATGTGTTTGTCCATGCGACCTTTCTGCTTCTGATCGGCTGGATCGGTTACAGTCACTGGCTGCAATACGGGACGATCGCCAAGGTGGTGGAGGGAATCCTTTTCATCCTGGCGCTCTTCTTATCGGTTGTTCTGCATGAGTATGGACATGCCTTGACGGCGCGCAAGTATGGGATCAAAACCCGTGATATTACCCTGTATCCCATTGGTGGAGTGGCGCGTCTCGAGCGTATGCCCGAAAAACCAATCGAGGAGTTGTGGGTTGCCCTGATGGGCCCTGCCGTCAATGTGGTGATCGCCGCCATCCTCTTTGTGTACCTCTATCTCAGCGGCGGCCTGGCTGAGCTGTCAGACTTGACGATTGCTTCTGGCTCGTTTCTGATGCGCCTGATGCTCGTCAATATTTCGCTTGTCGTGTTCAACCTGCTTCCGGCCTTCCCCATGGATGGCGGTCGCGTGCTGCGCGCGTTGCTCGCCATGCGCATGGACTACGTCCGCGCAACGCAGGTGGCGGCAAGCATTGGCCAGGGTATGGCCTTCCTGTTTGGGCTGGCGGGTTTGTTCGGCAATCCGTTCCTGCTCTTCATCGCCTTCTTTGTCTGGATTGGCGCCTCTCAGGAAGCCAGTATGGTGCAGATGAGGAACTCCATTAGCGGGATCCCGGTAACGAATGCGATGCAGACCAAGTTTGAAGTTCTTTCGCCATCCGACCGGCTTGACCGGGTGGTGAACCTGATTCTTGCCGGCTCACAGCAAGACTTTCCCGTCGTGGAGGACGGACAGTTTGTCGGCGTCCTGACACGGGATGATTTCATCAAGGCACTCTCTCAGCACGGGCAGAATACACCTGTCGGAGAAGTCATCCGTCGCAACATCCCTACGGTTGACTCGCACGAGATGGTTGAGATGGCTCTGATGCGTTTGCAGGAGTCTGGCGCAAAAACGCTGCCTGTGATGCACCGGGGCCGGTTCGTTGGGCTAGTCACTTCAGAAAATATCACAGAATTCCTGATGATCCGCTCTGCGCTGCGGACGGCGGGCGCGACGACAAATCCGATCATGTGACTAAAGTGCCTTTTCTAATATCTCCCTTAATTCTGTTTCCTCCAACGCGATGGGATTTCCTTTAAAGCTATTTGCCTTTTGTGTCTTCTGGACGGCCTCTGAGAAATCCTCCGGTTGCATTCCGTATGCAGAAAGCCGGGGGATTTTTAGATCGTTTACTAACTCGCGGGTCCAGCGTACGCCATCCTGTGCGGTGGCACCTGTATCACCGGTCAGCATCCGAGCGATCTCCTCGTAACGTCCAAGGGCGGGATGCTCGGGCTGGCGTGATTCCATTGCCTTGATATTGGATTCCATCACCAGAGGCAAAAAGCGAGCGCAAAGCGCGCCGTGCGGCGCATGGAGCATTCCACCCAACGGACCGGCGAATCCGTGTGCAGCTCCCAGTGCGGCATTTGCCAGGGCCAGTCCGCCGAACAGACTGGCGAGCGACATGCCCTCCCGCGCTTCCTTGTCCGCGCCGTTCTGGTAGGCCCGCCGCAACGCGCGGGCGGCATGACCCATCCCTTCGCGGCAGATGGCATCCGTCATGGGGTTCGCCTTGACCGAAACGAACGGTTCAACCAATTGAGTCAGGGCGTCCAGGCCGGAGCTGGCAGTGATCTCAGGCGGCAGATCATAAGTCAATTCCGGGTCCACCAGTGCCAGGTGCGGCAGCATCCAGGGACTGCGCAGGCTGATCTTGACGCGCTGTTCCGGCGCCTCGAGCACGGCGTTCTTCGTGACCTCCGCGCCGGTGCCGGCGGTCGTAGGGATGGCAATGTAAGGCAGCGATGGATGGACCAGCGGACGTCCCTGGCCGATCACTTCCAAATAATCGAAGAGGTCACCGGGATTGTTCACCAGCGCCGCGATTGCTTTGCCCGTGTCCAAAACGCTTCCGCCGCCAAGACCGATGACCGCGTCGCAGCCGCGGGCCATCTCAGTGCCCTCGCGCACTCCCTCGATCGTCGGTTCGCCGTGGGACTCAAACTCCGTGAACGCACCACCTGATCTCGTCAGAATCTCCCTCACGCGCGGGATCGCGTCCGAGGAACGTCCGTGCACAAACAGGAGACGCTTCGTATTGCTCTCGATCTGCCTGCCTAGCTCACTCAGCTTTCCGGCGCCGAAGATGATCCGGTTTGCGGTGGCGAATTCAAATGAGTACATGGAGTCAAAGTCTCCAGATCTTGGTCACCAACGAGGGAGTCGTGGGGCTCCCTTTATCAATTCGTATCCTCAGGGAAGATATTGGTATATCGAATGCCCTGCCTGGGTTCGTCCATCATCTTCATGACAGCGTCACGCCAGAGCTTGTAGTGAGGCGTCTCTTTATGAGCAGCCGAGGCTTCGGTTGTTCGATAGATTTCGACGAGCACGAATCTGGTGGGATCTTCGGATTGCTGAAGCACGTCGAAGCGCACGTTGCCTGCTTCTTGCACGCTCTTCGCGGCGTTCTCGAGCGTTGCCTGTTTGAACGCTTCGATATACTCAGGCTTCACGTGTACATGAACATGGACAATATGCATTTCTGTCTCCTGTCTTGGATTGCGTGAGGGATATTATAAACATCATGCTGCCTGGTGCGAGTCCAACAAAAAAGATCAAGCTCCACAAGCTTGACCTCTTCCATTTCATATATTCTCAAAGACTACGCCAGCTTCACCAATTGGGGTCGCGAGTTAGGTACCCGCTTGACCTCACCGCGTGCTTCCATATCCAGTTTGACCGTCGTCACATACCACGTGACAGAGCCATCGAAATTTCCGTTGACTTCCTTTTCGACGGCGCGGGACAAGTTCATGAACGTGATTTCCTTCTTTTGCTGTAATACACATAAGATCGCTTTACGGATCATCTCATATTTTTCCCGGCTGATATTCACACCCTGTTTCTTCTCAGGATGAAGCGTGCGGATTTTGTCTTTCATCTTGACCTCCAATTGGAGGCGCTATTTTACTCCCATCCGCGTAATTCTGCAGGACGAATTTTGATCGCCACCGAGTACTCGCGGCTGAATTCCTCCGGTATCATAGGCAGTTTGGCAATGCCATCTTTATATTTCTCGAAGTAAGCGGGCACATGGTGTGCGGGAGGGCTTTCGGTGTCGATGAACGCCTCACCGGTAAAGACGATGACGTGTTTATCCCCTGTTTCATCGGTGTTGAAATGCAAGGCCACTTTTGGATTCTTGCGGATATGCGCGACCTTATGAGCCTTAGCCTGGCTGAAGATCAGAAACGCCTCGCCCTCCCAGATAAACCAGACAGGTCTTGGCTGGGGTGTCAGCTTCGAATCGACTGTTGTCAGCCAGATCGCATATTGATCTTTAAGATGTCGCTCTACAACGCTCCCAAACTCAGATGTAAGATCGATCATCGTCAAGCCTGTGTCTTCATCCGTTCTGCAACCAGCTCCGCCACATCTTTGACCTGCACTGAGCCGCCATCCGCTCTCGATGCATCACTGAGCATCGTCATACAGAACGGACAGCCGACCGCCACGGTGCTGGCTCCCGTCTCTTTGGCTTCTTTATAGCGCGCCTCGCTGACGCGCATGGTGCCCGGCTCTTCCTCTTTCCACATCTGGGCGCCGCCTGCGCCGCAACAGAACGACTTGCGCTCGTTGCGCGGCATTTCAATAGTGGTCACACCGGTCGATTTCAACGCATCGCGCGGTGCCTCAAAAATGCCGTTGTGCCGTCCCAGATAACAGGGATCGTGGAAGGTTACTGTATACTGATCACTGGATACTTCGAGACTGAGCTTCCCTGCACCCACCAGCTCGTTGATCAGATGAGTATGATGAATGACCGTGTAGTTTCCGCCGAAAGCAGGGTACTCATTTTTGATCGTATGCAGACAATGCGGACAAGTCGTCACGATTCGTTTGGGCTTGACCTCATTGAGGATTTCGACGTTGGCGGATGCCAGGCCGAAGAAGATATCTTCACGCCCTGCGCGGCGGGCAGAATCACCATTACACTGTTCGTTCTGTCCAAGCACTGCATAGTTGACTCCCGCCGTGTTCAGGATTTTTGCGAAGGCTTGCGCGGTCTTTTGGGCGCGCGAGTCGGTGGCGGGAGCGCAGCCAACCCACCACAGGATGTCCGGCTCCGGATTTTGCTCGATGGTTGGCACGTTAAGGCCCTGGGCCCATTTCATACGGTCTGCCTGGGACACATTCCACGGGTTGGCATTCCGTTCCATGCCTTTGAACGCGTTCTCCAACTGCTTGGGGAACCTGCTCTCCATCAGGGTCAGATTGCGCCGGATGTCAAGGATGTCGCGCATCGGCTCATTGCCAACCGGACAGATATCCACACACTGCCCGCACGAGGTACACGCCCAGACGGCCTCCTCAGAGATCAGGTTCAGCATGGGCACATCCACGGCGGAGCCAGTGCCGTCGTAATTCAAATGGTAGCGTTTGTTGACCTCCAGCGCGGCAGGGGAGAGCACCTTGCCTGTCGCGTAGGCCGGACAGACTTCCTGGCAGCGAAAACACATGATGCATGCGTACGCATCCATGATCTGTTCCCAGCCCAGGTCTTTCATCGTCGCCGCCCCGAACTGCTCTATGGATTGGTCGTCGAGGTTGATGAAGTTCAATTCGCCCATCGAACGCCGCTCCGGCTTCAGGGCGAAATTGATCGGCGCAAAAAATAAATGGATGTGTTTTGAATATGGGAAATAAGGCAGGAACGCGACCACCGCGCCAATGGACAACCAGAAGGCTGCGTGTTCCCCGATCGTGAGCATCGTGGGGTCCCACCCTGACCATGCGCGCGCCGCGGCGGAGATAAATGGCTGCCAGGGATCGACCTCGCCACGCTGTGCGAGATAATAAGACTCTCCCAGCATTCTCATCAAGTTATGAGTGAAGAAGGTTGTCGTAACGAGCGCAGAGTCACGCAGGATGCCCATCCGCGCTTTGGGGTCGAGTAAGGTGGATTGGCGTGTGGATAGATTCGGAGGTCGAAGCACGTAGCGGCGAAAGGCAAGCGATGCCATTCCCACCATGATCGCCACCCCAAAGAAATCTGCAATAAGCCTGTATACATCGCCGAAGCGCCCCAGGTTGTGCAGGAGACGAAATCCTGTATAAGCGTAAATGACATCGGTCAGGTTGATGAGCAAATACACCAGCAATCCCCAGCCGATGAACGCGTGCAACAGGCTGACCAACGGGCGGAGACGAAACACCGGCTCAAAGAAAACCGATTTGGCAATCACGTCCCCCAGGCGCTTCCAGATCACACTCCAATCCGGCCTGCCTTGCCCGCTGGAGATGTGCCCGATAATTCGCATCACGCCGCGATAGGTATAGTATAGCGAAACAAAGACAAACAGCGAGAAGAGGATTTTTTCTACAAGGGTAAGCACAGCTCCTCCAGGAATCAATGTGTCATTGCGAGCGTCTTTGGGGAAGCAATCTCCGGTTAAACAATGAGTGTTTTTCTAAGGACTCAATCGTTATGCCGTCTTGCTTCCCGCAGGCTCGCAATGACATCATGCCTTTAGTTTAGCACAGAAAACAAAAGCGGAGGTTTGAGACCTCCGCCATTTGAAATCCATAACGGTCTATCTCACCCTGCTAATTTCTTCTACGTAATTGACGGCTCCCTGACAGATCGGTTCCAGATGTGAGGCTACGTTTTCCCAGGTCAGCTCCTGATCTTCCTCCAGATCCTCGCCGACCGTCGCATCCAGGGCGTTGCCAAGACAGCCGGGCCCGGCGTTATAGTTGACCATGGTAAACCTCCACAGGTCTTCGTAGCTGGCAGCCTCTCCGGCCGTCCCGCCTGTGACATTCTCCACCAACTGCCCTGCCTGCTCGCAATTGGCCAGCAGCGTGTGAGCAAAGACACCGATGCTAAAGTTCGCGCGATCTAAGTCGATACCCAGCGGGCAGGTCTCACAGGTCGCATTGATTGAATCGATCAGGGCCAGTCGAACGTATTTCCTCTGCGCATCCGTCAGATGCAAATATCCCTTGCTGCATTCCGCGGAGTCCATGACCAGTGGGCAGAACTGATGGAAGAATGGGGGGTTCCAGAGCAGCGCCGTATCTGCCCCTTTCACTGTCAATTGTCCAAGACCAATGTCCTCGAGGTTGCTGATCCCTGGCCAGAACTGGCTTTCAATGGCGAACATATTCTTTAACAAGTGGGCGGGAACACCCGTATCCTGTGCAACGCTCAGAATGACCCCATCGAACTGATTCTGCCATGCAGTAACAGCCTCACGAGCCGCTTCCATGCCACACGCGGACGCGCCACCATCCGGTAACAAACCACCATCCGGGCATGCCCTCACATCCACAGCCCCGGCTCGGATTAACTGTGCCGCCAGATAATTGTAGGGGATGTCTGTCCCCAGCTCTTCACTCCCCGTAGGAGTGCTCAACCATTCCGGTGGTCCGCCCACGGGGGGCAAGGCTCCCCAGGCTTCCACACAGCTGGCGACGGGCACACCTATCCATTGGCTGCTCAAGACATCTACATACCAGAATAAGCGGTCGGGGTCACCGGCATCCGTGACGGCGACACGTACCTGGGCATCGAACATGACGCTGCTATCGCCATAACTCGAGTTTGCCCAGAACTGAATCAGGAAGCCGTCCTCATCCGTGACTGGCAACTGCAGCCGACAGATGGCATCACAAATAAAGGGTTGTCCCTCGTATAAGCCTTCGATGCTGACGATCTCGTAATCTGCAAGGGGTTCGATTCCGGTTAAAACCATAATCGGTTCTGAATCACAAATGCTTGTATAGGAGCTGTACACCGGATCGCAATTCTCCAGCGTGACCTGCACAGTGGGGGGAGGCAGGGGTGTGGCTATCTCTTTTTGTGCAGGTTTGGTATCTACCAGGTGAAGATACAGACCCGTGCAATTATTGACATCGATTTCCTCACAAGGTTTTTGGTCGATCCATTCCTCGTAGAGATCTTCGCCGCAATCTACAAAAATATCCCCTGGCGTTGGCAATCCTTCATGATCTGTAACAATCTTGCATTCAATATCATCTTCCCCCAGAAAGAACATCCACCAGATATATTTGGTGTAATCGACAACCGTGACCGAATACCGGTCGGGACCAGGTGGAGTGGCGCCCTGCGCGGCGGCTCCGCGGGGGGTGGACGCGTAGACTCCCCCCGTGAAGGCCAGGACGAGGCTCAACGTGAGTAACCGTTTCAGCCACCGTAACCGAGTCTCGCTGTCCAATCTCATAAAAAAAGAGTCCGCTTCCATTATAGCGGACTCCCTGTCACTAGGGCTATTTTTTTCTTGACTTTTTGGTTACAGGTTTTGCAGTTCTGTTATTCGCAGTCCTTGCAGGACTCTTCTTCGGCTCGCTTTTTGGAGCTGTTACCTTGACAGGCGGCGCTGATTTCTCGAATTCCTCCAGGGTGCTCATATCCTGGTTGAGATTACGGCTGCGAAGGTAAATGCTGGCGACGTAGAGCCCCATCACGAGGAAAGCAATGACATAGCCGGCAATCATATACCCTGAGGTATCGGGGGTGGGTTCCTGAAAAAACATGCTGTTCTTCCTTTACAAACTGACTTTTAGCTTGAGCTGCTCGACCTTCTCCTGCAAATCGCCGAGGCGAATACGGTTCCAGAAAAGGTCGATGAAGATAATGCTGAAGGCGAACAAGGCAAAGAAAAATGCGCTGCGCATATCCGGAGTCATGCTGAAGCCGCCGTCGGCTTCGGGGTTCGTGCCGCCGATCACTACCGGATGGATGGTCCGGAAGAGGCGGATGGCGAAGAAAGTGATCGGTGCGCTGATGGCGCCCACAAGCGCGTAGACTGCTCCAAACCGGGCGCGCCGGTCGGGATCGTCGATGCCCTGACGGAGCATGAAGTAGGCCACGTAGATCAGCTCGGTGACCGCGGCTGTGGTGAGGCGCGGGTCCCACGTCCACCAGGTGTTCCATGCTGGCCGGGCCCAGATGGAGCCCAGCACGATGGTGATCAGGAAGAACACCAGGCTCACTTCGATCGCGGCAACCTGGAGCCGGTCCCACTTTAGATTCTTTGTGACCAAATAGACGACGCTGAATACGCCGGCGAGAATGAAGCCCAGCAGCGCTGTCCACGCGGTGCCGATGTGGAAGTAGAACACCTTTTGGACTTCACCCATCACACGTTCCGTCGGGGCATTGAGTGCCATATAAGTGGCGATGATCAATCCAACGATGGCAGCGACATCGAGAATTTTTAGTGCTAAAGGTTTCGGTTGCATGGATGCTCCTTCAATTTAGGAGATTAGAGACTAGAGATTATTAGCTTGTGATTACTCTTCAACAACATTATCAAAAACCATAAATGCCACGGCAATGAATATCACATCATACGCAATGAGCAGATTGAGCGGCAATAAAAGTTCTTCCCACTCTGCACCACTGAGAAATCCGCTGCTCGCCTTCACGGCAGCCAGCAAAACGGGGATGACCACCGGGAACAATAGAATGGGGAGGAGGATGTCGCGCGTCCGCGTCTGCACGGACATGGCGGAGAGCAATGTGCCCACCCCCACGTATCCAATCGAGCCCAGCAGGATCACCAGCAGTAGACCGGGTTGGAAAAGGTTTATGCTATACAAAACGCTATAGACCGGCAGGACGATCAATTCGACGATCAGCATGAAGGCAAGATTGCTGATTACTTTGCCAAAATAGATGGCAGAACGATCGACTGGCGCGAGCAGCAAACCATCCAGGCAGCCGCGGTCCTTTTCGATCGCCATCGAACGGTTGAGTCCAAGCGTCCCCGCGAAGGCGAAGGTCGCCCACAACACACCAGCCGTTACTGACTGGCGGGTTTTCACGTCGAGCTCGAGCGCAAAGTTGAAAATGAGGATGATCAGCAGAGAAAAGACCAACATTGCGGAGAAAAGCTCACGAGATCGGAACTCAGCCCGCAGGTCTTTCCAGACGACTGCAGCTACGGCCTTGAGAAAGCTGCCTTTGGACAAAGCGCCCTCACCTGCCACGGACCCGATTTCAGTGACTTTGTCCACCATGTTAGCCTGCCAGTGCCTCTTTGTAGAACGCAAGCAGATTCGTTCTTCTCAGCTCCCTGCGCGACGCCGAAGCAGAGATGACCCCGCGTGAAAGGATGTCGAATCGCGTCGCCAGGTCTTCGGCGCGGGCCAGGTCATGAGAGGTCATCACCACCGTCCGGCCTTTCGCCGCGACGGTCTTCAGCACCTCGTCGAGCATCGAGGAGGCATCCTGGTCCAGGCCGGTATATGGCTCGTCGAAGAGCACCACGTCCGGGTCGTGAAGGACGGCGCGCCCGATCGCGAGTCTTTGCTGCATGCCGCGCGAAAACGTCCGCACGAGATCACGCCGTCTGAGCTCCAGGCCAACCATGTCCAGGACTTCGTTAATTCGGGATTCGGTATTGGGAACGTTGTACATGCGCGCGTAAAACCGCAAGTTTTCCTCCGCGGTCAGGTCGCCATAGAGCAAAGGCAAATGCGAGACCACGCCCAGGCGCGCCCGTACCTGCGCGGCTTCATGAGGTAGCTTATATCCGGCGATGTTCACCTCACCCAGCGAAGGACGCGAAAGCGAGGCGAGGACACGGAGGAAGGTCGTCTTGCCTGCACCGTTCGGACCCAGAAGCGCGACAAACTCGCCTGGCTGGACCTCAAAGTCCACGCCGCGCAGGACGGTCTTTAACCCGAATCGCTTGACGAGCTTTTTGACGGTGATCATGTTTTTATGTGTAGGACAGGCAGCGGCCCAGCCCTACAGATTTATATCATTCCCTTCAGGATTTCCTTTAACTCGGCGCGGCGCTTTTGATAGGCCGCCTCCGAGATCTTTCGGGCGCGGTGCAGGTCGTCGAGCGCGATGATGGCATCGATCACATCTTCAGAGGATTCAAACTCATCGTCTTCCCGGTCTTCACCACTCGCATCTTCCTCACGATTACGGTCACGCAGATACATCCATGCACCCGCCAGGATCAAGGCGACGCCCAGCGCCCCTGCGCCGATCAAAAGATTCTGGTTGGAGGCAACGGCTCCGGGTGCAGATGTAGAGGAGGCGTCAGTTTCCCTGGGCGCACCGGAGATGGAAAAGTTGAGTGTTTCACCGGCGTTCACGCTGCCCATCTCATAAACGTGGAAGTTGAAATCCTGGATGGCCTGCACGCCCAGATCCGTTGACTGGGAGCTATTGATTGTAATTCCCTCCGGCACGAATACCGTAACTGTCGAGGCAGGTAAGGCAAACTCCTGAGTAAATTCAAACTCATTCGCCTTGGGCAAGGATCCAAAGGCGATCAACCCGTACGAGCCCTCGCTCGGCGGGATAGCGAATCCGTTTTCGATCTGTTGGAACGGCTCGCTGTCCTGCGTGAATTCATAGGCAGATCCCGATGAACCTTCCGGCGATTTGACGAATGGGATTTCGCCTTTTTCATTCAACTTCACAACGATGATCTCGTCGCCGGGATTGCGGAAGGAATACACGTTGAAAACCTGAACCACGTCTGTTCCATATTCAAAGAAGATACGCGCCTCATCGACAACGAGAGCAGAAGTATCATCCGTCTTTTTGTAGAGAGTGATTGGTGGAAGGGTTAAGCTGGTGTTCCCTTCCTCCACAATCGCGAAGTCTGATTGAAGCTCCATCCCATCATACATGAGCTCTGCAATAAAGATGCGGTTGAGCGGCATTTCGATATCTTCAAAGACAAAGGAGCCGTTTGCATCCACGGCGCCTTCCTGCGAGAATACCTCCTGCGGACCGGCGCTGGGGTCCGCGCCATGGTCATAGCCGCGCAGCGTGATCGTTAGATCGGAAGGCAGATCTGTGCCGGTCTCGTTCTCGATGAGGCCGCTAACAATCCCAAAGCCCGCTTCGGCAACCGTCGTTGCCCCCGTGGTCGCCGGCTCCGTCACTTCGGCTGTGCCTGCGGGAGTTTCCGCGGCTTGCCCTTTGGCTTCTGTAGGAGCTTCCGTTTCGACCACCGGCTCAGACGTGGCGCTGGCCGCGGGTGCAGAAACGATGGGAGATGTATCGAAGGAAAGGGTTCGCAGATAAGCCACCACTGCCCAGACCTCATTGTCGCTGAGAGCTGCACCAAACGCCGGAACCTGATCGTTCCCTTCTTTGACGAGCCGCGCCAGCTCCACGCCGCTCAAGGCCGACATCTTTGCCTGGTCTCGGAAAAAGTCAGTAGAGCAATCGGCGCAGTTGGCTTCGAATAGCTCTTTCCCTTTTGTAATCTCCGCGTCGGAGGCGTGCAGGGTCATTGCATAGGCAACCACGTCCCAGCGTTCCTGATCGCTCAGGCTGACAAAGGGGGGCATGAAGCGTTCGATCCGTCCCTGCGTCACAACGGTGTACCACTGGGCTGGCGAGGCTGCACGCGCGATCTCGGGCAAGCCAAACGCCGGGACCGTCACATTGAGCTGGATGCCCTGCTCGCCATCGCCCAGGCCGGTTTCCCCATGACAAGCCGCGCACTTCTCTGCAAAGATCAGCGCACCATTTTCCGTACTGGGGGCCTGCGAGGGGAAAAGAGGTCCAAGTGTCGCCGCGGGAGTGGGCGGGACATAGCCTGGTGGCGGCGTGACGTCCTCTGCTAAAGTGAAGTTGCAGGCGGCAAGAACGATGGCTGTGGTGATCAACAAAATCGGTTGAGGTAATTTCATGCTGGTTCCGTAAGGGAATTACGCATTCCCTTTTACGCTAAGGACTTCCCACATGAGGGACAGAAACGATCGGTGACCATGACCGGCTTGCCGCATTTGGGGCAAAAACCGGCGGATTTATTCGGGCGGCGCTTGCGCCGGGAGGAGATCATCGATTCGAGATCGTCATCGGTCACCTCGACCTTTGCCAGCGCGGTGTCCGCGCGGCGGG
>LLBY010000546.1_pt3 | contig 24859 bp, 27 predicted proteins | sample 1489401 | NCBI WGS metagenome assembly LLBY01 (sample SAMN04092656, study PRJNA295927) | soil metagenome | biome: Soil prokaryotic community; feature: Bulk soil; isolation source: soil from tomato rhizosphere | host: tomato cultivar Hawaii 7996 | place: South Korea | collected 2011-11-01 | reverse complement strand
ATATCAAAATTGTTTTTAAATTCAATTGATTTCTTAGAACTAGAAAATTTTGAATTAAAATTTATTTGACAATTGTTATTGTTTTAAGTAGAATTCTACTTAAACTTAGAAAAATCGGATATTCTTGACAAAACCGACTTCAATATGCTAATCTTAGAGGGGAAGTGTGAAAAAATGTTAACCTAAAATTTTATAAATATTATTTGTCGCAGATACTTAAACATCGCGGAGTAGAGCAGCCTGGTAGCTCGTTGGGCTCATAACCCGAAGGTCAATGGTTCAAATCCATTCTCCGCTATAAGTTTTGATAATTTATAATTTTAATAAAAAAACTTTTTTTTTATTAAAATTATATAGTGAACATTAAATATTTATAAAGTTTTAAAGATGACATTAAATTTACAAACACCGTTTCCTACTTTTGGTGGAAGTACTGGAGGCTGGCTACGTTCGGCTGAAGTTGAAGAAAAATACGCCATTACTTGGACAAGTCCAAAAGAACAGATTTTTGAAATGCCTACAGGTGGTGCAGCAATTATGCGCAGCGGAGAAAATTTATTATACTTAGCACGTAAAGAACAATGTTTAGCGTTAGGTACTCAACTACGTACTTTTAAAATCAACAACTATAAAGTTTATCGAATTTTTCCAAGTGGTGAAGTGCAATACTTACATCCTAAAGATGGTGTGTTCCCAGAAAAAGTAAACCCTGGTCGTACTTCTGTTAACAGTCGTGATTTTTCAATTGGTAAAAACCCTAACCCGGCTTCTATCAAATTTAGTGGCACGACGACTTATGAAAGTTAATTAAAATTTAAGATTAGTTTTGAAGCTAATCTTTTTGGCGAGATGGCAGAGTTGGTCGATTGCGTCTGATTTGAAATCAGATGAACCTTTGCGGGTTCCGTGGGTTCGAATCCCACTCTCGCCTTTTATTTCTAAATAATATACTCTCTTCATTTATTTTGCTTAACCGTGTAAAAAAATTCTAAAAATTTTGTATGAACAAGATATACGATTGGTTCGAAGAACGATTAGAAGTTCAAGCTATTGCTGATGATATTTCTAGCAAATATGTACCACCTCACGTAAATATTTTTTATTGTTTTGGTGGTCTTGTTTTAACTTGTTTTTTAATTCAAGTTGCGACAGGTTTTGCTATGACATTCTATTATAGACCAAGTGTTGTGGATGCCTTTGCTTCGGTTGAGTATATTATGACAAGTGTTAACTTTGGTTGGTTAATTCGATCAATTCACCGTTGGTCAGCAAGTATGATGGTATTAATGATGGTATTACATATCTTCCGTGTTTATTTAACAGGTGGATTTAAAAAGCCACGTGAATTAACTTGGGTTACAGGTGTAACTTTAGCAGTTGTTACTGTGTCATTTGGTGTAACAGGTTATTCGTTACCATGGGATCAAGTAGGGTTCTGGGCATGTAAAATTGTAACAGGTGTACCAGCCGCTGTTCCAATCGTTGGGCCACCTTTAGTTTTAGTATTACGTGGTGGTGAAAGTGTAGGACAAAGTACATTAACACGTTTCTACAGTGCACATACGTTTGTATTACCTTTAGCTGCTGCAGTATTAATGCTTACGCACTTCTTAATGATCCGTAAACAAGGTATTTCAGGACCATTATAATTGTAAAACTTAGTAACTTTAAAGTTTTCCATTTAATATATATTTAAATTATTAATAAATTTTATTATGTCAGTAATTAAAAAACCAGATTTAACAGATCCGAAATTACGAGCAAAATTAGCAAAAGGGATGGGTCATAATTACTACGGCGAACCAGCATGGCCAAATGATCTATTATACGTTTTCCCTGTTACAATGTTAGGTATGTTGAGTTGTGTTGTTGGATTATCAGTATTAGCACCTACACAATTAGGTGAACCAGCAGATCCATTTAATACACCGTTAGAGATTTTACCAGAATGGTATTTCTTCCCAACATTTAATTTATTACGTGTATTACCTAATAAATTATTAGGTGTTTTAGCAATGGCTGCAGTTCCATTAGGTTTAATTACAGTTCCATTTATTGAAAACGTAAATAAATTCCAAAATCCATTCCGTCGTCCAATTGCAAGTTTAACATTTATTTTAGGCTTCTTTGTGGCAGTTTGGTTAGGAATTGGTGCATGTTTACCAATTGATAAGGCTATAAGTTTAGGCTTCTGGTAAAAAGAATTGAATAATTATTGTTTAATCTAAACAATAATTATTCAAGTTGTTAGCTAATATCAGAATTATTTGTTATCTACGCTTTCTAAAACTAGTATTAACTAGTTAGCTATTTGAAAAGTTTATTTGAACAGCTAATGCTACATAAATTAAAATACCAAATGCAGTAAAGATATTTAATGATCTTTCTGCTGAACTTGGTGATCCTAGTAAGTCACTTTTCGTAGCAAAACTTCCTAACCCCACACTTTCTTTTGGAACTCGTAAAAAAATAATTACAATTAAAAAAATACTAATCAGAAATGAAAATAACTTTATCATAGGATTCAGTTTCGTAAATTATAATTTATAAGTTATTTCAAAAAATTCTGTATTAGTCAATAAATTAATCTTCGATTTCAAAAACTTCTTTGAAGACTTTTGATACTTTATCACCTGAATCAATAGATTCTAAAGGATCTTTTCTTAATCGATGGCGTAAACATAAAGTAATAATACTTTCAATATCATTTACGGTTACTTTATCACGCCCATTGTAAGCTGCATGTGCTTTTGCTGCACGATTTGTTACAATATCTCCACGTAAACCATCTACATCTAGTCGACTACAAACTTCTGAAATTTTAATTCGTAAATCATAATCGATTTGGACTGTTGGTAATACTTTTTGAGCAGCAACTAATTTGTCTCGTAATTCTTGTTGTTTCGCTTCATAATTTTCGATCCAAACCATAGGATCTTGATCAAAAGATGTTCTTTCTTCAACAACTTTGACACGTAATGTCGGATCTTTTACCGTTCTAATTTCAGCATGCATACCAAAACGATCTAGTAATTGCGGCCGTAATTCTCCTTCTTCTGGATTTCCAGATCCTACTAAAACAAAACGTGCAGGATGGCGAATTGAAATTCCTTCACGTTCTACAGTATTCCAACCAGAAGCTGCTGAATCTAATAAGATATCTACTAAATGGTCATCTAATAGATTAACCTCATCGACATATAAAATACCTCGGTTTGCTTTTGCAAGTAATCCTGGTTCGAATGCTTTCACACCTTCTGTTAAAGCTTTCTCGATGTCAATGGTGCCACATACTCGATCTTCGGTAGCCCCAAGCGGAAGATCCACCATAGGAATTTTGATCAATTCTGTTTCCAGCTCTTGATTATTTTGAATGGCTTGTTTAACTTCATTTCCCATTAGATCTAAATCTGATTTATGAGAATTAAATGGATCATCTTTCACAATTTCAATTTCAGGAAGTAAATCTGCAATTGCACGAATTGTAGTTGATTTTCCTGTTCCTCGATCTCCCATGATCATAACTCCACCAATTTTTGGATCGATTACATTTAGCTGTAAAGCTAATTTCATCTCTTCTTGACCAACAATTGCAGTGAATGGAAAAACTGGCGTAGTAAATTTTTTTAAGTTTTTTGTTACCATAGCTTATTATAGGTTTTTAGATAAAAATGTTTAAAATTAGAAATCTTTGCGTTATTCTATCAACTCTTTATTATTCATAAAGTGTTGAACCTAATCGAATAGCTAAAATTCCAGCTAATAAACCAATACATAATGCAGTGTAAACTTGTGAATCGTAAATCATTAAAGACTCCTTACTTTAAATTAAATTTTGTTGAATTCTAAAGAATTTAATATACTAAGTTATATTGACTAGTTATTTTAATTTCATATATTTAATTGTAGATTAAATTGTCAAAATCCGTAAATTTAATTTAATGAAATATTTATTACCAACTTGATTTTCTTACACCTGGTAGTAAACATTGGTGAGCCATTTCACGAACTACATGTCGTGATAATCCAAAATCCCTGAAAACTCCTCGTGGTCGACCTGTTTTCCAGCATCTATTTCGAATTCTTGTCTTTGCACTATTTCGTGGTAATTTTTGTAACTGCGAATGAATTTCTAATTTCATATTGAAATTGTCTTCCGCTCTATATTTCTTTAATAAGGTTGCACGTTTCAAAGCGTACTTTTGATTTAATTTAATGCGCTTTTTCTCACGCTCAATCATACTTTTCTTTGCCATAAAATACTTTATTTATTAAATATAAAAATTTTTATAAATTTTTTCAAAATAATTGTTTTGTTAAGCTTATTGTATCTTTAAGATTTTAGCAAGTATAACCATAATTTATTAATTGTTTTTAGAATTTATTAAAAATTAATTTTTTAAAATGTTGGAGAAATAAAAACTATAAAGTAATTCAGATATCTTCAACTGTCTTTTGTAGTTTGTTAACTTTCACTAGATAAGAGGAAGTACAAAATATTCGAAATTGTAGAATTTATCAAAATCATCAATAAAACAGAAATTCAAAATCTATTGAATAAAATATACCAACATAGCTAGCATTTACTAGTCATTTTAATCTTATTAAATTAATTCTATTTCTATCTTCTATTCCTGTAATGTATATCTCAAAAAGACACCTTAACACCACATTATCGAACCAAACTTAGAAAAGTGGTTGACGAGAGACTGACTACCTACAAAACGACGAAGAGAAGTAATAGTTCATACAGATCGTGGAACTCAATTTACAAGTGAAGCATATAATCAGTCTATAAAAAATAAAAAAGGCTTTATAGTTTAGTTGCCAGTATGTCAAAGCTAAATTCTCTGAAATATAATTCTATAGCAAAACGATTTCTTATTACTTTTAAAGAGCAGAAAATTAATCATAAAACATTTCAACAAGAATTATTTTATCAAATTGAAGTTAATTCAAAATTCAAAGGAGACAGAAAAATATTTAATTTGTAAGTCAAAAATCTTAATTTAAACCCAAATATAAAGTCTAACCAAAAAGCTCCTCAGAGGCATGATTTAGAGGTCTCAGTAGATTCTCAGTTAATGGGTTAAACTTATATAGTCAAAAGCTTTTTCAGAGTTTTATAGAACGGATTTTCGTCTTGATCGTATTGATAAATTTAAATTTAAATGACAAAACAGCCTTTGATACTTACGAATGGAGCCCTTAGAATCATTGACGATCGTTTAAAAGTTATCTATGGGTTAATACAGATTAATCCTGAGGTTACAAGTCCGCATTGAAGAAGCTATTCTTCCTATTCAAGATATGCTTGAATCCATGGATGAGAAGTTGAACATTTTGTTACCAAAACCAAAAAAACATCGAAATATTCTCCCTTTCAAAGAACTATCAACTATTAAAAGTGTTTCTTATGCAGGAAGTCAGGCTAAATAAAAACAAAATTTAAAGTTTGCTCAATTAAGGATTGCCTATACTATTTTATGCAGGACTTAGAGTTAATGAAATCAAATTTTTTCAAGAGCAAGATATTCAGAATGCCATTAAAACTTTGCAGTTTATTGTTGTAAATTTTAAACAGAAAGAACCATATATTTATGTTATTTCAGATTTAGCTTTACAAGAATTAAGAAAATTAAAACCCTATTATCAAGTAGTATTTAGAAAGTATAAACATAAATATTTATTTGAAAAAGACAAATAAGTTGATGACAAATATTGCATAAAAATGATTCATAAAGATTTCAAACATACATGGGAAATCAATCAAATTCAATATAATATCAAGTCACCTAGTTTTAGAATTAATACCATTAATAAGTTATTACAAAATACTTCAGTGCAAGATGCAGCTGATATTATCGGTTATAAGGATATCAAGTCTATTATGGCTTATAAAAGATATGGATTAAACAGGAACATTAAATTTTTTCAAAAATTCTTGAATATATAATTCTTTCTTTAGAGACTGTTAATCAATAACAGCTATTATTTAACTTTTAACTTGAAACGGATAAATGGTTTTTCTAGGTCTTTCAAATTGGGCCTTATTTGAACTAGCTTTTCTGATAGCTTACCACAATATGGATTTTCTGTTTTGAGGGTAGTTTCATTAAATCTGCGTTCTTTTTTTGAAGTAAAATTTATTCATAGACAGTAAAATTTTGTCAACTAAAAATTACTTTTTTATCTCAATTTTTTTGTATTTTATATTATAATAACATAATAGCTAACTTTTATGTAGTTTAGTTGTAAGAAAGTCAAAAACCATTATTTATATTGAGGAATCTATTACTATGGCATTACCATGGTATCGTGTTCACACTGTTGTATTAAATGATCCAGGACGATTAATTGCTGTACATATTATGCATACAGCTTTAGTTGCAGGTTGGGCTGGTTCAATGGCCTTATATGAATTAGCTGTATTTGATCCATCAGATCCAGTTTTAAACCCTATGTGGCGTCAAGGCATGTTCGTAATGCCATTTATGACTCGTTTAGGGATTACTGATTCTTGGGGTGGTTGGAGTATTACTGGTGAAAGTGTTTCAAACCCTGGTCTTTGGAGTTTTGAAGGTGTAGCATTATCACATATTGTTTTATCTGGTATGTGTTTCTTAGCAGCTATTTGGCACTGGGTATACTGGGATTTAGAATTATTCCGTGATCCAAGAACAGGTGAACCTGCTTTAGATTTACCAAAGATTTTTGGTATTCACTTATTTTTATCAGGTTTATTATGTTTTGGTTTCGGTGCATTCCACGTAACAGGTTTATTTGGACCTGGTATTTGGGTTTCAGATGCATACGGTGTTACCGGCAAAGTACAACCAGTAGCTCCAGCATGGGGTGCAGAAGGTTTTAACCCATTTAATCCAGGTGGTATTGCAGCACATCATATTGCAGCTGGTCTTTTTGGTATTCTTGCGGGAGTTTTCCATTTAACAGTTCGACCTCCACAACGTTTATACCGTGCATTACGTATGGGTAATATTGAAACTGTATTATCAAGTAGTATTTCAGCTGTTTTCTTTGCTGCTTTTGTTACATCAGGTACTATGTGGTACGGTGCGGCAGCAACGCCAATTGAATTATTTGGGCCAACTCGTTACCAATGGGATAGCGGTTACTTCCAACAAGAAATTGAGCGTCAAGTTGAAATTTCTGTAAGTGAAGGTTTATCAGAAAGTCAAGCATGGTCACGAATTCCTGACAAATTAGCATTCTATGATTACATTGGAAATAATCCAGCAAAAGGTGGTTTATTCCGTGCTGGTCCTATGAACAAAGGTGATGGTATTGCAGAAGCATGGTTAGGACACCCAATTTTCCGCGACAAAGAAGGTCGTGAATTAACAGTACGTCGTATGCCAGCCTTCTTTGAAACATTCCCTGTAATTTTAGTAGATAAAGATGGTATTATCCGTGCGGATATTCCATTCCGTCGTGCTGAGTCAAAATACAGTATTGAACAAGTTGGCGTAACAGTAGATTTCTATGGTGGTAAATTAAATGGTCAAACATTTAAAGATGCTCCAACTGTAAAAAAATTCGCACGTAAAGCTCAATTAGGAGAAGTTTTTGAATTTGATAGAACAAGTTTAGAATCAGATGGCGTATTTAGAAGTAGTCCACGTGGTTGGTATACTTTTGGTCACGCGAACTTTGCTTTATTATTCTTCTTTGGTCACTTATGGCATGGTGGTCGTACAATTTTCCGTGATGTATTTACGGGTATTGGTGCAGAAGTTACAGAGCAAGTAGAATTTGGTGCATTCCAAAAACTTGGTGATAAATCAACGAAAAAACAAGGTGCTGTATAAATTACAGTATGCATTCTTTATATTTAAATAGGATCAAACAATGGAAGCGTTAGTTTACACATTTTTACTTATTGGTACTTTAATCGTAATTTTCTTTGCCGTATTTTTCAGAGAAACACCTCGAATTTTAAAAAAATAAAACCAATTTGTTGGTTTTATTTTTTTAATCCTCATGTTCTTCAAATGGATCACGCAAATTTTTTGCAGCTGGTCCAAACGCTGTATAAACAGAATATGTGGTGATTCCTAAGAGTAAACTTGATACAAAAATTACGAGAATAGTTGCTGTTTCCATGTTATATATTTATTGAAATTAAACATTTTAATATTATATAACATATACTAGAAAAATTAATTTATTAAAAGTATAAATATTTTATGGCATTACGAACAAGATTAGGTGAACTTTTACGCCCATTAAATGCTGAATATGGTAAGGTTGCTCCAGGTTGGGGAACAACACCAATTATGGCTGTAGTAATGGGTGCATTTTTAGTATTTTTACTAATTATTTTACAAATTTACAATTCATCATTAATTATTGAAAATGTAGATGTAGATTGGACAAATGGTATTGTATAATACCTAGAAAAAATAATTTAAGAGGATTTTTTTTGAAACCTTTTAAATTATAAAACTTAAATAAATTAAAAATATAAATCTATGGATATTTTAAGTTTAGGGTGGGCTAGTTTAATGACAATGTTTACATTTTCGTTAGCTATTACTGTCTGGGCTCGAAATGGTTTCTAATTATTTAAACTTTTTGTAAAATTGAAATTAAAATTATTATGGAATTAATCAAGTCAATATTCCCGTATGCAAATCAAGAAATCGTTACAGCTGCTGCTGTATGTTTTTTCATGACTTTATTTGGCCTTTCTTTAGGGTTTGCTTTATTAAAAGTTCAGGGTGAATAAAAATCCATTTAATAATAATATGGGATATATTATTATTAAATGAATGAATCTTTTTTTGGCAGAAAAAAGATATTATAAATACTGTAAAAAGATCGGGACTGACGAGACTCGAACTCGCAACTTCCGCCGTGACAGGGCGGTGCTCTAACCAATTGAACTACAATCCCACAAATATCATAAAATTATATTAATAGAAATTTCGAATATGTCAATATTTTCTTTTTAATCTTTTTCTATTTAGGAGAAACAGGGATTCGAACCCTGGGTACAATAAATTGTACGATAGATTAGCAATCTATTGCTTTCGACCACTCAGCCATTTCTCCTCCTAAAAAATGAGTTACTTTTAAAAAGGTATTAAAATTTGTAATAAAATAGTAGATGGCTCTGGTGGGATTTGAACCTACGACCTTGGGCTTATGAATCCCCTGCTCTAACCACTGAGCTACAGAGCCTTATTCTAACTACCTAATCTAGATTTTACCATAATTTAATAAATTTATGGTACTAATTTCTAGGGTTTTTTAGAAATTAGATATAATATTAAAAAACATTTATTGAATATATATTTTATATGAGCGATTTTTGGACAAATGTCTCTCGTTATCCAAGATTTTTTATTAGCAGTTTGGCTGGTTTAATCTTAATTATTTTAACACCATTTCGTAATTTATTGAAGATAAAAAAATTACAAATCATTTTGCCTTTAGTTTTGATTGGATTTTTTGCAGGGTTATATTTTATTTTAGCAAATATGACTGGTCTGTAAACTTTTGTCTGATTAGATTTTTGAAATGGGCCGAGTTGGATTCGAACCAACGTAGCGAAACGCAGCGGATTTACAATCCGCCCCCTTTAACCACTCGGGCACCGACCCTTCTTTATTCTCTAATAATATCATATTTAGTGAAAAAAAACAAGATTAGAATTTTTAAAAACATTTTTAAAAATTCTAATCTTGACTTACATTCCCTTTTTTTATATAATCTAGCTATACTCTTATCTGGACCAGAAAATTAGTGGGTAATTAACTCAGCGGTAGAGTGTCTGCCTTACAAGCAGAAGGTCACAGGTTCAAATCCTGTATTACCCATATAACTTTAAATTGACGGGCCTATCGTCTAACGGATTAGGACAGAAACCTTCTAAGTTTCCAATGTAGGTTCGATTCCTACTGGGCCTATGAATTATCTATTTTGTTAGTTTCTAAAAGTAATTGTTTCGTAATTTAACTCCATAGATTAAAGAATGGATAATTTTTTTTTATTATTTTTATCTTGATATTCTAAATATTTGCTGATCCATCGAATTTTAAAAACTTGTTACCTTTGCATGGAAACTTATTTTAAATTACGAAGTCATACTACTATATTAATATTATCACAAGGATGTAAAATAGGAGAGTATGAACTATAAAATAATAGCTTACCTTTTGAATTTGTTTTACTCTCTAGTTTACTAGGTTGATGAAGCTAGAATCTTTGATAATTAAGTTTATTTAAGATGTGCATCTGTAGATATCATATCTTTATAGAATTAGATTAATATATTTGCTCATTACTGGATAGTTTATAAATCGATAATCAATAAATCTGTTAAGTTGGTATAATTCCTAACCTAAGATAGCCTTTTAAGGTCCCTTCAGATCGATTTTAAGCTCCTATGAAAGGCTATTGAGTCTATTTTATTTAATATGAAAAAAAATATCAAAGTGACCCTAATTAAGCATTTGATGGAAGTGGTTTAAAAAATAAAGAGGATGACGCTGAAGGTTGCCCAATCCTTGAGCAAAACAAAGATGGTACTGACGAATTACTCGATAATTTTAGGTTTATCTATATAATTTAGAAACTAAGACTTCTGAAAAAGGTTTGGAAAAATAGCCAAGCTAGAAAATAAATCTTTGCCAGTCTGAATAAAATGAACAGAGGCGAGCTTCTTCTACGAAATGAAAAAAATTTGAAAGTTTTGAAAAGTTTGAAGTTATTAAAAGTCAAGGATACTAGAATGCTGGTATGTCCAGGGGAAAACGGGGCTGCTGATCCAATCGTAGCAATATTTATGAGAAGTTATATGAAAACAATTGAAAAGGGTTTGAAAACCAAGTATAAATAAAGATGCAAATTAAAAGAATTGAGTTTCTGGAAGAAATAATATATGGAAACAATTATAATGTCGACGTTTTTGTTGAAAATGAAACGGTTTATAATTCCATAGTTACCGTTGGTAAACCGCAAGATTTACTTGAGGAAATAAAGTAAGAAAAAATGAACTTTGTTCGACCTGGGACTCCAATGATTATTGTAAAAAAACTAATAGAATAGATCATTATGGAAGCTTTATAACCTTACGCGGAAGACGACGGATTTTGGTTAAAACTTCAACACTTTGTTATTGAAATTGATATCGCTATTTTAAATAAAATGGAAGCAGAACAACATGAAGAGTTGAAATTAAATGATCTTGATCGATTGGATTAAATATTAGTACTATCAGAACCTTCAGACGGTATATTAAGAGCTATATGATCGCACTGAGTGCCTTTTCTAAGTTGCTATGGTTGTGCTGAAGCTCCTTGATGAAAATCATCAATCCTATGTAATTCTTGTTTCGAAACCCGAGATATTTCAGTTTGAGATTTTCCTCCATTTTGAAAGGTGTTTGAATTAGCTAAAACTGGTTGTCGGCCCTTAAATAGGAAACGCGAAATTAAGATGCCAATCATAGCTAGTCTTAGGGTTTTAGCAGATGATTGAATTTTGAGACTTTAAGATTTTCTAAAAAAACTTTTCAATTTTTTAATTTTCCTTCAAATTCTTCTATTAATAAAGTTTATTCGGCATCCGTTTTTTTGTTTTGGTTAGCCGCTTTAAGAATTTCTTGAATTTCAAATTCACGGCCTTTCTAAATAATCCTAGTACTAATTCTTAATTTGTTTAGTATAGGATATATTTACAAATATGAAATATACTTAGGTATACTTAGGTATACCTAAATAGATATAGTCTTTCTTGTTTCTTTAGAATTTTTGTTTGTTGACTAACAACTTCAAATCATTATCAAGTACATTTCTTAACTATTATCAGTTAATCTTCCTGTAACTTTTAACCAATTTCTTGCTCCTGGATAATTATCTGGAGCTAATTTTAAAGCTTGAATCCAATATTCTGCAGCCTTATCAAATAGTTCTTTTGATAATTCAATATATTCATCTTCTTCTAAACTTTGGGCTCTTAATGCCTGAGAATGATATATTACTGCAATATTGTTTAATGCCTGAGGTAAATTTGCATTTAGTGATAATGCTTGATGATAAAATTCTAACGCCTGTGTATATTTTCCCGTATTTCCATAAATTAATCCAATATTATAAAGAGTATAACTTCTATCGTAGGGATCTTCTTCGACTTGAAGTGCTTCATAATAGTTTTGTAAAGCTTCTGCATAACGACCTTTTGATTGGGCACTCATTCCTGCACGATAATATGAAAATGCTTCTTTTTCTTGTTTACTTGCTGGTAAAACTTTTAAAAGAATATCAGCAATTACAGTAAATGTTTTGTCGATAAAGTTTCCCATAAAATTCTCCTTGTAATCTTATAAATTTTGGCATCGATTAAATCTAAAAATATAGAGTTATTATACATCAAATATAATAACTCTCATTAATTTTACACAGAATTAGATGCAACAAATGGGAATAAAGAGAGTACTCTTGCCCGTTTAATTGCCTTCGCTAGTTTTCGTTGTTGTTGAACAGTTACTCCGGTTGCACGGCGTGGAAGAATTTTTCCTTGTTCTGTCACAAATAATGTTAATAAATCAATATCTTTATAATCAATTTTTTGATTTAAACTAATTGGAGAAGTTTTTTGTTTTTTTGATACCATAATTATTTTATTTCTTTATGTAAAGTTGGTTTATTGCAATGTGGACAATATTTTTTGAATTCTAATCTTTCTGGATTATTTCGACGATTTTTTTGTGTTGTATATCTTGAGACACCTGAAGAGCGTTTATTAACATTAGATCGACACTCTGTACATTCCAAAGTAATTAAAATTCGAACACCTTTATTTTTTGCCATAAGACTATTAAGTAATAATTTTACTTACTATATTGCCTAAAAATTTATATCTTATCAAGGGTTAATGTCTATTATTAGAAGAAAAAATTTTTCTTCGAAAAACTTTTAATTTTTTATTAAATATACTATATTAAGCTAAACGTTAATAAACAAAAATAGTTAGATATAACAATATGGCGAATAACAAATCAGCAGAAAAGCGTATTCGAACGAATGAACGAAATCGTTTCCAAAACCGCTTTTATAAAAGCTCAGTTCGAACATTAACAAAAAAATTTCTAAAAGATTTAGAAGTGTATAAAGATTCGAAAACTCCTGAGCGAAAAGAAAAATTAACCGAAATGTTAGGATCTGTTTATAGTTTAATTGATAAAGGTACAAAACGAAATGTATTTCATAGAAATACTGCTGCAAGAAAGAAAGCTCAATTAGCTTCTTATTTAAAATCAGCTTAATCGTTTTTAGTTCTATGTAAAAAATTTAAAAACAGGTTAATTTTTTTTCCTTGATCTGTTTTTAAATATTTTGATATTCCTTATATGTATTTATTTATATACTATTTAGACATAATTATCCTGTAATTGGCTAATAAAATTATGAAAGAAAATATGAATTATATAAATGCTCTTCCAGATTTTCTAGCGATGCAACGAATAAGTTTTTGTTGGTTTATTACTCAAGGTTTAAGTGAAGAATTAGCCTTGTTTTCTCGTATTCAGGATTTTAGTCAAAATACTGAATATATCTTGTTTGGAGAAGAATATAACTTAATTAAACCATCTTATAGTTTAGTCATTGCTAGAAAGTATAGTGGAAATTATCGTGTTCAATTGGTGGTACCGATTGAAGTAAGAAATAAAATAGTTAATAATATACGCTATCAAAACCAATTCCCTATTATTACTTTACCTTTAATGACAACTGATGCAACCTTTATAATAAATGGCTGTGAGCGTGTCATTGTAAGCCAAATTATTCGAAGCCCGGGTGTTTACTTTGAAAAAAATAAGAACCAAAAAGCACGAACTGCATTTAAACGAAAATTATCCACAGATATAAACAAGTTACGATCCTTTATTCCTGCCGGAGAAGCCTTTATTTCAGAATTTGATTTATTTTCCCCTCTTCCAACATCAACTTACGATCCTATAAAAAAGAGAAAAAAAATTATCCCACATTGGCAAAACAATTCGATTTACTATTATTCGATTAATTATTTAAAACAAACAAACTCCAATTCTTCTTTTTATTTCTTAAAATGTTTTAAATTCTATCGAGTTATTTCGAAATGTTTTAATACAAAACAAAAATTTGAGTTAATTCAATTATTCTTAAAATGGTTAAAATTAAAACCTAACTTTTTGAAAGAGAAATCAAATGATTTAGGATATTTATTAACTTATTTTAATTTTTTGACGAAAACATTAATTAGATATCAACTTATTCAATTGAATATAGGTTCTATCAAAATCGATGATCATTTGTTAAAAAATCAAAAAATTTCAAAAATACAGGCTGATAAACTGTCTTTAGCTTATGATAAATTACTTTTTGAAACACAAACAAATGCCCAAGTTAAATTAACTTCTTCTCTTTTATTAATAACTCAACAACCACAAAATTGGTTCATTGAAATTAACAAATTTTCATTCTTAAAACAACAAATCAAAAAAATTACTCCACAATTAACGAATTTAAATGAGTTAACAAAACTTCAAAAATTACGTCCAACCATTTATTTTTCAACAAGTTTAAAAGAACAATTAAAGTATATTTTTGGAAAAAATAAGCTATCTTATCGAACAGATCGTCATAAATATTTGAAAACTAAAACTCAATTTCTTTTGTACCGAAAAGATCATGAGATTAAAACAAGTTATCATAAAAAGTATGATGAAAAAGATTTATATACAGCAACCTTAATCCCTGATTATGGTTCATGGATTCGTTTTGGGTTCCAAAAAAATACCAAAATTAATCCCTATAAATATCCTTTAAAAAATCAAGAAGATGAAATAGTAATTCAGTTAGATAAAATAAGCCACAAACCCATACTTTACTTATTAAAAGAAATGGGATTATCAGACTTAGAAATTTATCACAGTTTAGACTATGCTGACTTTTTTTATTTTACAAAACCAGTCTTAGTTAACTCACGCCAATTGAATCAACCAGTGTCTAGGTTTCAATTAGATTCAACCTACTTTAAAAATATTTCAGAATTTTCAAGAATTTTTGATTCCACATATTATAGATTAGGTCGAGTGGGAAGATTAAAATTAAATAGTCGTTTAAACCTTAGTATAAGTGATCGACTACAAAGAATTACCTATGAAGATATTTTTGCTATTATTGATAAACTAATTAGTTTAACTATTTCAAAAACTGTTCAAGATGACATTGATCATTTAAAAAATCGTCGAGTTCGATCAGTTGGAGAATTATTACAAAATCTATTTAGAATTGGCTTTCAAAGGTTAGTTCGAAAACTTCGGAATCAAACAAATAAGATTGATTCAAGTCAACTATTAAGTTTTAATATTATTAATGCTACAGTTAGAGAGTTTTTTGGTTCAAGTCAACTATCTCAATATTTAGATCAAACAAATCCTCTTTCTTCTTTAACTCATCGACGTAGAATAAGTGGATTAGGTCCTGGTGGATTTGATCGTGATCGGATTAGTTTTGCTGTTCGTGATATTCATCCTAGTCATTATGGTCGTATTTGTCCCATAGAGACACCCGAAGGACAAAATGTCGGATTAATTGCTTCTTTAACTACCTGTGCACGAGTAAATAAATCTGGCTTTATTGAAACACCATTTTGGCGAGTTATTAATGGAAAAATTATCAAAACTGGTCAGCCCATTTATTTAACTGCTGAAATAGAAGATTTTTATAAAATTGCTCCTGCTGATATTGCAACGAATAAAGATAATTATTTAGTTAAAAATGTAATTCCTGTACGTTATAAACAAGATTTCGTAAACGTTACTCCATCAGAAGTTGATTTTATTGCCATATCCACTGTTCAAGTTGTTTCTGTGGCGGCCTCTTTAATTCCATTTTTTGAACATGATGATGCGAATCGGGCATTAATGGGATCCAATATGCAACGTCAGTCAGTTCCTTTAATTCTTCCTCAAAAACCAATTGTTGGAACTGGATTAGAAAATCAAATTGCAATTGATTCCGGTATGACATTAAATGCTCAAAAATCAGGAACAATTCAGTCTGTAAGTGCAACTACAATCGTTGTAAAACATGAAAATGGGTCAAAATTAAGTTACAAATTACAAAAATATTTACGGTCAAACCAACAAACTTGTATTAATCATCGACCAATTGTATGGAAAGGTGAAAAAGTAAAATCAGGTCAAATTTTAACGGATGGACCTGCTATTACAAGTAGTGAATTAGCTTTAGGCCAAAATGTTTTAGTTGGATATATGCCTTGGCAAGGGTACAATTTCGAAGATGCAATTTTAATTAGTGAACGGTTAGTTTTTGATGATATTTTTACTTCAATTCATATTGAAAGATATAAAATTGAAATTGATCGAAATTCTGAAACTTCAGAACGAACAACTCGAAATCTTCCAAATTTAACACCAGCTGAAATTAAACATTTAAATGAGGAAGGAATTGTTATGGTTGGAACATTTGTTCGACCTGGAGATATATTAGTTGGAAAAGTTATTTCAAACAATACTGCAGAACAATTGCCAGAATCTAAGTTACTTCGTGCAATTTTTGGTGCCAAAGCTAAAGGTGTAAAAGATAATTCTTACCGAATGCCAGAAGGTGAATATGGACGTGTTATTGAAACAGTCACGTTTAATAGAAAAACAAAATTAACTTATAAGTTTGAAAAAATTTATGTTTTTATAGCCCAAATTCGAAAAATTCAAGTTGGTGATAAAATTGCTGGCCGACATGGAAATAAAGGAATTATTTCTCGAATTTTACCAAGGCAAGATATGCCATTTTTACCTGATGGAAAATCTATTGATATTCTTCTAAATCCATTAGGAGTTCCTTCCCGAATGAATGTAGGGCAATTATATGAATGTTTATTAGGATTAGCAGGTGATAAACTAAATTCTAGATTTAAAATTTTACCATTTGATGAAATGTATGGGTTAGAAATCTCAAGAATTTTAATTAATAAAAAACTTCGTCAAGCTTCTATCGCTCAAAATGAAAGCTGGCTTTTTAATCCTTATGCACCAGGAAAAATGGTTTTAGTTGATGGAAGAACTGGTAAAGAATTTGAAAATCCTGTAACTGTTGGAAATGCTTACATGTTAAAGTTAATTCATCTTGTAGATGATAAAATGCATGCTCGAGCAACAGGTCCTTATTCTTTAATTACTCAACAACCACTACGAGGAAAAGCTCAACATGGTGGACAACGGTTTGGAGAAATGGAAGTTTGGGCATTAGAAGGTTTTGGAGCAGCCTTTACCTTAAAAGAACTCTTAACAATAAAATCAGACGATATGCAAGGTCGAAATGAAACCTTAAATGCCATTGTAAAAGATCAGCCAATTCCAAAATTTGGTATTCCAGAATCATTCAAAGTATTATTACATGAATTACGATCTATTGGATTAGATATGAGTACTTATAAAATTGAACAGTTTAGCTCATATAAAAAATATGAAGTTGAAATCAATTTAATTGAAAAATATAATGCTTTATCAAAAACCTTTTCTCCTACTTCAAATATAAACGATATTTCATTTTAATAATAATGTTAGACGCTAAAAAAGAATTTGACTATATAAAAATTAAATTAGCTTCTCCAGTTCGAATTCTTCAATGGTCAAACCGACGGCTCCCCAATGGACAATTTGTTGGAGAAGTTCAAAAATCAGAAACGATTAATTATCGAACTTTTAAACCAGAAATGGATGGTTTATTTTGTGAACGAATTTTTGGGCCAAGTAAAAGTTTAGAATGTGCATGTGGTAAATATAAACGTGTTCGATATGAAGGTTTAATTTGTGAACGATGTGGTGTCGAACTTACAGAATCAAGAGTTAGACGTCATAGAATGGGGTATATAAATTTAATTTATCCTGTTACACATGTTTGGTATATTAATAGTCGACCTAATTTTATGGCGTTACTATTAGAAGTAGAAGAGTATGAAAAAAAAATCGATACTACTTATACTACCCACTCGGAAAAATGTAAAAAATGTGAAGGTCTCAAATTAACAACGTCAACAATTGTCGATTTATGGGATGAAAGAATTAAACGTATTAAATTAGCATCTTTAGCGTATTTTATTGCTGAAGATGAAACTTCTTTCTATGGATTACATTGGGACTTACAGCAATATCGAAGAAGCCGTGAGTTAGGCTATAGTGGTTATCCCTTAAAACCATATCCAAAACCTCAAAATCGTCGTTATAACACACCAAAATATTTATTGCGTGCTACACCTAATTTTTTAATTGGTGCTCCTTTAATTAAGCGTGAATTAGAAAAACTAAATTTAAAATCTGAAATTTTTAGAATGAGGTATTTTATTTTAGTTTGTACCAAAGTTTTGAATAAAGAAGAGCCTATTTATAGTGAATCCAAATGGTTTAGAAAATGGGAACAACAAAGAATTTATAAAATTAGAGAGCAAGCTATAAAACGAATAAGGATTTTAGAAAATTTAGTTGGTACTGGTTCAAGCCCAGATTGGATGATTTTAACTATTTTACCTGTTATTCCTCCAGCTTTGCGACCTATGATTCAACTCGAAGGAGGTCGGTTTGCAACATCAGATTTGAATGAATTATATCGTCGAATTATTACAAGAAATAATCGATTATTAAGATTACTCGAAATTGACGCACCTCAATTAATTATTCGAAATGAAAAAAGATTACTTCAAGAAGCTGTTGATACATTAATTGATAATGGAAAACGAGGAAAAATTGCTTTAAGTGCCAACAATAGACCTTTAAAATCTTTATCCGACATTATCAAAGGCAAACATGGTCGTTTTCGTCAAAATTTACTTGGAAAACGGGTGGATTACTCAGGGCGTTCAGTTATTGTTGTTGGACCAAGTTTAAAATTAAACCAATGTGGATTACCTTATGAAATGGCACGAGAATTATTCCAGCCATTTATTATTCGTGAACTAATTAATCAAGGGTTAGCTAGCAATATGAAAATTGCTAAAAATTTAATTCAGCAAAATGAAGCTATTATCGATTCAGTTTTAGAAAAAGTTTTGAAAAGTCATCCTATTTTTTTAAATCGAGCGCCAACTTTACATCGTTTAGGAATTCAAGCTTTTGAACCAATTTTAGTTCAAGGAAGAGCCATAAAATTACACCCCTTAGTTTGTTCTGCTTTTAATGCAGATTTTGATGGTGACCAAATGGCAGTTCATATTCCATTATCATTGGAAGCTCAAGCAGAATGTTATATGTTAATGTTAGCACCTTATAATTTTTTATCACCAGCAAATGGAGAACCTATTATTATGCCAAGCCAAGATATGGTTTTAGGTTGTTATTATTTAACTGTAAATAATATTCCCGGCTTACTGGGATCAAGTCATTATTTTGCCGATTTAAATGATATTATTTTGGCTTATAATCAAAATAAAATTGAACTTCATAGTACTATATGGCTTCGATTAAAGAAAAAAGAAAAACCAACCGATCAATTACTAAAAACAATTAGTTTAGAGGATAATACAATTATTGAGTATTATGAAAATGAACAAATCCGAAAGTCAGAAGATGGCGAAATTTTAGCTCAATATATAAAAACAACAACAGGTCGTGCTATCTTAAATTATATTATTCAAAAAACGTTAAATTTAGAATAAATCTAAACTAGATATAAAAGATAAAATTCAGCCTATGAAAAATTATAGATATCAAAATAATTTAATCGGTAAAAAACAATTACGTCATTTATTGGCCTGGAGTTTCACCAATTATGATTCCATGCAAGCTTGTGCATTAGCTGATGAATTAAAATATTTAGGGTTCAAATATGCTACTCAAGCTGGTATTTCAATTAGTATTGAGGATTTAAAAATTCCTTTTATTAAAAACTTAATGCTAGAAAAAGCAAATCAAGAAATTATCAATGCTGAAAAAATTTATTTCAAAGGGAAAATTACTGATGTTGAAAGGTTTCAAAAAATCATTGATACTTGGAGTTTAACAAGTGAATCATTAAAAGAACAAGTAATTTATTATTTTAAGAATTATGATCCATTAAATTCCGTCTACATTATGGCGTTTTCAGGAGCTCGAGGTAACTTATCGCAAGTTCGACAACTAGTAGGAATGCGTGGGTTAATGTCTGATCCAAGTGGTGAAATTATGAAATTGCCAATTAAAAAAAACTTTCGAGAAGGTTTAACCATTACGGATTATTTAATGTCAGGTTATGGGGCTCGAAAAGGTATTGTAGATACTGCTCTAAAAACTGCTAACTCAGGTTATTTAACACGACGATTAATTGATGTTGGTCAAGATATTTTAATTCGAGAAAAAGATTGTTTAGCAACACATTCGTTTTTATTTTCGATTTCTCCAAATCCAAATGCAAAGAGTGTTATTTTTGATAAATTATTGGGTCGAGTTTTAAGTAAATCAATTTTGGATCCTAAAACAAATAAATTGATAATTCATGCTGGAACTCAAATAACACCCACGATAATTGAAATATTTAAAGAAAAGAAAATTAGTCATTTTTATATCCGTTCCCCGTTTACTTGTAATCTATATCGAGCTATATGTCAAAAATGTTATGGATGGGATCTAGCTAATGAAACATTAGTAGATATTGGTGAAGCCATTGGTATCTTAGCTGGTCAATCGATTGGTGAGCCAGGAACACAATTAACCATGAGGACATTCCATACAGGGGGTATTTTTACTTCAGAAGCTCGTCAACAAATTGTTAGTCCTGTAAATGGTATTATTCGATTTTATAAAAGTTTAAAAACAGTTTTACTACGGACAAACCGTGGAGAAGATGTTTTAATTACTCGAAATTCTGGTTCCATTATTTTAATTCCAGAAGATAAAAATCTTGATTTAATCAAAATTGAAGTTTTACGGAACACAATTTTATTCCCAAAGAATAATCAATATATTTTAAAAGATACAGTTATTGGTGAATTAGTTAATACTAATAAGCAAATAAAAAATGAAGTTAAACCAATTTTAAGTGATAGATGTGGGGAAATTTTTATGCCCCGCTTAAAAAAAAAAGTTAATTTATTAAATAATAATAAATTAATTTGGATTCTTTCAGGTCAATTATATAATAGTCCAACCAATTCTTTTATCAATTTCTATCCAGATTACAAATTAAATAAAAATAGTTTTATTTTTCGAACTAAAATTATTAATCACTATAATGGATTTTCTGAAGTTACGAATAATAAAAAAAATCTATACCAACGTTTAGTTCGAATTAGTAATACTAAATATTCCTTACCAAATTCAAGTTTACAAAAGTTAAGAAGAGCTCGAAGTCAGAAAAATTATCTGCTTACTCTAGAAAATTTAAAATATTTAACAACAATTTCACAAAAAAATTCTAAATTTTATTTACAGGTAACACGAAATCAACAGTTTGGAATTTTAGTCACAAATTCTTTTAAAACGTTAACAGGTGGAATAGTTCATTATGATCATCGAAATTTACTTAATTATGATCAGTTAAATTTTTCTATTTCCTATATAAATAGGAATCAATTTTCTAATAAATATAATTCACTTCTTTTTTATCGGACAATGGTTTGGCTAAGTGAAGAAATTCATCAAGTTAATTGTGAACCAAATATTGTACTTGTTGAACATGGTGATTTTATTTCTGAAAAATTTGAATTAATTCCGGGACTTTTTTCTAAGACTTCAGGAATTGTCATAATTCGACAAAAAAATAACCTGGTTCAAACTATTTCAATAAAATCTGGATTAGTTTATGAAGGAAAAAAATTTAAAAGTATTTCAAAAAAATTATATTATCCAGGTGAGGTTATATTTTCGAATGTTCCATTGAATACATTAGCTTTTTGTGAGCAACTCTCACATAAAAATAATGAACAATTACTTGTACGACCCATTGAAATTTATGAATTTCCTTATCAATATAGAACCTTATCATCTTCTTTAAGATTACAAGATGGAAATTCACCTTTTGCAATGAAAACTCAGGTTATTTATTCTTATAAACCAAATCAAATTATTAAAGGTATCAAAAATTTAACATTAGTTTCAAATATTCTTAGATTCAAATCAAACCAATTGTTAAAAAATAGTCATAATATTGAATTAGTTCAAAACAGAAAAATTAATTCTTTAAATTTCTGCTTCAGTGAAAAAATTCTTTTTAATAACTATATAGCTCCTGATTTACGTTATAAAAATATTCAATCGTCCAATTTAATTCAACCAAAACAATTTATAGATCAATATACTCTTTTAGGTTATTTGGAAGCGTTAACTGTAAACTCATTAGAAATAGTTAAAATTAAAATAAAAAAAACAAACAATAAACCGATTTTTTTAATCTCCAATGATGATTGTTTTATTTTCAAGAAAAAAGACTTTCCAGGGCAAAAACTAAATAGTTTTATTATTAATAATCAAAAGGTAAATTCTACAGGCAAAATTATTATTGAAAATGATAACTTTTTTACTTTACAACGAGGTAGACCATATTTTTTCCCAAATTGTACTAATGATTCTTTTCTATATAAAACAAATCTTCAATATAAAATCCTTGCCCAAAATCGAGTTTTTCAGCGTACAGATGTTAATCGAAAGATTTCAGTAAATTATCAAAATACATTAAAAATGGCGTTACAACAAACGCCTAATGCTGCGAAACTATCCAAAAGTAATAACCTTGTCAAAACGGAATTTTCAAAATTATTTCTAAAAAGAAATGGCAAATTATACAGTGCTTTAATGCCACAATTTTTTAAAAAATTATCAGTGAATCAAGCCGATTTGTCATTGAAACCTCAAACGTTTCTTCGACCAAATTCTTTTGGTTTTAGTAAAATGGACAGAACATTATTACTCCAAAGTTCTGAAATGATTAAAAATCAATATCGATCATCAGAAAGCTTAAACTATCAATTAACTCTTGTTAAATTCTTAGAACAGCCATTTTTAAAAACTACTAAATCTGTAGGGCTTCATTCAATAACTGAAGATTATTTTGAGCAAGATGTTAATAGCGTTTTTTGTAAAACTACTGAATTTATTGAAACGGGTGAAACCATTGGGTTATTAAATCTTGAAAAAGAAATTACTGGTGATATTGTTCAAGGTTTACCTCGAATTGAAGAAATTCTAGAAGCCCGAAAAAAAAACGTGATTACCAAAAAATTACCAACTAGTCAAAAAAAAGGTTTAGTTGTACAAAAAACAAGCTTAGATCCAAATTTTGAATTTAGAAAAATTGGCACAGCAGTCAAAGAAAATGAAAGAATAAATCCTCATAAGTTATTAAAAGTTTACTTTAATTACTACGGATTAGTAAAATCGTTTCTTTGTGATAGAACCAAAAAAATTAAGTATAATCGTTTAATTCAAAACTATGAAGGTAGTTATAAAAGCTTTAAAAAAGTCCAATCTTTTATTTTAAATTCTGTTCAATCTGTCTATCAGTCTCAAGGAGTAACAATTAATGATAAACATTTAGAAGTTATCATTAAGCAAATGACGACCAAAGTCTTAATTACATATGAAGGTAATACACCCTTATTAAGACGTGAAGTTATCGATTTATATCATATTCAATACATTAATAAAATTATTGAATCTCAATCGAAACAACCAGCCTATTATGTTCCGTTATTATTAGGGATTACAAAAGCTGCTTTAAATAATCCAAGTTTTATTTCAGCAGCAAGTTTCCAAGAAACAACAAGAGTATTAACAAAAGCAGCTATAGAAGGTAGAATTGATTGGTTACGAGGGTTAAAAGAAAATATCATTATCGGTCATTTAATACCTGCTGGAACAGGATCTCAAAATTATCGAAACTGTTTTCAAAAAAAAACTACCAATACTTTCAAACTTTCTGATTCGATCCGAGATCTTCGTTAAAAACCTAGACAAGCTTTTTAATCTTTGTTAGGATTTAAACCATAATCTTACCTAATTTATTAAGTAATCTAAAATTTTATGTCTGATATAACTTTATCACAATTATTAGAAGCTGGTGTTCATTTTGGTCATAAAGCTTACCGATGGAATCCAAAAATGTTCCCTTATATTTACAGTGAAGTAAATAATATTCACATCCTGGATTTAGTTCAATCTGCAACTTTGTTAAAAGAAGCCAATAATTATGTAGAAAAAGCAGCTCGCGATGGTAAAACATTTTTATTTATTGGTACAAAACGTCAAGCTAGTACATTAATTGCTCAAGAAGCAAAACGTTGTGATTCATTTTACGTCAATCACCGCTGGTTAGGTGGTATGCTTACAAATTGGTCAACTTTAAAAGAGAGAATTGAATATTTAAAAAATCTTGAGCAACAAGAAGCGGATAATACATTTGATCTTTTAACCAAAAAAGAAGCTACATTACGACGAAAAGAGTTAAAAAAATTACGTCGTCATTTAGATGGTATTAAATCTATGAAATCAGTACCGGATATTGCTATTGTTATTGATCAAAAACGTGAGATAACAGCAATTCGTGAGTGTCGTAAATTAGGAATTCCAGTTGTTTCGATTTTGGATACTAACTGTGATCCTGATCTAGTCGATATTCCAATTCCAGGGAATGATGATGCTGTTAGATCAATTAAATTAATTTTAAAATACTTAACAGATAATATTATTAGTGGCAAATCACAACGTGACTAATTGAGTGTCACATAACAAAATAACTTATAAATAATTTTACTATTTATAAGTTATTCAAAAGTTTTATTGTTTCATTTTCGGAGAATCGAAGTTTCTAGATCTTTAATAAAAATAATAAAAAATACTTTATGTTTTCAAGAGAGTTTTATA
>LLBY010004106.1_pt4 | contig 24978 bp, 21 predicted proteins | sample 1489401 | NCBI WGS metagenome assembly LLBY01 (sample SAMN04092656, study PRJNA295927) | soil metagenome | biome: Soil prokaryotic community; feature: Bulk soil; isolation source: soil from tomato rhizosphere | host: tomato cultivar Hawaii 7996 | place: South Korea | collected 2011-11-01 | reverse complement strand
CGCTCTTTCGAGCGCGGAGGTTCGGGGCGCGAGAAGTGCAGGGTGAGCACGCCCACGGGCTTCAACGGGGCCGCGCTCTTTCGAGCGCGGAGGTCTGCGCGCGAGGTGTTGGACGTGACGCCCACGGAGCCCCGCTTCAACGGGGCCGCGCTCTTTCGAGCGCGGAGGTAACTTCCATAAGCGTAACCGTTATGTCCGTCAGATACGCTTCAACGGGGCCGCGCTCTTTCGAGCGCGGAGGTGTGGTGGCAATGGTGACGGACTCCCCGGCGGCGTCGTGCTTCAACGGGGCCGCGCTCTTTCGAGCGCGGAGGTGTGTCCCAAGCCTTCGCCAAGGCCGTTTGGAATGCGTCGCTTCAACGGGGCCGCGCTCTTTCGAGCGCGGAGGTGGAAGCCGTTGCCACCGCCAAGGGGCTCCTCTCCGTGGCTTCAACGGGGCCGCGCTCTTTCGAGCGCGGAGGTATAGACTTCCCAGGTAACTTCGCGCAGGCCATTGGGCGCTTCAACGGGGCCGCGCTCTTTCGAGCGCGGAGGTGCGCCGCAGCCCCCAGAGCCGGCAGTGCGTGGCCCGCTTCAACGGGGCCGCGCTCTTTCGAGCGCGGAGGTGGCCACTTGGCAACTGGTTGTTGTCAAGCGGACGGGGAGGGGCTTTGCGAGCGCCGGGTGGTTTTCGAATAAAGAACAGGGTCCTGACCTGGAAATCTTACCGAAGGTCTTCTGCTTAAATACGCGAGCGCGAATGCGTCGCGGCGCATCGTCCCACCGCTCGCGTCGAAAATGTCAAAGAGCCGGGTCGCGAAGGCTTACCCTCGCGGCCCGAAAGGGCTACGCCACGAAGCAGGGCGGATCGATTTTAATGTAGCTCTGGCCCAGCGCCGTGATCACGCGCTCGCCGCGACTCTCCGAAGGACCCAGCGCGATGAACAAAATCTGGTCCTCGTCCCGGTTTATCAATCCGCGCAAGCGGCTCTCGAAATCGATCTTCTCCGCCGCCGTGAGGTCGCACTCGAACACCGACAACTGCACATGCATGCCGTAGTCCTTGCACGCCTTGAACACCTTCCGCAGGCGCTTGGGATTCGCGATGTCGTAGGTGACGATGTAGTTGGTGCGGCTCATGGTTGGCGGCGGGGCAAGGAGCGGGGGGCAAGGAGCGGGGAGGAAGAGGTCGGCGGGGAGCGGAGTCCCCGCCCTACCGGGTCATGAAGGGCAGGTAGCATTCGATCTCGCCGGTGAGGGTGCGGGCGAGGAGGCGAAACTGGAGCTCGATGGCGCGGCGGTAACTGACTTTGTAGTCGAAAAGTGGATGCGTGACCGTGTCGCCCAGTCGTTTTTCGTAGGCGAGGAAGAAGCGTTTGCGTCCCTCGGGCGTGAGATTCACCGCGTCGCCGGCGCGCACGAAGTCGAGCGGCGTGACCATGCGATTGTTGATCGCGGTCAACACCACCGAGTCCGCGATAAGCGGGCGAAACTCCTCCATCACGTCGAGCGCGAGCGCGGGGCGACCGAAGCGCGGCTGGTGGCAGAGCCCGACATACGGATCAAAACCCACCGCGAGCGCGGCCACCGTGCAGTCGCGCGCGAGCAGGCTGTAGGCGAGCGAGAGCATGGCGTTCACCGGATCGCGGGGCGGGCGGCGGTTGCGGGTCGTGAAATCAAAGGAGAACTCTTTCTGGACGTCCCGCGCGCGGGACGTGACTGACTCCTCCAGGCCCGGCAACTCGTCGTCGGCGTCGTCCTCGTCGGCGCGTCCCTTGATCATGCCGCTGAAATTCTGGAAATACATCAGCGCGGCGGCGCCCTCCACCCCGAGCAGCGAGGGCAGGTTGGGCGCGACGAGCGCGGCCGACGCGGCGTTGCGCAGGGCGCGCAGCGCGACGGGCGGCGGCTCGACGTGGTTGCGCATGAAGAGCGTGCGCTGGTTGCGGATCTTTCCGTAAACGAACAGGCGCGCGAGGGTGAGCGCCTTGTCCGGATCGGCCGCGCAGGCGAACTGGCGGATGCGGGTAAACACGTTCGTCAATCCGTGCCCGCGGGTGAGCCCGTAGAACCAGCCACCCATGGAGAAATACGAGATCGGCACCTCTTTTTCACAGAGCGTTTGGACGAGCGCGGTGGAGATTTGCGAGGAGCCGAAGATGGCGAGGTGGTGCAGGTCTTTTATGCGCACGTCGGCGAGCGGACCGCCCTGGTCCTTCACCACCACGACCTCCCCCTTGCGGGAGACGAAGGAGCCGGGCGTGTTTACATAGAGCACCTTCGTGTCCACGTCGGGCGCCATGAGTCGGCGCACCTCGCCGGAACCGGCGGGGCGCGGCAGGCGGGCCTCGGGCAGGCGCGTCCAGGCGGGGTCTTCGATGGACAACTCGGCGGCGAGGGCGGCGGGATCGGCGGGCGGGCTCGTCTCCGCGACGAAGCCTTCCAGGTTGAGCTGCGTGAGGAAGCGAGGCGGAGGCTCCGGCTCGGGAAGGGCGCCCTGGAGGAACTGGGTCTCGTCCGGCATGCAGACGGGCGCGAGCGAGCAGCGCGGGCACTTGGGCGAATGATCGAGCGGCGGCGGTATGGGACCTTTGGCGCAGGCGCGCGCGGCGACGATGCCCCGGAGTATCCACGCCTCGTCGGCGGCGGTGGGGACGAAGCGCACGCGCTGGCGGGTTTGCCGGTAAAAAATCACGCCTTCGGTGCAGGTGTATCCGTTTTCGCGAAGCAGCAGGATTTGCAGGCCGAGCTGCATGCGGTCGGCGTCCCAGAGGGTGCGTCCGTCTTCGCCTTCGCGGGGCGCGCCGGTTTTGTATTCGACCGGACAGACCGCGCCGGCGAGGCCGGGGGCGTCGCCGAGATCAAGGTCGAGCGTCGGCGCGAGGGTGACCTCGACGAGGTCGAGTTTGGCCACCACGCCGAGGGAGGCGGAACCTAGCATGACGGAGCGGGCGTGGATCGTCTCGGGGGCCGCGCCGGGAGCGGCCGCTGGTGGCGCGGGGGAGGCGGCATCCGATTGCACGGCCGTTGGGTCGGATTCGGCGGGTTCGTGTTTGGCTGCGGGGGCGGCGGGTTCGGGCAGCTCGCCCTTGCCGGCGTCCACCCGGGTGTGCTCGGCGGCACCGCGCCGGGTGTCGGCGCTGTGGAGAAAGACGCCCTCGACGTGCTCGTAGTAGAAGAGGCGCGGGCAATAGACGAACTCGTTGAGCATGCGCGCCGGGAGGAGATCCTGCGTGGAGTCCGATTCTTTGTTCATGCGTTTTCCCTTGTTCGGCCGCTTCACGCAACGGCGGCTAGCAACATCTCCACTGCATAGGGGTGGGCGATTTTCTCCTGCTCCAAAAGTGTGCGCGTCTCCTTGAGACGGCGGTAGAGCGCCTGTTCCGCGGCGGAAAGATGGGCGAACTCTTCGTAGGTGGAGGCGCCGGCTGTTCCCCAATACGGTTCGAAACGGTTTAGCGTGGCCTCGTCCATCAGCACGCTTTTCGTGTGGGGGTGGGCTTGGCGCAGACGCGAAAGGATGTGGAAGCCGTGCACGTCCAGATCGCCCCAATAAAATATCCGGCAACGGGCGAGCCACGGCACGGTTTCGAGCAGGGTCGCCGCGCCGCCGCCGCCCCAGATGCCCAGGCCGCCGGGGATCGGGGGCAGCGTGAGAAAAGTCATTTTGTTTTCCGCGATCACCACGGTCAGGTTTTCCCAACCGAGCTGCTTCAATTGCGACCAAGGCATAGCCAGGTCGGTGGCCGGCAAACGCAGTCGCTCCGTCAGCGTCGGATCGAGGGTCCGCAGACGCACGAAGGCTTCGTCGTGACGCAATCCGAAGCGGGCTTCGAAATGATCGGCGGAGGCGTCGATGCCGTCGGGGCCGAGCAGGAAATCCAGCAGGCTGCGAAGCAGCGGGCGGTGTGCCTCGACGAATTTCGTGCCGACGGGAATCGGGAGTTCGCGGGCGTAGAGCCGCGGGCGCGGATGGGCGATGAAGTAGCGGCAGACCTGGAGCACGTCCGGCCATGCCGTCTCGTGCTCGACGATGCGCAGCACATGCGGGGCGAGCCAGCCGTCCAAGCCCGGGCACTGGCGACGCGTGAGCTCGATATTCACGCGAAAGCGCCGCGTCTCCTCGGCCTTGGTGATAAGCCGCAGATAATCCGCCTCGTGCTCGAACCACACGCGTTCGGGCAGGCGTTGGCGGCCCCATTGGCGAGTGTTGATTTCGGTCCAGTCGATGCGGTATCCGAAATCGGTCTGGGCAAGCGCGAGGGCGGAGATTTCGCTTTGCAGCGTCGCCCACGCGGCGGTGGTCGAGGGACGGCCGAAACGAATCTCCAGCGGGAAAAACGTCTCGCCGGTGACCAGCGCGCGAAGAAACGCCGGATACTTTTTCCGACAGGCCGCGCGGATGTCGTCGGGGCTAAGCATGATCGGCGGAGACCGGCGCGGCGTGGCGCGCGTCCTCGTATTCGGCGCGCGAGGCGCGGCGGAGCTTGGAGTTGTTGTTCTCGGGATTGGCGGCGACGTGGAAACTGTCCACGTAGTCCTCGACGATGCGGCTCTTGGCGTCGAAGGGACTGACGACGACCAGTTGCAGGCCGAGGGATTTGAACAGATCGAGCGCGCGGCGCGAGTTGGCCTCGTCGGTGCGGGCGAAGGCCTCGTCGATGACGACCAGGCGGAAGGTGTCGGCCTCGCGTCCGGAGCCGCCGCCGAGCAGGCCGTATTGGGCGGCGATGGCGGAGGCGAGGATGGTGAAGGCGAGCTTGGCTTTTTGTCCGCCGGATTTGCCGGCCGAACCGGCGAGGTAGTTGACCTCGCGACCGTCGGCGTCGGCGAGTTCGCGCACGCCGAACTCCAGCCAGTTGCGCGCATCGGTGACGCGGCGCGTCCACACGTCGTCCTTCTCGAATTTTCCGATCAGGTCGCGGATGCGGCCAAAGATGCGGAGGCGATCCTCCGCCGAGGGATTGATGCCGCCGGAGAGGCAGTCCTTCACCTCGGCGCGGAACTGGCGGATCTCGTCCGAGCGCGTGGCGGAGGCGACGAGTTGGACGTGCGTGGTGTCCGAATACGCGATCTTCCGCAGCGCGGCGTTCACGGACTCGATGCGGTGCTTGATGAGCTTTTCGTGCTCGAGGAGCTTGGTGTGAAACATCGCCATGTCGCCCACCAGATTGGTGCCGAGGAACTCCTCGAAGCGCTTGCGATGCTCCTTCAATTCCTGGCCCTCGATGCGGTCGCGCAGGGAAACGAAATCGCCCGCGTAACCGGGCTCGGCCTTGAGGTCGTTGGAGAATTCCGGGTAGTCGCGGAGGAAGCCCGACATGTGCGGGAGCATCTCGTTGACGGCGGCCTGGGCGGCGGAGAGCTGTTGACTGATCTGGCGACGCAGACGCCCGCTGACCTGCGTCTCGACCTCGCGAATGTTGTTCAGCGTGAGCGCGCCGATGTCCTGCAGTTTGCGGAACGCGTCCTCGTGCTCCTCCGGATCGAAGCCGTCGTGCGGCTTTAGCTCTTGGATGAGGTTGGCGATCAATTCGTCGAGCTTGCGCAACGTGTCTTCGAGTTGGCCGATGGAGCGGTTTAGGCGCGTGGTTTCGCCGTCGATGTCGGCGAGCCGTTTACGCACTTCTTCGAGTTGGGCGCGCAGGGTCTTGAGGTGGCCGGAACTCGTCTCCAGCTCCTGCTTCTCCTGCATCAGGCGACTGATCTCCTTTTGCACGGCGCGCAGGTCGATGTCGGTGAAGGTCTCGAACGCCAGCAGGCCGTCGATGGCCTTGAGTTTGGCCACGAGTTTCTTCACCTGCGCCTCGGCGTCGGCGGCGTGTTTGGCGGCTTGCACGGCCTTGGCCTCGGCCGCCTCGAAATCGCGGGTGAGCGCCTTGATCTTGTCCTCGATGGACCAGCCGAGGACGTAGTTCGAGGCGTCGTTGACGGCGCGGCGGTCGTCTTTGACGTGGCGCGAGCCGCCCTCGCGGATAAGGCCCTCGCGGGTGATGCCGAAATCCACCTCGCGCAGGCGCTCGACCGAGGCGCAGCAGACGTGGTGAAAACGCCGCGCGATCTCGGCCTTGAGCCAGTCGGCGAGCGCATGGTCTTCGCGAAAGTTGAGCCGGGCGGGCACGCGGACCGGATCGGACAAGAAGTCGTGGCGGGCGGCGGTCGCCGCTTGCGCCGGCACGCGGAGAAAGGTGAAGCGCAGGCCGAGGTGGCGGCCGTTGATGAAATCCGCCACGGCGAGGTAGTGGCGCTCGGGCACGAGGAGCGAGACGCCGAGCGAATGCAGCAGGCGCTCGATCGCGCCGGTCCACTCGCGGTGGGCGGTCTTCACCTCGATCAGCTCGCCGGCGAAGGGAAGGTCCTCGGCGGCGATGCCGGTGGCCGCGACGAGGGCGGCGCGGACCGCGACAAACTCGCGCGGAATGAGCACGCGGTGCTTGCGCAAGGCCTCGAGGTTTTCCGCGATCTCGCCGCGTGCGCGCAGCGCCTCCTGCTGCTCCATGAGGAAGCGGATGCGTTTCTTGTCGGTCGCGTCGCGGTTGGAGTCGGTCGGGCCGCGGTCGGCGCCGACGGTTTTTTGGATGTGGGTGAACTGGTCGGCGGTCTCGACCGGTTGGTCGAGCGCGAGGGCTTTTAGAAAACCGCTGAACGTGGCCCACTGTTTTTTTCGGGTCGCTAGGTGGACGTCTTGGGTGACGAGCTGCTGGACGATGCGCTGGATGCTTTGTTCGGTGGTGTCGGCGGCGAGTTCCTGGAGCTTGGCGTCGCGCTCGGCTTCGTCGCGAGCGCGCTGGACCTTCAGTTCTTCGTCGCGGGCGCGGGCGGCCTGGAGTTTCTCGTCGAGGGCACCGGCCTCGTGTTCGGCGAGGGCGTGGTGGCGATGGGCGTAGTAAACGGGCGCGAGTTCGAGCCGGGCTTCGAGGGCGGCGCGCTTTGTATCCGCTTCGGCGATACGATCGCGGCAGGCGACGACGGGGGCGAGGGCGGCGATTTGTTTCTCGGCCTTGTCGATGGCCTTCCAGCAGGCGTCGAGTTCGTGGAAATGCGGGCGCAGGCTCTTGTGGATAAAGTCCACGCCGTCAGCGCCTTCGAGCATATGGCGGCGGACGAAGGGATTGATGTCGGAGACCTCCTTCACGCCGATGGCCTGGTTGAAGACCTCCAGCGCGGTCTCGCTGGGGATGCCGAGGCGGCGTCGAAACACCTCGGCGTAGGCGGTGAAGCTCTCGAAGACATCGAAGCCGCGCTGCTTGAGGGTCTTTTTCAGGTCGCGGCTCTGGCCCAGTTCGGCGAGGTGCTCGCGGATGGTGCGATCCTGCCGCGCGATGGCGTAGGTTTCGTGAATCTTCTCGTTCAGTTCCCAGAGGATCTCCACGAGCGTGACGATTTCGCCGGTGTGCTGGTTGCCGAAGACGGCGAGGAGGATGGAGAACTCGCCGGGCGCGCGCAGGTTTTGCGGGATGGCGACGGAGGACTCCTCCTGGCTGGAGGTCGCCCAGGTGCCGCGCACGTAGCTGCGGCGCGTGCGGTCGCGGCGCTTTTGTTCGCCGGAGGCGTCGTTGTAGTTGAGCAGGCGCGGGGGCACGAGGAGGGTGCGGAGCGCGTCCACGGCGGTGGATTTGCCGCTGCCGTTTTCGCCGACGAGGAGGGTCCAGCGGTCCTCGGGGAAGAAGGCGGCGACCTTGCCGTGGAAGGTGCCCCAGTTGAGCATTTCCAGGCGGCGCAGGCGAAAGCCGGGCAGCGGCAGCGAGCCGTCGGCGAGGGGGAAATCAAGTTCCTGGTTGGGCATGGCGGAGGAGGCGTTCCTTGATGGTTTCGAGATCGGCGGGGCCGAGGCGGGCTTTGACGATGCGCATGACCTCAAAGGCGTCCTGCCCGGAGGCGGCGTTGAGCGGACGGAGAAACCCGAGGTCAACGAGGCTCTTGATCGCGGCGTCGAGGCGGCCGGTGTCGCGCACCTGGTTGGTGGTCTCGGTGAAAAAATCGGCGACGAGATCGCGGAGCTGGTCGCGGGATTTGACGAGGCGGGTGGAGTCGCCGGGCGAGGCGTCAAAGCGCAGGAACTCCTCGCGCAGGGTGACGAGGAGCAGCGTGGCCGGATAGCTGAGCGGGCGGCGTTGCACGAGGCGCGGCACGCGCTCGTCGGTCTCGAACTCGAGCTGGCGGATGAAGGCGTAGCCCTCGGCCTCGTCGAACACCAGCTCCTGGCCGATGTCGCGGAAGGTGCGGCGGATCTCGTCGTGGTGGCCGCGCAGCACGAGCCAGTCCTCGGAGTCCTCGCGGTAGATGGGTTCGCGGAAGAGGCGGGCCTTCACGAAAGCGACGGGCGGGAAGGAGTTGTCGGGAGCGTTCATGATTTGCGGGAAAAGAGCAGGCGGGGCACGCGCCAGCGTTGTGGTTTTTCGGGCGGCCCCCACGCGACGATCTCGTCGTAGTCGTCGGCGATGTAGTGCCGCGACTCGTCGGAGGCGACGATGAGGTAGCCGATCACCTCCATGACTCCTTCGCGCGGAGGGAAGCGTTCCAGCACCTGCGACAGGGTCACGGCGCCGGCCGCGGCGTCGGCGAGGCAGGCCTCGACGTTTTCGCGCAACTGGCGGAGCCGCAGCTCGGGCAACGCGTGCATGCGGCGAAGGTCGTCGAGACTCAAGCGGCCGGTCTCCTCCTCGATGGGGCCGCGCGCGACGACGGACTCCGGAGCCTGCCAGAGCGGACGGCTCATGCTACCGAAGACATCGGGGAAGACCTGCACATCGAAGAAGTCGCTCTCGGTCGGCGGGGCGGCGCGCACGGCGAGCGCGGCCTGGCGGATTTCTTGAAGGAGTTCGCCGATGCGGCGGCGTTCGGCGAGGTGCGTGGTGTCGAGCACGCGGCGCAGGTTGGCGGAGAGGCGTTGGTGGGATTCGACGACGCCTTCGCCTTCGCGGAGGAGGTGGCTGACGAAGTGGCGCAGGAGGACGTTGTCGCGGTGGTCGGGGTCGAGCGCGGCGAGAGCGGAGACCTGCGCGACCTGCTCCTGGAAATGGAGCTGTTTGTCGGGCGACAGCAGGAGTTCCCAAAAGGCGAAGAAGCTCTGGCCCTGCTCGGATTTGCGCAGGGCGTCGTGCGAATCGAGGAGGTGACCGACGATGGCGCCCTTGGTGACGCCGGGGCGGGCGTGGCGCTCGGCGATCTCGCGGGCGATGCGCTTAAAGTTGTCCTCCACCTGGCGGAAATCGGCGAGCAGTTCGCGCGCGGTGGAAAGGATGAGGGCGTAGCGCTCGTTGATCATCACCGGCGTGAAGGCCTCGGCTTTGCCGGTGGCGCGGATGCGGTCGATCTGGGCGTGGATCTCGGCGGCCTCGGTTTGGAGTTGCTCGATGCGCCGGGTGGGATCGTCGTCGGAGAATTTGAGGATTTCGTCGAGGCCGGTGAACACGCTTTCGAGGCGCGACTCGGTGCCGACGAAGCGGGTGGTGCGGAGCGAATCGAGCCAGAGCAGGGATTTTTCGGAGCCGGTGGTGAGTTCGTAGAGCGGCTCGTCGGTGTCGGAGCCGTAGTAGCGGCGGAGAAAGCCGATATCTTCGTGGCACCAGTCGGCGAGGTATTCGGCGGCGGTCTTCGGGTAGGCGAGCGGATCGCCGTCGCGGCATTCGTCGAGGTAGGTTTCGAGCGCGGCGCGGAGCTGGCCCTCGGGGAGGGAGACGCGCTGGGCGGATTTGAAGACCCGGTGCATGAACCCGAGCACCAGCGGGGCGTTGTGGGCGCGGATCAACCGAACCGCCGGAAGATCGAGGAGAAGTTTGATCTCGTGATAATCCATGGGCGGCGGTGCGTGGAAGCGGAGTATTAGCTCAGATCAAACGCCAGTGGTCGATGTCTCGGCTGGAGAAGGGGACGCCGGCGATGGAGAGAGCGAGGGATTGATGTCGGTCCCAAGGGAGGTCGGGTGAAGCGACAAGATGGAGGCGACCGCGGAGGGAGTCGCAGGGGCCGCGCAGGAGGGCGATTTCGACTTGTTCGCCGAGCGGCAGGCCCCATGCGCGGGCGATCTCGTCGCGGAGATGCGGAACCGGGCCCGGTTGAAGGAAGGGCGACGACTCGAACGCGAGGGGGAGTTCACCGTCGGGCATGGTGGGGCGGCGCTGGCGAGGGTTGAAATCTGAGAGCAGCGGCTATGCCGGGGTGCGCTTCGAAAGCCTCGGGAGAATCGAGGGACCGTATGGTGGAAAAGCCACGGGGGGTGATGATCGTGATGGGGCTGACTCGCTTGCGCTCGCCGACGCCCCGGCGGGGGGGAGGGGAATCGGGATGCGTTTCAGGCAACGGGGGTGAAGAGGCCGAGACCGAAGTGGGCGGCGTAGCCGAGGCCGAGGGGGATGGTAGTGGGCCGGACGAACTCGATTTCGAGGGCGTAGCCGCGGTGATCGCCACGGGTGCCGCCGCCGTTCCGACGCTGACGCTGGAAGTCCAGCGCCGGGATACTGCGCAGACCGACGGCGAGACGGGCGCCGAGATTTTGCACGCGGACGGGCTTGGCATCGGGCGCGACGAGAGAAAGCAGGCGCAGGCAATCGTGCTCGGGAGAGCCGATTTGGAGGCCGTTGACCGGGTCTTCTTTCGGTTTGCCGGTGCGGGTGGCCTTGGCGTGACGCACGGGGACGAAAGGCGTGAGCGAGCGCCAGACGCGGGCGGGGCGGAAGTAGGGCGAAGCGGGGTCGAAGTCGGCGGCCTGGCCGGTGGCGAGCAGGATGACGTCGATTTCCGCGCCCTTGCCTTCGATGGACCAGACTTTGCGGAGGCGGGAAAGGGCTCGTGAATCTTCCTCGGTGAAGCCGCAGGGGGCGTGGACGGTCACGTGAGTGACGTAGCCGTGCAGGTCGCATTCGGGAAGAAAGTAGGCGTGCGCGTTGCCGGTGAGCGGCTGGCCGTCGGCATCGACGCCGGTGAGCGCCGGACTTGAGGTGTCGCCGAGCTGTTTGCACAGCGACTGATGGAAGCGCTCTGCGAGGCTGAGCGACTGGGTGATGCCGGGCGGGACTTTCGCGGTGAGCGCGAAGCGGGCGACGGTGGGCAGCGCCGTGCGGCGGGTCGCGCGGGGACGCGAAACGGGCGCGATTTTGAAGGCATCGCGCGGGCGGACGTAGTCGAGCCAGCGGGAGCCGGGAGGCAGGTTCCAGCCGTCCTTCTTCCAGTCGGCGGTGTCGAGTTGAAGCGCGTCGTGCAACGTCTCGGGCAGCGTGGCTGCTTTCTTTTTTCCCTTGGGCTTTTTGCCTTTCGTGGCGGGTTCGTTTTGCGAAGCGGCCCAGGCGGCGTAGGCAGCCGGCTCTTGCGGGGCGAGCAGGCGGATGGCTTCGCCGTCCTCGGAGGTCGAGGTTTCGGCGGGGCGTGTCCAATCGGAGACGCGGCGAAGTTGAAGTTCGCCGGCCGGAACAAGCGCGGCCTCGACGAGGCTCTCGGCGCGACCGAGGTAGGAGAACGAGGCGAGCAGGCGGGCGAGGAGCGTTTGCTCGTCGGCGCCGAGATCGACGTTCCAGCGAATCCAGAGCGCCTGGCCTTCGCTCACGTGAACGAAGGTGTCGAAGATCTTGGTCTTCTTGCCGTCGCCTCCTGGCATGTAGTGGCGGGTGTGGGCGGCGGCGGCTTCGGGGAGGAGGTAGTCGGGCGCGACGGCGGCGAGCTTTTCGAGGAGGCTGCGGAGGACGGCTTCGTCGCGGCGGTCTTTCCAGAACCACGCGGCGAGGAGGGCGCGGAGGAGTCGCCACGGGCAGGGCGGCCACTCGGGCACGCCTTCGTTGACGTGGGTGCCCCAGGCGGTGGCGTGCCAGCGGCCCGCGGGGAAGGTGATCTTTATGGCGATCATTCGAAATTAGATCGCGGTTTAGGCTTTGCTCGGCTGATCGCTGGAGGGCTCTTTGGATTTATCTTTTTTACGAGCTGCCGCTTTTCCTTCGCTGTAGGTTAAGGGCGTAACGCGAGGGTCCGCGAAAAGAGGACTAAGGTTTTCGCTCTTGAGATAGTTCTTGAGGGTTTCGGTAGTTTGGGACGCGCCGGGCAATTCGAACCCTTTGATTTCGCGGAATAACTTCCGTCCAGTTTCCTCGAGGTCGCAGGCGGTGCGGAGTCGGAGTCCTGCGGCGAGAAACCGGTCGATTTTGAAGAGCGCGAGAGTGATCAGGAAATTCTTGGCTTCTTCCGGTAAGCGGAAGCCGTTGATCAAACTTAGGTCCAAGTTAAAAAACGCCGTGATGTTTCCGGTGTATTCGTCTCGGTGAAAAGGCACGTTTCCGTAGCCGTCGGCGGCTTTGCCGTAGGGCGTATTGTCACCGGTTGTCGAAGGTTGCACGCGGTCAACTTTCACGCCGCCGCTGGCAGCGACGCTAACTTTCTCGGCCTCGATAAATGCGCTTAACGCACGCGGTAGACGGACAACACCAGCGACTTTTTCGAGGAAGATACCGTGAAGGAGGCTGCAAGGGTCATATCGAAACAAAGCCGCGACTAACTTCTGGCGGTCGAAGGGTTTGTTTTCCACGAAACCGATTGCAGATTTGATGGCATCGAAACCGTCTGCGTTGACGAGGTAGGGGGAGTTCAAACGATGAGCTTCGAGAAGGGAGTTTGTTTTGGTTCCATCGGGCAGCGTCGATTCGACGTAGGGTAAATCTTTGAGTTCTGAAACCGGCTTTTCGGCAGCTTCATCCCAGCACACGGCTTCGAGGCGGTTTGCCATGCTTTGCGCGGACTCGACGAGGAGCATGTCCTTGCCGTCGGCGGTCGAGTATTTGGCGGCGCCGAGATCGGGGAAACCGGTCGGCTGGAAGCGCGTGCCGAGCACGGGCTGGAGCGTGGCGGTGATAAGGAGACGGGGAGCGGATTTGAGGGCGGCGAGGTCCATGATGATGTGATGAGGTTGGGTTGAAGTCAGGCGGTGGCGGGTGAGGAAAAGAGGTGGCGGGCGACGGGTTCACAGGCGGCGGCGAGTTGCGAATCCCACAGAGGGAACAGCAGGGCGGCGGCGCTACGCTCGGCGGCGTGGCCGGAAAGGCCGATGTGGACGTGCGCGACCGGGATGCTGGAGGCGTGCAGGCGGCGCAGGGCTTGTTCGGAGGCGCGCGCGCCGTCGCCGGCGGCGGCGAGGTGGAAGATCGAGGGGGTGACGGGAACCTTGTGTCCGCGCGGGAGAGAAGCGAAACAGAGCTTAAGCTGGCCGTAGAATGCAGGGAGCGGGGCTTCGCCGCAACGAGGCCGGGGAAGCTGCGGCGTGCGATCATCGTCGCGGAAGGCGATGAGACTGAGCGCCCATAGCAAGCGGAGGAAACGTGCGTTGTCGAAACGGCCTTCGATGAAGGCGGCGATGTCGGCGGGCCAGGCGGTGAGTCGGGCATATTCTGGCCACGCCTCGCCGCCGAGTTTCTGCGCCAGGAGCAAGCGGCGCCGCATGATGGCGCAGAGCAGCGCGGTGGCGTCACCGTCGGACGAAACGACTTCGGTGGCATTCTTGTCCCAATCGGCCCAAATAGATTCGCTCTGGATGATTTTCACCGGCTCCAGGTGGCGGCGAATCGGAAAGAATTTTAGGGAAGCAAGCGAGGCGGCGAGACGGTATTCGGGATCGGGGGTGGCTGTGGCTTTGATCCACTCGGGCGATAGAGAAGGCAGGGGTTTAAGACCTTCCTTCTGGGCCCATTTAAGGCTCTTAACGAGGGCGCGTTCGCAGTCGCCGAGGGCGAGGAGGACTTCCTGGGCGGTTAGGGGGTTGTCTTCCTGCGGTGCGGCGCATTGGGCGAGGATGGCGTCCTCGAGGCGGCGGGCGGCGCGGGCGACCGAACCGGGCGCGGCGCGGGCCTTGCCGAGGAAGCGCTGAATCCAGCCGTCACAGGCAGCGAGCAGGTCGGTGGTGACGTGATCTGGGCGGACGCGGAGGCGCTGGAGGGGTGTGGCATAGAAATTCTTGCCTTTCCTCTTGTGGAACCCGAAGCGCTGGAATTCGCCGATTCCGCGCTCCACGCCGAGCGAGGTGATCGCGCGGGCGAAATCGACGCCGTTCTTGGCCGGGCGGCGACCGACCCAGGCGCGGCCCTCGGCGAGTACGGTTTGGAGTTCGGAGAGACCGATGGGCGACTGCCAGAGTGGCATCCAGATTTCGCAGCGGGCATCGCTTTCGTCTGAGGTGGCGGAGCTGGCGTAGCCGGAGCCTGAAGACTGGACGCAGAAGGGATAAACGAGTTGGCCGGGCTCGGTGCCTTCGAGGCGTTTGATAGTCGCGGCGGCGAAAAGAAGTGCGCCTTCGAGGGCGAGGACGAAGTCCCAAGGGTTGAGCGTCCCCTGTGAATCGAAGCCAGTCGATGCGTTCACCCAGCCGCTGGCTGCTGGTGAGAATTGCCCAAATGAATCGTCAGAGAGTCCGCTGCACGCTGATGCATAAAGTGCGTTCTCTAGTAAGTCCGTTGTTGAAGCGGGCGGTTGCTCATCCGTTGTGCCGAATAAGTCGGCGAGCCATTGCATGTGATTATTCGAGAAATCCATACTCCCGTCGTTGCCTCCCGTGCCGAGTAAGGGGGGGAACTTCGGGTCATCGGTGGTTAGCACCGCCGACGAGTCGAACCAATCAAGAGCTTCGTCGGGTAGGTTGTTTCGGCATGCAAGGAGCAGTCTGTTTTTATCCGCGCCTTTTTCGGGACATGATCCAAATCCGGTTTTGGTGACGGCACTTCTTAGCGCCGCGATAGCAATCCGATATCCAGAAAATCGAGTGGCGGTGCTTAGCTCGATCTTTTGAAGGGACGCTCTCCCCGCCGGCCGTGAGTCACTGAAGAAGCCCCCATCTCCATTCCAAGGTGAAAGTATTGGCGACGGTGAGTAGCTCCTTAGCAGAAAGTCGCGCAGGCCGTCGCGATCCAGCGTCGAGGTCAGGACAAAGGCATTGCCTTGCCAGTGTGCCCGTGGGTTGGCGTTGGGAAGTTGCTGGGAGAGGATGCGGAACAGGCCAAGCGCCTTCAGGTAGGCGGCCAGTGGCGTGGGGGAGCAGCCGGGGAGAGGGATGGTGTGCATGGCGTGGCGATTGTTTAGTGTTTCGATCCCTCCGCGTCGGCGGCGCGGAGGAGGGTTTCGAGCCAGGCGAGGCGGAAGAGGCCGAGGTCGGTGGCGTCGCGGAGCGAGAGCACGCGGGCCGTCCATGAGGGGGAGCCATCGGTTTCACCGAGGCGCATGAGCGACAGATCAAGTGGCGGGAGTTGGGCGGGCACGCCGTCCAAAGAAAGCGGCGGGGCGTCTTCGCCGGGGATGACATCGCCTTGCCAGACGCCGCGGGCGTGGAGGCGGTCGGTGTCGGGCTGGTCGGCGGTGGCGGGCGGCACGGTTTCTCCGGGCATGGCGCGGAGGGAGAGGCGGACTTTGCCGTGGTGCGTCGCTATGAGATAGGCGACGAGGTTGCGGAGTCGTGGTTCGTCGGCGTCGCCGGCCTGGAGCCAGGCGAGGGCGGAGGCGAGTTCGTGGCGGAAATGCGGACGCCGGAAGCGGGTGCCGGCGCGCCACGGGGCCTTGGCGAGCAAGTGCGTGCGTGTGGCGGCGGAGGCGGGGAGGGTTTCGCGACCTTCGGTGAGGAAGGTTTGGAAGACGGGGTGGGCTTTGCCGACGTCGTGCCAGCGGGCGGCGGTCAGCAGCGTCGAGCGCCAAGGGGCGGCGGCGGAGAGGGGCAGCGCGTCGAGTTTCTCGGTGCAGGCGTGGACGACGTGCGCGGTGTGGTCGGCGAGGGTTTGGAAGCGGTTGATCTGGCTTTCGTCGTCGAGGCCTTGGCCGTCGCGCGGGTGCTCGGCGGGAGCGGGAGCCGCGTTGGGCAGGACGGGGAAGTCGTCTTTGGATTTTTCGCCGGTCCAGCCGAGCGTGGTCGAGTAGCCGCCGCAGGCGGGGTCGATGAGGTAGATCTGGCCGGGGGCGACGTGGTAGGTGTTACGGAACTCTCCCCAGGAGCCTTCGAGCGGATCGCGGCGCCAGATGGAACCTTTGTTTTTCTCGGCAAATTTCTTGAAGGCGTGGGCGGCGACGCGAACGAGTTCACGGCGGTCGGGGACGATGGTGTCGGCGGGGGCTTTTTCGCCCTTGGGTAGTTCGCGCCAGAAGACCTGGACGTCGCGTTCGTCGCCGTCGCGGATGTAGCGGGCGATGTCGAGGTCGAGGCCGGAGAGGTCGGGCGTAGTGTCGAAGAGATCGACGAGGTCTTTGCGGCGGAGCAGGTGCGTCTCGAGCAAGGGCTCCTCGGCGTGGATTGCCTCAAGAGCGGAGGGAGAGGCGCCGGCGGGTTCGGCTTGGCGGAGCAGATCGCGGGCGGTGGCGAGTTGTTCGGGCGTGTAGGGAAGGGCGAGTCCGGCGGCGTTCTTGGGGTCGTCGGCTTCGAGGTTGATCCAGAGGATGTCGGCACCGCCGGTGGCGTTGAATTCACCCTTGCGGTTGCAGCGGCCGAAGCGCTGGACGAGCGACGACCAGGGGGCGAGTTCGGTGATCAGGGTGCGGGCAGAGATGTCCACGCCGGCCTCGATGGCCTGGGTGGCGATGATGATTTTCTCGCCGGTTTCCTTGATGCGGGCGGAGAGCGGCTCGCGCTCCAAGGGGCGGAAGCGGGAGTGGACAAGCACGCGAGGGGGCAGGGCTTGTTTCTTGGCGAGTTTGTCGAGGGCGGCGCAGAGGTTTTTGGCGCGGTCCACGCGGTTGAGGATGACGAGCGTGGTGGTGTCGGACTGGTGGCGGGCGAGGACGGCGGAGGCGAGTTGGTCGATGTAGGGATCGACGGCTTTGGCGGCGTCGCCGGTGAGGGTGAGCGGCAGGGCGGCGAGTCGTTTGACGGACTCGACGCGGGCGGCGACTTCGGGGCTGGCGCGGTCGTCGGCTTCGAGCGCGAGCGTGGGCGGAAGCGAGGGGTGATCGGGGGTGAGGAGGAGGCGCGAGTCGAGGGTGGCGCTGGCCCACCAAGTGGCGCAGCCGAGGGCGGTGCCGAGTTTGCGGCGCAGGCCTTCGAGCTGGGCGGAGGTGCGGACGCCGACGCCCATGAGCTGGGTTTCGTCGAGAACCCAGAGGGCGTCGTTGTTGAGCAGGCCGAAGTGCATGGGCCAGCGGGCGCGTGCCATGCCGTAGCCGCGGTTGAGGGCGCGGCTGAGGAGCATGTCCTGGGTGCCGATGAGGATGGCGTCGGCCTCGGGGTGGATGTCCCACTCGCCGGAGTCGGCACCGCCCATGAGGAGATGGAGGCCGACTTTGCCGACGTGGGAGGAGGCGGGTTTATCGCTCCAGCGAAGGTCGTGAGCATCGAGCCATTTGGCGGCTTCGCCGTGGGTCTGCTCGACGAGGGTGCGCATGGGCAGGCAGATCACGAGGCGGCGGGGCCAGGTGTCGCGGTGGGCGGCGTCGGGATGGGCGACGCGGTTCCAGAGCCAGGCGAGAACGACGGCGGCGGTTTTGCCGAGGCCGGTGGGGATGGAGATGAGCTGCGACTCGCAGGGGAACGGACCGGACGGAGCCGGTCCCTCCAGGGCGCCGGCGAGGCGGCGTTGGTAGGCGTAGGGGGCGTTGCCGGTGGCGGCGCGAAAGAAGACGGCAAAATCGGAGCTCATGAGTTCTTGCAGTTAACTAGCGACTTCGTGGAATTGACTTTTTGTAAATATATGGCGAACTCGGGTCAATGTTCGATTTCCCCTCAAACTCCCCTTCCAATAAACAATGGGTTGGATGGGGCTTCGTTGAAGCATTGGTAGGGGCGAACTTTTCCCGAGTTCGGGAAGCATCTCCGCGCCTTTCGGGGCGCGGCTCCTTTGGGCTGCACGCAACGGCCGCCTACCGCTTGGCGATGCGCGTCCGCAGATGCGACGCTCGCAAGCCGTCCGGCAGAGCTACCGACCAGCGGCGTTCGTTGGCGTCCACTTGCAGCACGATCTCGGCTTTGCTGGCGTTCAGATCGGTGGGCGTCTCCAGAATCAGAAAGTCCGGACCGAGTTGCGCGATCGGCAATTCGACGCCCTCCACTACCAAGCGCATGTGCACTTGGGCGGAGTGAGCGGTCGCGGGAGCGGTTAACGTGGATGCCATTCTGAAACGACGTTCGGAGGCTTACGCGCGACGACGAAACATCGTCTGGGCGGAGCAGCTTGGCGTCGGGATTCAAGGTGTGGTGAGGGTGGCCGAAGACAACGGGAATTTCGCCCGTTTCGCGGTGAAAATCCACCGTTCCCAAGACGCGTTTGATCGCGAGCTGAGCATCTATCGGCGCTTGGCGGAGCACGAGGTCGTGGAACTGCGCGGTTTTAACGTGCCGCAATTGCTGGGTTGGGACGACGAGTGCCTTGCCATCGAAATGAGCATCGTGGCGCGACCCTTCGTGTTGGATTTTGGCGGGGCTTGGCTGGATGAGGAGCCGGAGTTTTCGCCCGAGCAGTGGAGTTATTGGGAGGATGAAAAATCGGAGCAGTTTGGGCTGCGGCGGTGGCTGGAAGTTCTCGCGGTGCTGGCCCTGCTTCGTGCGCATGGAATCTTCATGCACGACGTCACTCCGACCAATATCGCCTTCCGGGATTAGGCGGCGCTGGGCTTGATCCTCGAGTTGCATGGCGCCGCTGATTTTAACGGGTTCGGAGGGACGCCGGATGTCCCTCGGGATTTTTGATGGAGATTTTTTCGGCGGCCTCGATTTCCGGGGCGTAGGTTTGTGCAAGGGCGCACGGCCAGACGGCGATGACGGCGGTTTTGCCGAGGCCGGCGGGGATGCTGACGGAAGCCAAGGCGGATACGCGGCCGTAGATGAATCCGGCGTGGAGTGCCGACTGCCACGGGAAGGGCGGCGAGCCGGTGAGGGCGATGAACGCCTTTGGGAAGTCGAGGGGCTGCATGGAGGGCACGGTCGTCTGGGGCTTTTCCGCGGGATGCGTTGACGCTGGCTCGCTAGCGCTCGCCGACGCTGGGGGGCGGGAGGGCGTGGCCGAAGAGGGCGAGCTTGGCGCGAAGGACGGCGTCGAGGCGGGACTTGTCGGCGGGATAGAGGGATACGAGGCGTTTGCCCTCTTGTTGGTAGAGCTGCTGCTTCTTCAACATGCCGATTTTATAGTCGGCTGTATCCATGCCCCAATACTCGAGGTAGAGATCCAGTTCGGGGAGGTAGAAATCGGGGCGGATGGCGTGGCCGGAGAGGATGCGGTAGCGCTCATCGTAGCGGTAGGCGATGTGGTGGGCGGCGAGCCAATCGGCGATCAGGCGTTCGCCGTCGGATTGGACCAGGGTGCCAGCTTTGGCGGTAATGGTCTTTTGCAGCTCGACCTTGGTGTCGAAGTTTCGGCGCTGGAGAAAAACCTCGTCGAAACAGCCGTCGCAGAAGGCGCGCTGGAAGGCTTGGTGGCTGCGGGCGTGTTCGTCGGCGGTGGCGGTCTGACCGCAACGGGAGCACCGATGGAGGGCGGCGGCCTCGGAGAGGCGGATGGACTCGCGGATGGACTCGGCGGCGGAATGGGCGGCGCGGCGAACGTAATCTTTGGCGCGCTCATTGGCGGCGAGGTCGTCGAGATCGTGGAGGTGGGCGCAGGCGGCGGAGCCGTAGAGTTTTAGGGCCTTGAGGGCGTATTGCTGAGCCTGGGGGTGAGGGTCTCGGAGGGCGACGGGAGCGAGGGCGGTGACGGCGGAGGAGGCTTCGGCACCGAAGGCGGCAAGTTTACCGATCGCGGACGCGGCCAGACGGCGAATCTCGGCCGAGGGCAACGCGAGCAGGCGGATTAGCTCCGGGAGCGAGGCCGGGGCGGTGCCGCGTCCCAGTTCGAGGGCGCGCTGGACGGCGGTGTGGTGGGTGCGTTGATCCATGGGGCTGTTCATGGGAGCGTCGGCGAGCGGGAGAGAGTTTAGCGGCTTGGTCTTACGAACCGAGTGAAGGTGACGGCCGCGGTCTTACCGAGGTCGGTGTGGGGATGGAGACGAGGTTGTCCTGGCTGGTTTTTTCGAGCGTCTCGATTTCCGAGGCGTAGGCGCCGGCCAGCGCGGCGATCTCGGCGGCGAGGCTCGCGCGGAGCTCGGCGGGGGCGAGGACCTCGACGTGGCGGCCGTTGGCGAGGATGCGGCGCGAGACGTCGATGAGGTTGTTCAGGCGCAGGGTCGCCTCGGCTCCGCCGTCGGCGAGGACGGTCAGGACTTGCGAGGCGTGCCAAGGGCGCTCGCTCACGTAGGGCGCGGCGGTGGGGCTGAAACGCAGGCGCACCTCGATCTCCTGCTCGCCGGTGAAGCGGCCCAGGCTGCCGGCGAGATGGCGTTTGATTTTATCCGCAGGCGGCGGCGTGAACGTGCGCGCGGTGCGCTCGATGGCGTGGATGCGGGGGAGGAGAAAATGGCGCCACGCTTTCCGGTCGGCGTCCTCGGCGACGAGCATCCAGCGGTGCTCCAGGTAGGCGAGGTGGAGCGGGCGGATGACACGGCGCTCGGGACGGATGGCGTGGGGTTTTTGGTAACGGATGACGAGTTCGCGGCGGGCGAGAACATCCTCCAGCAGGCTCGCGAAATGGCGGTGTTCGGGCTCGTCGAGCGCGGTGTCATCCTGATGTAGCACGGCGCGCAGTTCGGCGGCGGGAAAAGAAACGGCCGGGCCGGCGAAGCGCGCGATTTTTTCCAGCGCGGCGGTAAGCGTGCGGCCGAGCGGGGTGCCGCCCCAGGCGGCGAAGGTGCGGCCGGCGAGCACGATGGCGAGGGCCTCGTCCGCATCGAGGCGCAGGCCGCTGGCGAGGTCGAAGGGCGCGGTGTAGCGGTAGCTTTTGCGCCTCGCGTCCCAGACGATGGGCGCGCCGCGGTCTCGCAGCAGGTCGATGTCGCGTTTGATGGTGCGAGGGTTGAACTCTCGTTCCCGGGCGAAACTGACCGCGTCCACCTGACTTCCGGCGGCGAGAAGCCCGTGCAGATCGAAGATCCGTTTGGTGGCGGCGGGACCGCAATCGCCGGATGAGCGTCGAGAACCACGCGAAACGGAAGTCCGGGTGCGGAGAAGCGTCGCCATGCGACGAGTTATCCGGCGCGTAAGAGAAGGGTCAAGCGCGTGGGGCGCTGATGGCTGGCAGTTTATGGATGCGACACGGCGGGAACGGGGGATTCCGAAGTGGCGGGCCGAGCCCCGACGTGGTCGGGCCAAGGCGCGATCACGCTCCACGCCGTGCCGATGAGGAAGCGTCTCGCTTACATGACGCCGGATCTAGGCAAGCCGTGCGTTTATTCGATTCGTCCCGAAACCAATCCATGCTTCTTCCTGATGATCCAGGTTGCTGCATTGGCCGTGGCCCTGATGCGGAAGGGCCGAGCTTTGAATTGATCTTTGTGACGGGCGGGACTGTGTGGCTTCGATGATTATCGAAGCTCTGTTTCCCCGGAATGACACGTTGGTGCTCACGTTGGCGGGGCGAATGGACGGGGCGGGGGCGGATGCTTTGCAGAAGGCGCTGGCCGAGGGTCTGGCGGCGGAGGCCAGGCAGGTGGTCCTGGCGATGGGCGGGGTGAATTATCTCAGCAGCGCGGGGCTGCGCGTCCTGTTGGCGGATTTTAAGCGCCGGCGCGCGAACGGGGGCGGCCTGGTGTTGGCGGCGGTGCCGGCCTATAGTTTGAGCGTGTTGGAAATCGCGGGGTTCGCGGAGGCGTTTCCACGGTATCCCGATGTCGCGACGGCCTTGGCGGCCGCGGGGGTCGAATGGCGGCCTGCGGCGACGGCGGCGGGCGGGTGGGCGGAGGCGGAGACTTATCGGGGAGCGGCGGGGGCGCTGCGGATTTTACGCGGGAGCGGGGAGGCGGGCTACATCGAGGTGGCGGGGGATATCAACGACGTGTTGGCGTCGCGCGTGACGCCGGCGCATGTGTTTTCAAAGCGGTTTTCGCACAAGGCCTACTCGATCGGGCTGGGCGGGCTGGGGGCGCGGCTCGAGGACTATTTCGAGTTGATGGGCGAGATGATAACGATCGGGGGGACGATGGTTTGGCTGCCTTGCGACGGGCAGGGGCGTCCGGATTTTTTGATTCCGAAAAATGACGCGGGGCAGGTGTTGTTGCGGACGGGGTTCAACGCGTCGTTGGCGGGGGCGTTTAACGATTACGTGGAGTTTGTGGCGGCGGGGCCGGAGGGGGCGACGATGGGGGAGCTCTACCGGTTGTTGTTTGATTTTGCGCGGGAGCGGCGGCCGGAGTTCCGGGGGGCGCTGGGGCTGGCGATGCGGGCGGAGATGCCCGCGGTTTTTGGCGCGGGGGTGGTGCGGGCGCCGGTGGCGTCGAACGCGCCGGCGAATGGTCTGCCGATCACGGATCCGGCGAATTTCGCGGAGTGGTTCGAGTTTGACCGGGAGCCGAGGCATCGCGGGGTGACGGGTTTGGTGGCGGGGTGCGGGATCGACCTGACGCGGGATCTTTCCGGCTACACGCAGGAGTATCTGCGGAAGACGTTTTATTATAATCCGGCGAACACGGGGACGGCGGGGCAGACGCTGCACAATCACGTGGTGGCGTTCAGCCCGCTGCCGATGCCGGCGGACGGGTTTACGCTGGAGGGGGAGATCGCGTCGGTGGTGGAGCGGGGGGACTTTATCGACATGCGGCACATGTTGGACGCGAGCACGGTGTCGCGGGCGGTGATCGGGCTGATCTATGCGCGGGATTTTCGGCCGGACGCGGACTGCGTGGCGGAGCACGCGGAGGGAGTCGGGGCGGGTGGCGCGTAGGCTCCGTCCCACGATCTTTTATGACGCGGCGAGGCGCGGGCGCGGCGGCGGAGCAGACTTGTCAGGGCGGGGGCGGGCGCTGACGGTGGCGCGCGGTTTTTATTTTTCTTCAACCAATACTCAATGGGCCAGGCGCTGCGTAACATCGGAATCGTGTCGGGGGTGACGATGGCGTCGCGCGTGCTCGGGCTGGGGCGGGACATGGCGATAACGGCGGTGTTCGGCGCGAGCGCGCTGGCGTCGGCGTTCGTGACGGCGTTCACGATGCCGAATTTGTTTCGGCGTCTGCTGGGGGAGGGGGCGCTGACGGCGGCGCTGGTGCCGACCTTGCAGGAGGAGACGAAGCGGCACGGGCACGCGGGGGCGCACGCGTTGGTGAACGCGGTGGGGTCGTGGACGCTGCTTTGCGCGACGGCGATCACGGCGGCGGCGATGGCGGGGCTGGCGGCGCACGGGTGGTGGGGGCCGCGGCTGGAGGCGGCGGGGTGGGAGGCGGAGACGGTGGCGCGGTGGACGACGGGGGCGCGGTTGGGCGTCATCCTGTTTCCGTATCTGGTGATGGTGTGCCTGGCGGCGGTGTTTAGCGCGGCCTTGCAGATCAACGGGCGCTTTTTGGAGCCGGCCTTGAATCCGGTGTGGCTGAATCTTTCGATGCTCGGGCTGCTGGCGTATGGCGTGTGGGCGGGGGCGACGGGCGATGCGGCGGGACAGATGCATTGGCTGTGCGCGGGCGTGTTGCTGGGGGGGGCCTTGCAGATGTTGGTGCCGGCGCTGGCATTGGCGCGTTTCGGCTGGCGACCGCGTTTCGTGCCGGAGCGGAGCGCGGGGGTGCGACAAATCGCGCGGTTGATGGTGCCGACGCTCTTCGGTTCGGCGATCTATCTGGTCAACACGACGATGTCGCGTCTGCTGGGCCTGTCGCTCGACGACGCGGCGGCGACGGTGCTGAATCTTTCCACGCGCTTGATGGAGTTGCCCATCGGCGTGTTCGCGCTGGCGGTCTCGACGGTGGTGTTTCCGCAAATCGCGAAGCACGCGGCGGAGCAACGGCTGGATCTGCTGGCGCAGGATTATCGCAAGGGCATGCGGTTGATCCTGCTGGTGAACGTGCCGGCGGCGTTTGGGTTGGCGGTGCTGGCGGAGCCGATCACGCGGGTGTTGTTCGAGCGCGGGGCGTTCACGGCGAGCGACACGGCGGTGATGGCTCCGGTGCTCGGGGCGAGCGCGCTGGCGCTGCCTTTCCTCGCGTTCGTGAGCCTGACGTTGCGGGCGTTTTACGCGCTGAAGGACACGCGCACGCCGGTGCGGGCGGCATTGGTCAGTTTCGTGGTGAACATCGTGGCGAGCGTGGCGTTGATGGGGTGGCTGGGCGTCACGGGGCTGGCCTTGGCGGCGACCATCGCGGTGGTGACGCAGGCGGCCTTGTTGCAGGTGCTGCTGACGCGGCGCGTGGAGGGGCTGCGTTTTCGTCATCTTGCGGCGCATTTGGGCAAGGTGGCGCTGGCGAGTCTGGGCATGGCGGCGGCGGTGGCGGGTTTTTGGTGGGGCTGGGAGCGGTGGGCCGGGCCGGGCGGCTGGCGCGACGCGGCGGGGCTGGCGCTCGCGGTGGCGCTGGGCGCGGGAATTTTCGGGGTGCTGGCGCTCGCGCTGCGGGTGGAGGGGCTGGCGGAGGCGGTGACGCTGGCGAAGCGGAAGCTGAGGATCGGGTAGGGCGGGTTTCGCGTGTTTTTGCCCTAGCCCTATCGGGCCGACCTTGTCGGGGCTAGCCGCGACGAAGTCGCTTTTGCCAAAGGCAAAACGGATATTTCGCATTTCAGATTTATTATTGCGTGAAATATCCGGGCTAGCGCGCGGGGCGAAGGCGCGCACCTTGGTCGGCATGGGAATGTTCAAGCTCAAGGCCGACTATCAGCCGACGGGGGACCAGCCGCAGGCGATCGCGGCGCTTTCGGCCTCGCTGCTGGCGGGCAACAAGCATCAGACGCTGCTGGGCGTCACGGGCTCGGGAAAGACGTTCACGATGGCGAACCTGATCGTGGCGCGCGACCGGCCGACGCTCATCATCTCGCACAACAAGACGCTGGCGGCGCAGCTCTACTCGGAGTTCAAAAACTTTTTCCCGGACAACGCGGTCGAGTATTTCGTCTCGCACTTCGACTACTACCAGCCGGAGGCCTACGTGCCCTCGTCGGACACGTTCATCGAGAAGGACTCGTCAATCAACGAGGAGATCGAGCGGCTGCGGATCGCGGCGTCGAGCGCGCTGGTGTCGAGGCGCGACGTGATCGTGGTGGCGTCGGTGTCGTGCATCTAC
>LLBY010010544.1_pt2 | contig 25201 bp, 23 predicted proteins | sample 1489401 | NCBI WGS metagenome assembly LLBY01 (sample SAMN04092656, study PRJNA295927) | soil metagenome | biome: Soil prokaryotic community; feature: Bulk soil; isolation source: soil from tomato rhizosphere | host: tomato cultivar Hawaii 7996 | place: South Korea | collected 2011-11-01 | reverse complement strand
ACCGTAAATTACCAATTAGGGCGTGTTCAAATTTTGGATGAAGCGTTAAAAGCATCCAACACCCCTATCGAAGTTTCAACCGAAAATAATGCGGTGTTTGGTCAGCAAACAAGACGCTTCACAGGTATTAATGTAGAACATAAGTTTAACGAAAACTTTGTATTGGGGGGAACGCTTTTAAATTTAAATGAACGCCCCATTACACAAAAGGCAAATTATGGCACCGAACCTATTAATAACACCATTTTTGGAATAAACGGTAATTATTCAACCAAGGTACCGTTCTTAACCCGATTAGCAAACGCCTTACCAAATATTGATACCGATGCAGAATCGAATGTATCATTACGTGGTGAGTTCGCCTATTTAGCACCAGGGTCTCCAAAAGGCACCAGCTTAAAAGGTGAAGCCACCTCCTATGTTGATGATTTTGAAGGTACCCAAAACTCTATTGATTTAAAATCGCAACAGTCTTGGTTTTTATCAAGTAGACCGTTGGACTTAACAGCATCACCGGGTGATGATAATAATGGTATTCAAAATGGTTATGGTAGAGCCATGTTAAACTGGTACAATATTGATCCCATTTTTTATACTAGCCAACGACCCAATGGTATATCAGATAACGATTTATCCAGTTTGTATACCAGTCGTGTTTTTATAAATGAGTTATTCCCCGATAGAGATTTGGTACAAGGACAAAATACGGTTTTGAGCACCTTAGATTTGGCGTATTATCCAAACGAAAGAGGGCCATATAATTTTGACCCTTCAGCAACAAATGATGTTATTAATAACCCTGAAACCTCTTGGGCGGGCATTACACGCCAATTAACATCAACCGATTTTGAACAACAAAACGTGGAGTATATCGAGTTTTGGTTGCAAGATCCGTTTCAAGAAAATCCATCAAATCCAGGAGGGAAATTAGTGTTCAATCTTGGTAATATTTCAGAAGATATTATTAAAGATGGTAGAAAATTGTATGAGAATGGTTTGCCAAAAGATGGAAATATTGATTTGCTTCCTGTAACGGATTGGGGTACAGTAATTCCTCAAAATCAATCTCTAGTTTATGCATTCGATACCACAGGGCAAGAGCGCACCAATCAAGATGTTGGATATGATGGGTATGATGATGCGGAGGAAGTTGCAACTTTTGGATCTAGTTTTGGAAGCGATCCATCAAAAGATAATTACGCGTATTTTTTAAACGCCGACGGCAATATTTTCGATCGCTATAAAAATTACAATGGCGTAGAAGGCAATACGCCCGACACTTTTTCAAATACCGATAGAGGTGCCAACACCCAACCCGATGTAGAAGATATTAATCGTGATAATACCATGAACACGATTGATAGTTATTACGAATATGAATTGCCAATTACGAGACAAAATTTACCAACATCAAAATCTGATTTTGATAATCTTCCTGACAGCAATCCTTTAAAAGAATTCTTAGTCGATTTTAAAGACCGACCTCGTGCACTTCCTAATGGGCAGAATCCAAATGTTAGATGGTATTTATTTAGAATTCCAGTACAAGGCAGTCTTGCAAAACCCGTTGGAGGGATTACCGATTTAAGGTCGGTAAGATTCACACGTTTATTTCTTAAAGAGTTTACAGAGCCTACGGTTTTTCGTTTTGGAACCTTGGATTTAGTACGTAGCGAATGGAGACGTTATACACAAACCTTACAAGATGATAAAGATGATCCTGCAGATGACAATACCGAGTTTTCAGTAGGTGTTATTGGTACGCTGGAAAACGAAGGTAGTTATCAAAGACCACCAGGTATAGACCCTGAAGAGTTATATAACAACAATACGGTCGTTCAACAAAACGAGCAATCATTACTTGTTAATGTATGTAATTTAGAATCGCAAGATTCCAGAGGGGTTTATAAAAACATTAATTTAGATATGCGCCAGTATAAGCGTATGCGTATGTTTATGCACCTTCAAGAAGAAGGTACGGGCATACCTACTAACAGTACAGTTGTCGGTTTTGTACGTATGGGTAACGACCTCACAGAGAATTACTATCAAATAGAAATCCCTCTAAAAGTATCTGAATCTGCATCAAGAGAAGGGCTTTGGCCAGAAGAAAACGAAATTAATTTACCCATAGATATTTTAGGAAAAATTAAAGCCTTGGAAATCGCCAATCCTACTTTGCCTTCTGAAAAACAAAAGTTTTATGATGTTATTGATGGTAAATTGGTAGATACGCCAGTTGATGAATTTTCAACATATGTTATTGGTCAACATCGTGTTACTATAAAAGGTAATCCTAATTTTGGAGATATAAGAACCTTAATGGTTGGAGTTAAAAATCGTGTTCAGGATGGTTTAAATGATGGGCCGCCACCTACATCACCGGTTTGTGCCGAGGTTTGGTTTAATGAACTTCGCTTATCCGATATGGATAACGAAGGAGGTTGGGCAGCCGTGGTAAGTTTAGATACCAATATTGCCGACTTTATGAACATCAGTGCCACAGGAAGACAAAGCACCTCTGGTTTTGGAAGTATCGAGCAAGGTCCTAGCCAGCGTAGTTTGGAAGATGTAAAACAATACGATGTGGTGACCAATATTAATGTTGGGCAATTGTTACCAAAAAAATGGGGCATTCAGGTACCGTTTAATTATGGGCAAAGCGAAGAATTGATCACACCTAAATACGATGCGTATTATAAGGATTTAACTTTAGAGTCTCGTTTAGATGCAGCCAATACCAATGCCGATCGTGAAACTATAAAAGAACAATCGGAAGACTATACAAAACGACAAAGCATCAATTTTATTGGTGTTAGAAAAACCAGAACTACCGAAGCGAAACCTCGTTTTTATGATGTGGAGAATGTTACCTTAAACTATTCTTACAACAAAGTAGAACACCGAGATTTTGAAATTGAAAACGCGGTTAACAAAACAGTACGTGTTGGGGCAAATTATGCATTCAATTTTAACCCTCTCAAAGTTGAACCTTTTAAAAAGAACGACTCTTTATTTACGGGCAAGTACTGGAAGTTTTTAAAGGATTTGAACTTTAATTTATTACCATCAAGCTTTACTGTAAACTCAGATATTAACAGACAATTCAACAGACAGAAATTTAGGGAAGTAGAACTTGGTGACGGCAATATTGGTATTGAAGAGTTATTCAGAAGAAACTATACCTTCGATTTTCAATATACCATTAATTACAATTTAACAGAATCGTTGAGTTTAAACTTTACAGCGGCAAATAATAATATTGTTAGAAATTATTTTAAGGACAATATCATTAACGGTGAGCAAGATGAAACCTTAGATGTTTGGGATGGCTTTTTCGATTTTGGAGACCCTAACAGACAATCGCAAGACTTAGGTATTAACTACCAACTGCCAATTAATAAAATCCCAACTTTTAGTTTTGTTAATGCTACGTATCAATATAGTGGCAATTTCCAATGGCAAAAAGGGTCTGATTTATATGGGGAATTAGTATTTGAAGATGAAAATGGCATCGAAAGTGGTCCCTACGATTTAGGAAATACCATTCAAAACGCCAATACCCACAATATCAATACAACCTTAGATATGAACAGGTTTTATAAATATATTGGATTGGTTAAAAAACCAATTTCTAGAGCAAGAGCGAGAACCACACCAACAACGCCAAATGCGAACCAAAATAATACCAATCAACCAAAAATAAAAAACCAGTCGGTGACCAAGTTGCTAAACGCAGGGGTTGATATTTTGACAAGTATTAAAAGAATTCAACTTAATTATTCAGAAAACAACGGCACATTTTTACCGGGTTATCTACAAACACCTGGGTTTATAGGTACCTTAAAACCAACAACTGGTTTTACATTTGGTAGCCAAAGTGATATTAGATACTTAGCCGCAAGACGTGGTTGGTTAACTTTGTTTCCGGATTTTAATCAGCAGTACACAACAACAAACACGAAACAACTGGACGTGTCGGCTAGTTTAGAGCCTGTAAGTGATTTGAAAATTGATATTGTTGGAAACAGAACTTACTATGAAAACTACACCGAAAACTTTAGGGTTGACCCTAATACTTACGAATACAATTCGTTAACCCCAAATACCTTTGGTAATTTCAATATTTCGACACTTTTGATTAAAACCGCTTTTAGTAAAAGTGACGAAACGGCATCGGGTGCGTTTAACGACTTTAGAGCTAACAGACTTGTAATTGCACAACGCTTAGCGCAAGAAAAAGGTGTTGATATAAACGATGTGGATGCCGATGGGTTTCCTAAAGGCTTCGGAAAAAATAGTCAAGCCGTATTATTGCCAGCATTTTTAGCCGCTTATTCGGGGCAAGATGCGAGTAAAGTAAAAACCTCGGCATTTAGAGATGTGCCTATTCCAAACTGGGATTTAAAATATACAGGCTTCATGAAATATGCTTGGTTTAAAAAGAACTTTAAACGTTTTTCTTTAACGCATGGCTACCGTTCAACCTATACCATCAATCAGTTTCAAACGAATTTAGATTATGTACAACCAGATTTCAGTATAGATTATGATGACATCCCTCCAGGTAGTAATGTTTTAAATCAATCGGGTAATTATAAAAACAAAACCTTGTTCAGTAATATTAACTTAACCGAAATGTTCAGCCCGTTAATTCGCATAGATTTTGAAATGCAGAATTCGGTTAAAATATTAACGGAAATTAAAAAAGACCGTTTGTTGTCGCTTAGTTTCGATAACAATTTAATGACCGAAGTACAAGGCATGGAATATGTATTGGGCTTAGGTTATAGAATTAAAGATTTGCGTATCAATTCCAATTTGGCGGGACCAAGCAAACGTATTGTAAGCGATTTAAATATGAAAGCTGATATTTCCATAAGGGATAATAAAACCATTATTAGGTATTTAGATTTAGAAAACAACCAAGTAACCTCAGGTCAAACCATTTGGGGTATAAAATATACGGCCGATTATGCTTTTAGTAAAAACCTAACAGGCATCTTTTATTTCGATTATACGTTCTCAGAATATGCTATTTCAACAGCATTTCCACAAACAACCATTAGGTCTGGTTTTACCATTAGATATAATTTTGGGAATTAATCGCAAAAATAGGCCTCTAAACCTAGTTTAGAGGTTTCAACGAAATTAGGTGCAAAAAGGGGCATAGAAAAACAATTGATATAAATTAAAACAGGCTCTTAAATAACAAAAGCTTTTGCTTATTTAATATTTCGTTTAATGCCGGTTTTTATTTTATGAATCTATTTGAATTTAAAGTTTGAATAAATACATTTGCCCAATACTAACTTAAAATAATAAAATGAACATTCCATCAGAATTAAAATATACAAAAGACCACGAATGGGTGCGTATTGAAGGCGATATAGCAACCGTTGGTATTACGGATTTTGCACAAAGTGAATTGGGTGATATTGTATATGTTGAAGTAGAAACGGTTGACGAAACATTAGACGCCGAGGAGATTTTTGGAACCGTTGAAGCGGTAAAAACAGTATCCGATTTGTTTTTGCCATTAACGGGTGAAATTGTTGAGTTTAATAGTTTATTAGAAGATGAACCAGAAAAAGTAAACACCGATCCTTATGGTGACGGTTGGATGATAAAGTTGAAGTGTTCAGACTTGTCTCAGGTAGAAAATTTAATGTCTGCCGATGCTTATAAAACCCTTATAGGTGCTTAAAAAGCTGTTACTTTTAGTAAGCATACTTTATACATTGGTATTGGCTGCAGTGTGCTTGATTAAAATTAAAAAGCTTCCAGAAATAGGCGTGTCTTTTGGTGACAAAATATTTCATTTTTTAGCATATATGGTGTTGGCCTTTTTATGGTTTAACACTTTTTTCAATACATTTAAGCTTGAAAAAAAGAAGGCATTAACCTATGCTGCGCTTTTTTCAATAGTATTTGGTATAATTATTGAGGTATTACAAGGAACAATAACAGTATCACGATCATCTGATGTTTATGATGTTATGGCAAATACAATGGGCGTGTTTCTTACGGTAATAATCGTATTCATTAGAAATTTGATTACTATTAAAAAATAACAAACACTTGCTTATTTGATAAATAAATAGTTATTTTAGCAATCTTGAAAAACAATAAAATTATGGAACCTAAAAAAAATCCTAAAGCAAATGTTGGACGTAACAGTTCACTTTATTTCGCTATTGGTTTAGCGTTGATGTTATTTCTAACAAATTTCGCTATCAATTTTAAAACTTACGATAAATCGGATATTGATGTAGGCATGGTAAATATGGAAGAAGAGTTAGAAGAAGAAATTCCATTAACTCAGCAATTACAAGCACCGCCACCACCACCGCCACCGCCAGCAGCTCCAGAAGTTATTGAGATTGTAGAAGATGAAGTTGAAGTTGAAGAGACCGTTATAGAATCTACAGAATCTGATCAAGAACAAAAAGTAGTAAAAGTTGAAGCGGTAAAAGTAGCACCTGCAATTGAAGAAGATGTTGAGGTTCCTTTCGCAGTCATTGAAAACGTACCGGTATTCCCAGGCTGTGAAGGCGGCGATAACAATGCTAAAAGAGACTGTATGTCTAAAAAAATACAAGAGTTCGTAAGCAAAAAATTCAACACCGATTTGGCTGGAGAATTAGGTTTATCCGGAAGACAGCGTATTAATGTGATCTTCAAAATCGATAAAACAGGAACTGTAACAGGTATTCGTGCAAGAGCACCACACCCAGGTTTAGAAAAAGAAGCCACTCGTGTTATTGGTTTGCTTCCAAAAATGAAACCAGGGAAACAACGTGGTAAAGCGGTAACTGTACCCTATTCATTACCAATCGTTTTTCAAGTACAAGATTAATTTTATTAATATAAAAGAAGGCATTTTTAAATATAAAATCCCGTTACAAATTTTGTAACGGGATTTCTTTTTTGGTACACTTATTGAGACTTTATCATAATATTAACATTTTAAACTATAATTATTATGAGCAATTCAAAGAAAACTCACGAACCCATTCGGCAAAATGGAGAAATCGTGAAAAAGTCACAAAAGCATGATGCAAATTTACGAAAAAACTCGAGCCTTTATTTTCAAATTGGCTTAATTGTTTGTTTACTCGCAGCCTATGGACTGTTAGAGATGAAGTTTGAAAAAGCCATCCCTAAGATTGCAGACATCCAACCACCTAATGTTACTTATGTAGCAGAAATGCCTCTTTTTAGACCTGAAGTAGCAGTTGTTGAGGAACCTGTAAAACAAAAAGCTAGTAAACCAAAAAATGATGACTACGAGGTGGTTCCAGACACAGCTCCCGATGTTTTTGATAAACCAGAAAAACCAACGGTATCAGTTGTAAAACCACTTAATACTGGAGATGTGACTTTAGTAGATAAACCAGTAGAGCCTGAAGATGTAATTTTTGAAAAAATTGAACAGGTCCCTATCTATCCAGGATGTGAAAAGAAAAAAACAAATGACGAAAAACGTAAATGTATGTCCGATAAAATTACCCAATTAATTCAAAAAAAGTTTAATACCAATTTGGGCGGCGAATTAGGTTTATCTGGCAAACAAGTCATTCGAACACAATTCAAAATTGATAAAACAGGGCATGTTAAAGATATTCAAGTTAGAGGAACGCATCCCGATTTAGAAAAAGAAGCAGCACGTGTTATCAATATCATCCCAGAAATGACTCCAGGTAAACAACGCGATAAAAATGTTGGGGTTATTTATACCTTACCAATCGTATTTCAAGTTCAAGATTAGATTAGTTATAACTTAAAAATACTAAAAAGCCGTTATCAAATCCTCGATAATGGCTTTTTTAATAAGCGATTATTAAAAATATAGTATCTTTCGATTCTAAATCCAAGTCAATAAAAACCATGAAGCAATTCGTTGTTCTATTCCTACTTTTTACAAGTCTTACAATGTATTCCCAAAACAGGGCTTATAATGAAAAACCTCCTGTATTTCCTAATTGCGATAGCTTAACTATAGATAAACTGCAAACATGTTTTGACACGTATGTTTACAATCATATTTTCGATAATTTTAAAGTGCCTGAACAAGTTACAAAAGAGCATTATAAAGGTGAAGTCATTGTGCTTTTTGAGGTCGATACGATGGGACAATTTAAAGTGCTTTATGTCGAGGCGATGTACGATGAATTGAAAACCGAAGTGAAACGGGTGTTTTCGTTATTTCCAAAAGTAACACCGGCAACATACAATGGTCGAAAAACCTATAAGCAATATACCATTCCCATCCGCATACCTTTGGTTGATCAAACAGCAATACCCCAAGATATAGCCAAAGAAAACGAGCTGTCTGAGCTAGAGCAACAGGCCAAATCAGAATTTGATAGTGTGAATACTTCTTTAAAAGCATTTGAAAATAAAGCGTATTCCAGTCAGTTAAACATACCGTTTACGCATAGTGATTATGCGAGGTTTGACAGGGACATGAATATAGTTGGTGCCAACAGTCACACCGCATCCAAACCATTTATTTACGAAGACGTTTCGAGATATTACGATTTTAAAGCTGAAAAAGGCAAGTTGCTAAAAGAAACTGATACTTGGGTAGGAAGAAAACTTTGGAACGAACATTTGGTGCAATTACAAGGAAATGATTATTGGTTTACTATCGATCCTATTTTCGATTTGGAAACAGGAACGGATGCTAATGCCGATTTTAATTCCACTTATAACAATACGCGTGGGTTTTTAGTGCAAGGTGGTTTGGGTGATAAGTTAAGTTTTTATGCATCGGTTTTTGAAAGCCAAGGCAGATTTGCCCAATATGTAAACGAGTATGCCGAAAGTTTAAAAGCCTTTGGACCCGATCCTGCTATTATTCCGGGACGTGGTATTGCAAAGCGTTTTAAAACGGATTCTTATGATTATCCCGTGGCAGAAGCCTATTTGTCGTATAAGCCAGCTAAGTTTATTAACATCCAATTCGGGCATGGTAAAAACTTTATTGGAGATGGGTATCGTTCGTTATTATTGAGTGATGTGGCGAGTCCGCACCCATTTTTAAAATTAAACACATCTTTTTGGAAAATAAAGTATACCAATACGTGGATGTGGTTAAAAGATGTGCGTCCAGAAGTAGAAAATGACAAAGCGTTTTTAAGCAAATACATCGCCAATCACTATTTAAGTTGGAACGTTTCCAAAAAATTGAATATAGGATTGTTTGAGTCGGTGTTGTGGACCAATAGTAACGATAGAGGTTTTGATGTGAATTATTTAAACCCGATTATATTCTACAGAGCTATTGAATTTGAAACGGGCCAAGGTGCCGGAAATGCATTGCTTGGAGCTTCTGCTAAATATAAGTTTAATGATAACGTTAATATATATAGTCAGTTTATTTTAGACGAGTTTTCATTAAGTGATATAAAAGGAGGCGAAAAAAGTTGGAAAAACAAATATGGTTATCAACTTGGCCTTAAGTATTACAATGCCTTTAAAGTTGATAATTTATTGTTGCAGTTTGAGTACAATCGCATGCGTCCATATACCTATTCGCATAATACTATTGTGCTTAATTATGGGCATAACAACCAATCAATGGCGCATCTATGGGGAGCCAACTTTAGTGAAGCTATTTTAATTGGACGTTACCATTATAAACGCTGGTTTGCCGATGCTAAACTTATTTTTGGAGTTCGCGGATTGGATTTTAATGATGGAACGGATAATTTTAGCTATGGTGGCGATATTTATAGAGATTATAACGACCGACCTTTTGATACCGGTGTAGAAGTTGGGCAAGGCATCAAAACAAAAACCTTTAATGGCAATTTACAAGCAGGTTATGTCATAAATCCAGCATCAAATTTGAAGATTTTCACCGATATAACTGTTAGAAATTTTAATCCTGAAGCGGAAACAGCCACTACATTTAAAAACAATACGGTTTGGTTTAACTTTGGTATTAGAACCGATTTGTTTAATTGGTATTTTGATTTTTAAATTATTGTTTGAAGTTTTTCCGCTGAGACTCACAGAGTGTACACAGAGTTTTTAATATAAGCTTTCATTTAAATCTACCTCTGCGTGAGGGATGGCAGTGAAAAGCCCACAGCGACGCAGGAGCGAGGACTTGCAACCTTTCGTAAGCTACGCTTTTATCTTCAAATAAAAATATATTTTCATTTTCGATAATGCTCGAGATAAACTCCTAGCCCGACCTAGTTCCTGAACTTGTTTCAGGATATAGGGCACGCCCAAATAAATCAAATGGTTTTTCCAAAATAAATTACCAATAAAAAGCATTGCTAAAAATGCTTTAATAAAGTATCTTTGCACTCGCTATATTAAGCGGTTAAGTAAATATACTATTGGGCAATTCAAAAACGTCGGTAACAGTACCTTCTGTAATTTCAGATTTTAAGGAAATCACTAAAATGCGATTGGCATTAAGTGTGGTATTTTCATCACTTGCGGGTTATTTATTAGGTGTTGAAACAGTTGATTTTAAAACCTTGGTTTTATTGGCACTTGGCGGCTATTTTATGGTAGGTGCATCCAATGCATTCAATCAGATTATTGAAAAAGATTTGGATGCCTTAATGGATCGCACCAAGAATAGACCCATTCCTGCAGGTCGGATGTCGGTAACCACCGCATTTATAATTGCATCTGTTTTTACAGTGTTGGGTATTATTATTTTATACACCATCAATAAGCAAACGGCTATGTTTGGTGCTATATCCATTTTTTTATACACCTGCGTTTATACACCTTTAAAAACGAAAACACCTTTGGCGGTTTTTGTTGGAGCGATACCGGGGGCGATTCCGTTTATGCTAGGTTGGGTAGCAGCAACCGATGATTTTGGTATAGAACCAGGCACTTTGTTTGCCTTACAGTTTTTTTGGCAGTTTCCCCATTTTTGGGCTATTGGTTGGTTTTTGTTTGAAGATTATAAGAAAGGCGGGTTCTTTATGTTGCCAACAGGTAAACAAGATAAAGGCACTGCGGTTCAAACCATTATGTACACTATTTGGACGCTTTTGGTGTCTATTATTCCGGTTTTTGGTTTTACAGGTAGTTTAAAACTTTCTATCGTAGCAGCCATTTTGGTTTTTATATTAGGTTTGGGCATGTTATATTTTGCCATTCGATTATTTAAAGAAATGACCGAAAAAGCAGCAAAACAGTTGATGCTGGCAAGTGTTTCATATATAACATTGGTACAAATTGTTTACGTCATCGATAAATTTATAAGATAACCATGGATTTAACACAAGGTACTTTAGAAGAAAAAAATAACAGAGCAAAAAAAATGATGCTTTGGTTTGGTATCATTTCGCTTATTATGTCGTTCGCGGGATGGACGAGCGCCTTTGTAGTAAGCAGTTCCAGACCCGATTGGTTGAAAGATTTTCAATTGCCTAATGCTTTTATAATCAGTACGATTATAATTATGTTGAGTAGTGTGGCGTTCATGCTGGCAAAAAGAGCTTTAAAAAGTAGCCACAGTAAGGCTACAATGCTTTGGTTATTTATCACGCTTATTTTAGGTATTGTCTTTATTTTTTATCAATTTTTTGGCTTTCAACAAATTATTGATTTGGGTTATAATTTCACGGGTCCAACCAGTAATGTCACCATGTCTTACATCTATTTAATAGCAATTGTGCATATTTTACACGTTGTAGTAGGGCTAGTTTGTTTATTGGTGGTAATTTATAATCATTTTAAACAAAAGTATAAACCAACAAAAATGCTTGGTTTTGAACTTGCAGCAACCTTTTGGCATTTTATAGACATCCTATGGGTGTATCTCTTTTTATTTTTATATTTTATAAGATAAATAAATTGATTATTTTTGTCCAACTTTAAAAAAACAACCAACATATATGAGTACTACAGTTGCAAACGCTGGAACAGAAGTTAAAACTTGGGGAGGAGGTAACGAGCCTTTAAAAGCAAGTTATGGTAAAATGATGATGTGGTTTTTCATCGTTTCAGATGCTTTGACCTTTTCGGGGTTTTTAGCAGCCTACGGATTTTCAAGATTTAAATTTATTGATGCATGGCCAATTGCCGATGAGGTATTTACACACGTACCATTTTTACATGGGCAAGAGTTACCAATGATTTATGTGGCGTTTATGACGTTTATACTTATCATGTCGTCTGTAACCATGGTATTGGCTGTAGATGCTGGTCATCATTTAAATAAAGCCAAAGTAACCTTATATATGTTTTTAACCATTATTGGTGGTATCATATTCGTTGGATCTCAAGCTTGGGAGTGGGCAACATTTATAAAAGGCGATTTTGGTGCTGTTCAAACAAAAGGAGGAAACATTCTTCAATTTGTTGATACGGAAGGCCATCGTGTAGCATTAAGGGATTTTGTGGTAGCAGGGGAACATGAGCGCGTACAACAAGAGCGTAAAGATGGTATTTGGTTTGCTGAAGAAGGAACTTTGCCACCTTATACTGTTGAAGAAGTTGTACACGGTTTAGAAACACATGAAAATATTTTGGTTAGAACGCAGTTGTTGGACGAACATGGTCAAAAAACAGTTTTGTCTAGAGACGAGTCGTTAAAACAGTTGAAAAACAATGGGAGATTAGTGGTTGAAGGTGCTAATTTACATGTTAATGAATATGGTTCGCCCTTATTTGCAGACTTCTTTTTCTTTATAACAGGGTTTCACGGATTTCACGTATTTTCTGGAGTGATAATTAATATCATTATTTTCTTCAATGTGGTATTGGGAACTTACGAAAGACGTAGAAGCTACGAAATGGTTGAAAAAGTTGGTTTATACTGGCACTTTGTAGATTTGGTTTGGGTATTTGTATTTACATTCTTCTACCTAGTTTAATAAGTAAAAAATATTAGTTTAAAAATGGCACACGCACATAAATTAGAGATATTTAGAGGTTTAGTTAAGTTTAAATCGAATACTCAAAAAATTTGGGGAGTTTTAATCTTTTTAACCATTGTTACTGCTGTAGAGGTTGTATTGGGTATATACAAACCAGAAGCTTTAATGGGTCAAGTATTAGGAATGAAAGGCCTTAACTGGATATTTATTATATTAACTTTAGTAAAAGCATACTATATTACTTGGGATTTTATGCACATGCGCGATGAAACTAGAGGTTTAAGACGTGCAGTGGTATGGACAGCCATTTTCTTAATTCTTTATTTAATATTTATCTTATTACAAGAAGGTGGTTACGTTTTTCACGTTTATGACAAAGGTTATATAAAAAGAGATTTTTAATTAATCAAAGAGCCTACACACTGAGCAAAGTCTAAGTGTTAAATAGATATATAAAGGCGGTTTTTAAACCGCCTTTTTTTATTTTTGCGTTTTGAATTGAAACATTCATAACGATATTTCGAAACACAAGGGAACAATTATATGAATGTTCTATGTGCCATTAAGAAAATAAAAAGGCACACATAAAAAACAGGTTTTTAATGAACTATAAAAAAGCAGGTCGGTATTTAATTTTAGGAATTTTATTCTTTCTCCCTGTTACTTTTTTGCTGCTTTTGTACCCAGCAACCCATAACTATACGCCGCTTGATATCATAAACCAATCGGTTTTGGAAACCAATCAATTTCATTCAAATTCCGAAGAAAGCATTGTTTTGCAGGATCACATTACCATACTTGGGTTTTTAGGGTTAAACCCTATAGATAATAGTATTGTGGCATCTAATTTAAAAGAATTGGTTTACGATAAATTTAAAGGTTTTAAAAAGTTTCAAATAGTCATTTTGATGCCGAAAGGTACTGAAGCTGCTGTTGAAAAACTAAAAGCTGAAATTAGTGGTTATGAAGATTTAAGATTTTGGCATTTTGCTTTTGGTGAACCTGATGCTATTAAAAATGTATTTGCTAGTTTAAAAAGTAAAACAGGTTTAACAGGTGATTTAGCTACGAATGATGTGTTTATAATTGATAAAGATTTAAACCAAAGGGGGCGATTGGACGACAGAACTGATAACGAAATATCAAAGAAAGTGCCTCCTTATATTTTGAGTGCTTACAATTGCATTGAAGTAGCCGAAATAAAAAATAAGATGAGTGACGATTTACGTATATTGTTTACCGAATACAGACAAATAAGAAAAGGCGAATTCGATTCTTCAACAAGAAGAGCAAACGATTTAAACCCCGAAAATAATTAGCATGTGTCAGGTTGAAGTATCATTTTATTATAAAAAAGCAATATAAAATGACGTTTAATTTGTCAGACTAAGCTTGTCGAAGTCCTAATTTTAAAAAAACGTCATCGGTAGTACAGCCGAAAACCCACGGATTAATGAATTGAATATAAAAGCAATGAGCAAAAAAACTAATTATTCATATATAGGTATCGCATTTATTATTCTCGTTTTTGGTATTATTTTCATTCCAAAAATTATAGATAGAATTTCTAATAATGATGTCATCAGAAACGAAAGCAGAAGTGATTTTTCCAAGGAAAATAAAGTAAACCTTTCCGATTTGGCTTTTATAGAAATTAACGGAGAAGCAAAAAAAGTTCCATCATTTTCTTTTACAAATCAAGATGGAAAAACCATAACCAATAAAGATTATGAGGGCAAGGTGTATGTCATTGAATTCTTTTTTACAACCTGCCCAACCATTTGCCCAAGAATGAATGCCAACCTTATTCAAATCCAAAATGCATTTAAAGGGTTTGAAAATTTTGGAGTGGCATCTTTCACTATAAATCCAGATTACGATACGCCTGAAATTCTTAAAGCCTATGCAGAGCATTATGGCGTAACCAACCCTAATTGGCATTTAATGACAGGCGATAAAGAGGCTATTTACAAACTGTCAAACGAAGGGTTTAATCTTTATACAGCACAAGATGAAGATGCTGTAGGGGGTTTTGAACATTCTGGAAATTTTGCTCTAATCGATAAAAATGGATTTATTCGTTCTAGAAAAGATGAGTTTGGTAACCCGATTATTTATTACAAAGGGATTGTTTCAGAATCTGAAAAGGTAGACGATGATGGTACACCGGAAGAGATTAGTGCATTAAAAGAAGATATTAAAAAATTGCTAAATGAGTAATAAACAAGAAATTTTAGATGATAAAAAATACAATAAATTAATTGTAGTATTATCAATAGTGATACCCATAGTCGTCGCCATCTTATTCGGTGTAAGAATACCTAATGTAGAACCTTTGTCTTTTTTACCACCTATTTATGCTACCATAAATGGATTGACAGCTATTATTTTAGTAATTGCTTTTTTTGCCATTAAAAACAAACAAGTAGTGCTTCATGAAAATTTAATGACAACCGCCATTTGGTGTTCGGCTTTATTTTTGATTATGTACGTAGCTTACCACATGACCAGCGATTCCACAAAGTTTGGAGGCGAAGGAACTATTAAGTATGTGTATTATTTCATCTTATTAACTCATATTTTACTGTCTATTGTTGTTATTCCATTTGTGTTAATCACGTATGTTAGAGCGATAACCAATAACATAGAAAAGCATAAAAAAATAGCAAGAATTACTTTTCCGTTATGGTTATATGTTGCTGTGACAGGGGTTATTGTTTATGTTATGATTTCACCATATTACGCTTAAAAGAAAAAAGAAAGAAGATAAAAGAGAAGAAATAAAAGAAACCGTCTAACCGTCTAACCGTCTAACTTATGAAACATAAAGTTGTCTTAATTCTTTTATCTCTTTTCTTTTTTCTAGAAACCAACGCCCAATGCGCTATGTGTCGCGCTGTTTTAGAAAGTGAAGAAGGGCAAACAGCAGCAGAAGGTATTAACGATGGGATTGTTTATTTAATGGCCATTCCATACATCTTGGTTGGAGGTATTGGCTTCTTTATCTATAAGAAATACAAGACGTTAAAAAAGTAATAAAAAGTTTTTAGTCTGTAATATGTAACATTACTTTGTATTGATAGTCTAATTAGAAAGCTTCACGCTTAATCAATCAAAAAAATGTTAGAAATACGTCAATTACACAAATCCTACCCTATAGGAGATTCCAGTTTACATGTATTAAAAGGTATTGATCTTACTGTTGAACAAGGCGAAATGGTTGCCATTATGGGGTCTTCGGGCTCTGGAAAATCCACTTTGTTAAATATCATAGGGATGTTGGACGAAGCAGATTCTGGAGACTATATTCTAGACGGATTGCCCATTAAGAATCTTACCGAAAAGAAAGCAGCTGTTTACAGAAACAAATTTTTAGGATTTATTTTTCAATCGTTCAATCTTATTAATTATAAAAATGCCCTTGAAAATGTAGCGTTACCTTTGTATTATCAAGGTATGAAACGTAAAGAACGTCAAGAGTTGGCCATGTTTCATTTAGAAAAAGTAGGGTTGGCTAATTGGGCAAACCATTTGCCGAAAGAATTATCGGGAGGTCAAAACCAGCGTGTTGCCATAGCCAGAGCCTTAGCTGCAAATCCTAAGTTATTATTAGCCGATGAGCCAACAGGTGCTTTAGATTCGTCAACTTCACACGAAATTATGGCATTTATTCAGCAATTAAATGATGAAGGTAAAACCATTTTAATGGTAACCCACGAAGAAGATATTGCCAATATGTGTAAACGAATTGTGCGCCTACGCGATGGCGTCATTATGGAAGACAAAAAAGTAACACAGGTAAGAGCCCAACAGTATGTTTGATTTAGACCTTTGGCGAGAAATATTTCAAAGTATCAATAAAAATAGAACCAGAAGTTTATTGTCTGGCTTTACCGTCGCATTTGCTATTTTGCTATTCACCATTCTTTTCGGTATCGCCAACGGGTTACAAAACACTTTTTCCGAAGCCTTTGTCGATGACGCTAGCAATTCTATATTTATACAATCTGGACGTACAACTAAGGCAAATAAAGGGTTTCAGGCAGGTAGGCAAATTCAATTCAAAAATGAAGATTTCAATTATATAAAAGAAGAATTTGGAAACAAGGTAGAATATATTACCGCCAGAATCTATAACAACATACAGGCCTCTTTTAGAAACGAACAAGGGAGTTACAGTTTAAGGGGCGTTCATCCAGACCATCAGTTTTTAGAAAAAACCCAAGTACAGGAAGGCCGTTATATAAATCAAACCGATTTAGTTAATAGAACCAAAGTTGTGGTTATTGGCAAAAAAATCGAAGAAGATTTGTTTTTAAAAACAACAGCTTTAGGAAAGTATATAAACCTTAGTGGCATCCCATATAAAGTCGTTGGGATTTTTACCGATGATGGAGGCGATCATGAAGAAAGCATTATATACATGCCCGTAACAACTTCGCAACAGGTGTATGGTAATAATGATTATATAGATCAAATAAACTTAACCTACAATCCAGAATTGGATTATGATGAAGCTTTAGCGTTTAGCAACACACTTAGCAAAAAACTTAAAGAACGGTTTTCGGTAGCAAGTAGTGATCAACGCGCGGTAAGAGTTCATAACATGGCAGAAGGCACTAAAGCAGTTAGCCAAATGACATTCGGCTTAACGGTTATTATACTTGTAATAGGTTTTGGAACCTTAATAGCAGGTATTGTGGGAATAAGCAATATCATGATTTTTATAGTTAAAGAACGCACCAAAGAAATAGGTATTCGTAAAGCATTAGGGGCGTCGCCAAAATCAATTATATCCATTATTTTAATAGAATCCATAATCATAACCGCCATTGCAGGCTATGTTGGCTTGCTGATAGGTGTTGGGGTTGTCGAGTTAGCAGAACCTGTTTTAAAAGATTATTTCATTAAAGACCCAGGTGTAAGTAACAGTTTGGTAATTGGAGCTACCATTACACTGATATCCGCAGGTGCTATAGCGGGCTATTTGCCAGCAAAAAAAGCATCGCAAATTAAACCAATTGTAGCATTAAGAAACGACTAAGCATGTTTAAATTTTTATTAGAAAGAGATACGTGGCAAGAAGTTTTCGATAGCTTTAGTAAAAACAAACTAAGGTCAATCCTTACTATGGTAGGTGTTTGGTGGGGCATTTTATTGTTAATAGGTTTGTTAGGTTCTGCAAGAGGATTGGAAAATTCATTTAACCGATTGTTTGGTAGTTTTGCAACCAATAGTGTGTTTGTTTGGGGTCAAAATACCAGCAAACCTTTTAAAGGGTTTCAAGAAGGAAAGCAAGTAAGGTTAACGTTGTCCGATGCCAAAAAAGTTGAAGAAAACGTAGAAGGTATTGAGTTTGTACTTCCAAGAAGCCAGCAATCGGCAAATGTTACAAGAAACTTTCTTTCAGGAAGTTTTCAAATGGCTGGTGATTATCCGTTGTTAGACCAATTACAAAAGAAGAAACTCATTCACGGAAGATTTATCAATCAAAATGACATTGATGATAATAAAAAAACAGCCGTCATATCTGAAGATGCCTATAAGCAATTGTTTGATAAAGGGGAGGGTGCCATTGGTAACTATATAGATATTAATGGTATAAACTTTATGGTTATTGGCATTTTTGAAGTGAGTAATATGAATATGGGACCATCAACAGATATCCATATACCATTCACAACGTTTCAACAAATATACAATCAAGGCGATAGAATTGGTTGGATGATGATTACCGGAAAACCAGAATACGACATCAAACAAATTGAAGAAGACACAAAATTATTGCTTAAAAACTTAAATAATATCCACCCAGAAGACACACGTGCTTTTGGAAGTTTTAATCTAGGAAAAGAATTTGCGAAAGTTACAGGTTTTTTAACAGGCATGCAGTTTTTAACATGGTTTGTGGGTATCGCTACCCTAATAGCAGGAGTTTTTGCCATTGGTAATATATTGCTAATAACCGTGAGAGAACGCACCAAAGAAATTGGGGTACGTCGTGCCTTAGGTGCCACACCGTTTGAAATTAAAAGACAAATAGTAGTTGAAGCCGTTTTTTTAACATTAGTAGCAGGTATTTTCGGAATTATTTCCGGAGGTTGGATTCTAATTGGATTGGATGCTGCTTTTGGTCAAGGGTCCGATGCTGCCATAGTTAACGCATCGGTATCTATAGCGGTGGTGTTTATTGCACTTATCATATTAGTCGTGTTAGGTACTTTAATAGGGTTAATTCCAGCATTTAAAGCAACCAGTATAAAACCAATAGAAGCATTAAGAGAAGAATAAATAATAACATTAACCAAATGAACAAAACAGTAAAAATCAGTTTAGTATTAGTTGTCATCATACTATTAGCATTTGTATTAAAATATTTTAAAGACGCCAACTCTAAAGCCATTGAAGATTTTAAAGTTGAAGAGCCTTTTTATACATCCATAAGCACCAAGGCGGTAGCAACAGGTAAATTAAATCCTGAAGAAGAAATTGAGCTAAAACCTCAAATTTCTGGTATAGTTGATGAAATTCTTGTTGAAGAAGGCGATGTGGTTAAAAAAGGTGACTTAATTGCAAAGATTCGAGTTGTGCCAAACGAACAAAGTTTGGTAAGTGCCAGCAGTCGTATTTCTTCAACTAAGTTATCGTATGATAATGCGAAAGTGTTATACGAAAGAAACAAATCGCTTTTTGAAAAAGGCGTTATTTCCAAACAAGATTTTGAAAACAGCGAACTGGCATTTAATCAAGCTAAGGAAACACTCAGTCAAGCCCAAAACGATTATCAAATTATAAAACGCGGGTCTATTTCTGGCGGAAGTTCGGCAAATACCAATATTATAGCACAAATTTCAGGAACTGTTTTAGAAATTCCTGTGCGTGAAGGCGATCAAGTCATTCAAAGTAATAATTTCAATGCAGGAACTACCATTGCCATAATTGCCGATATGAGTCACATGATTTTTGAAGGTAAAGTAGATGAAGCTGAAGTTGGGAAATTAAAAGAAGGCAAAGAAATAAAAGTTATTTTAGGAGCCATCAATGAAAAAGAATTCCCTGCAAAACTAACCTTTGTTGCTCCCAGAGGTGTTGAAGAAAATGGTGCTGTTCAGTTTACCGTTAAAGCCAATGTCACTTTAGATAAAACCACTAATATTAGAGCAGGATACAGCGCCAATGCCGAAATTGATATAGAAAATAAAGACAGTGTTTTAGCTATAAGGGAAGCGTTGCTACAATACAACCGAATTACCGAAAAGCCTTTTGTTGAAATATTGGAAAGTGAAGGTAAGTACAAAAAGCAAAATGTCACTTTGGGATTGTCCGATGGTATCAATGTAGAAATTACCGAAGGCGTTAAAAAAGGCGATAAAATTAAAGTGTGGAACAAAGCTTCAAAAGACAATGAAGATGAAGAACAAGGAAGATAAAATGATGCCTATTTATATATTTAAAATGAAAAACAGCTTTTTTATACTCGTATTAACACTTTTGGTTTTTACAACCTCTTTTTCACAAAGTAAAAAATGGACATTGGAAGATTGTGTAAACCATGCGCTAGAAAATAATATTACAATACAACAAGGTGAAAATGCTTTACTTACCGACGAACAAAATATTATCGCAGCCAAAGGTAACTTTTTACCAGGAGTTAGTGCCAGTGCGGGGCATAATGTCGGTGTTGGTACGCAGCGTATAGATATTGGTAACACCCAAGTGATTGTAGATAGAACATCACATAGTTCTAGTTTTGGAGTTGGAGCAAGTCAAACGGTATTTAACGGGTTTAGGTTAACAAATCTCTACAAACAATCAAAATTAAATCTAGAAACGAGTCAATTAGAGTTGAATAGAATTAAAGATGACATATCTTTAAACGTAGTAAATGCCTATTTGAACGTGTTGTTTAACAAAGAAAATTTAGCCACTGCCAAAGCACAGTATGAGTTTAGTGATAAGCAATTAGTGCAAGTTAAAAGTTTGGTTGATGCTGGCGTACAACCTAGAGCAAATATTTATGATATCGAAGCTACATTAAGTGCCGATGCACAAAGTGTAACCATAGCCGAGAATAACGTAACCTTGGCGTTATTAACCTTATCACAATTACTACAAGTGCCTTTCGAAGGGTTTGATGTTGAAGTTATTAATATAGAAAGTCCATCGGAAGCATTATTATATACTAACGTTGCACCAGTTTTAAATTTTGCTTTAGAAAATAGAAATGAGATTAAAATTGCCGAAAAAAACATCGAAAATGCACAGTTAAATACCGAAATTTCTAAAAGTGGCTACTTACCAAGTGTGTCAATAGGATATGGTTTTAATACCAATGCGTTTTATACAAATTTAACTCAAAATGAAGATGCTTTTTTAGAACAGTTAAACAATCAAAAGTCGCATAGTTTTAATTTGAATGTAAATATTCCCATTTTTTCAAGATTTCAAAATAAAACAGCCGTAGCAAAATCCAGAATACAGGAAGAAAACAGTAAGCTTAATTTAGAGCAAGCAAAATTAGATTTAGAGTCTAATATACAACGCGCATTTACCGATGCGCAAGCGGCATTTAAAGCTTTTGAAGCTGCAAAAAAATCGTTGGCAGCTCAAAAATTATCATTTGAAAATTCACAGGAGCGTTTTAATATTGGAAGTATGACGTCTTTTGAACTAGACCAAGCCCGCATACGTTTAATAAATGCCCAAGCATCTTTAATAAATGCTAAGTATGATTTTGTTTTTAAGACAAAAGTTTTAGACTTTTACATGGGAAAATCTTTAACTAATTAATGTGGCTTTAATACTTAATATTGAAACAGCAACAACCAATTGTTCGGTATCACTTTCAAAAGAAGGAAAAACACTGTTTTTAAAAGAAGATAACAGTAAAAACTATTCGCATGCCGAAAGCTTACATGTGTTTATTGATGCTGTTTTAAAAGAAGGAGGCATCACTTCAAAAGCGTTGGATGCGATAGCTATTAGTAAAGGTCCTGGTTCTTATACAGGGTTACGCATCGGTGTATCGGCAGCTAAAGGACTTTGTTTTGCCTTAGATAAACCCTTAATTTCTGTGCCAACTTTAGAAGCCTTAGCGCATCAGGTAGATTGTAATGATGGTATTATAGTCCCCATGTTAGATGCCAGACGTTTGGAAGTATATGCAGCAATTTTTAATTCAAATTATAAAGAAATTAGAGAAACCGAAGCGCAAATTTTAGATGAAAACGCTTTTGTAGAATATTTATATAAAGGCAACGTGTATTTTGTCGGTAATGGTGTTGAAAAAACAAAAGCCATAATCAATCACCCCAACGCTGTTTTTATTGAAGATAAATTACCATCGGCAAGCGAGATGAGTATGTTGGCTTATACTAAATACAAAATAAGCGACTTTGAAGATGTCGCTTATTTTGAGCCCTATTATTTAAAAGATTTTGTGGCTTTAAAATCCAATAAGAACTAAAGTCCTTTTCCTTTGGGAGCGGATTTAGGAGATGGATTAAGCATTCTTTTTAATTTCAACTTGATGTGGGTACGGAATTTCAATACCAGCAGCATCAAGCGCTTCTTTTACGTTTTCGGTCACTTCAAAGTAAACGGTCCAATAGTCTTCCGCATTGCACCAAGGTCTTACGGCAAAATTTACCGAGCTATCTGCCAGAGCTAATACATTTACGGTAGGTTCCGGGGTTTGTAATACTTTAGGATGCGTTGTTAAAACAGTCATTAAAACCTCTTTGGTTATCTTAATATTGGAATCGTAACCAACACCAAAAACGAGATCGACACGTCGTGTTCCTTCTGTAGTGTAATTAACAATGTTTCCGTTAGATAAAGCTCCATTGGGAATGATTATTTCCTTGTTGGAGAGCCCAATTAATTTTGTGGTAAATATTTCAATTTGTTTTACGGCACCAATTTCGCCTTGGGCTTCAATAACATCACCTATTTTAAAGGGTTTGAAGATCATAATTAGAACACCACCGGCAAAATTTCCTAAAGAACCTTGAAGCGCCAAACCAATAGCCAAACCTGCTGCGGCAATAATGGCAGCAAACGAGGTAGTGGGTACACCTAAAGTGCCTAAAAGGGTAATGATCAGCAATATTTTTAATCCCCAACTAAGAAGGTTTATTAGAAACTTTTGAAGACTTTCCTCATAACTACTTTTTGTCATTACTTTTCGGGTTGCCTTCAGGATTTTTTTAATTATCCACGAGCCAATAATCCAAATGGCAATGGCGCCAATTATTTTTAGTCCATATTCAATTGCTAATTCAATCCACTTTTCAGTGTCAATGTTTTCAAATTTCATAATTGTATTTATAATTTATTTAGGGTTTAAAGTTATAAACTTTACAAGCAAACAGTCTTAAAATAAAAGTCAAGATGGGTTCCTTATATAAAGCAGCTAATCAAAGCGACGATGGCAGGAACTGCTTGTGCGTAAAATAGTTTTATCTGTTTTGTGGAATAAGACCCATAAATACCTGCGATAATTACGCAAATTAGAAAAAAAACAGCTATTTGGATGTCTTTTTGAATGATTGAAAATATCAGGCCAGCGGCCAAAAAACCATTATATAAACCTTGGTTGGCTGCTAATACTTTGGTGTCATCGGCAAAATTTTTAGATTTTAATCCGAAGGTTTTAATGCCTTTTGGGGTGGTCCATAAAAACATTTCCAATATTAAAAAATAGAAGTGCTCTAGCGCAACAAAAACAATTAAAATGGTTGTTAAAAGGGTCATTTTTTTATTAAAAATTTTGCATAAAAAAAGAAACGAAATATGGACGAATTTTAGCCATTCCTGCCTGCCGGCAGGCAGGTTTTAGGAAATAGAAAAAGTCAAGATAAGTTCAATATAAATTAATTTACTTCAAAAGTAATCTTTAGGTTTACTCTAAACGCTGTTATTTCACCATCTTTTACAGTGGCGCTTTGGTCTTGTACGTAAACTGATCGAATGTTTTTAACGCTTTTTGAGGCGTGCTTTATAGCTTTTCTAGTCGCATCTTCCCAGCTTTCGGTAGAGTCAGATAAAATTTCAATAACTTTCAATACAGACATGATTTTAAAAATTTAAGTGAAAAACCTAAAGTTAATAAAATTTATGCAATGAACTTGTTTAAATTTTTTTAATTGAAGCGAAAATTAGTCGTTTTGCGCTCGATTGAAGGCTTTTTTAAGTTGCATAGCAGGGCTATGGAACGAGGAAAAGACAAAAAGCGAGTGCAAAATGACAATTTTTTAGCCAATTGTGAAAAGTTTAAACGAGTTCAACTAACCGTTTATGGCTTCAACTGTTTCAACCTTGCCTTTTAGCATTTCCTTTAGCATATTTTCAATACCGCTTTTTAGGGTATAAGTTGAAGATGGACAGCCACTGCAAGCGCCTTGCAACATCACACTTACGTTTTTGCTTTCGGAATCATACGATATGAATTGAATGTTGCCACCATCACTCGCAACAGCAGGTTTAACATATTCTTCTAAAATATTAATGATTTCTTTAGAAGTATCATCCAATGATTCATATTGCGTATCTAATTGTGTAGTCGATTTTTTTAAAGTTTCTGCAGCATTTGGTAATACGACATCTTTACCGTTTTCAATGTAGCTTCTAATAAACTCACGTAGCTCGATAGTAATATCTTGCCATTCTGCCATGTCATATTTTGTAATAGACACATAGTTTTCGTCAATAAAAACACTTTTTACAAACGGAAAATGAAATAGCTCTGTAGCTAATGGCGACAATTTTGCTTCGTCTATAGATGTGAATTCAAAAAGAGCCGTTACTATCTTTTTGTTAGCCACAAACTTCATTACCGAAGGGTTTGGCGTACTTTCGGCATAAACAGTAACAGGGACTTTCTTGGCTTGGGCAGTTTCTTCAATCACAATGCCACCATCGTTTAAGTAGGCTTCAATTTGTTCGGCCACTTCGTCTTGAACATCGCTCCACTCTACAATGCCGTAACGTTCTACAGCAATAAAATTACCAGAGATATATACCTTTTTTACAAAAGGCAGGTAGAATAATTGTTGCGCTAAAGGCGATGCTTTAGCTTCATCTATATTGTCAAATTCAAAACTTTGATGCTTGGTTATAAAAGCATTTAGTTCGAATTTAATGATGGCGTTATTTGATGTTTCCCGTACAGAAACCTTGAAAGTATTCATTTCAGCTAATTTTTTACAAAAATACTAAAAGAAAACTTTAGATATCCATATATTTGAGTTTTGTTGTCTCTTTTTAAGAGATTGAAGTGCAAAGTTTACGCTTTGTTTTTTTATGATTTTTTAGAGATTGTTTAAATTTTGTTT
>LLBY010008820.1_pt3 | contig 25276 bp, 31 predicted proteins | sample 1489401 | NCBI WGS metagenome assembly LLBY01 (sample SAMN04092656, study PRJNA295927) | soil metagenome | biome: Soil prokaryotic community; feature: Bulk soil; isolation source: soil from tomato rhizosphere | host: tomato cultivar Hawaii 7996 | place: South Korea | collected 2011-11-01 | reverse complement strand
AGCTGAAGCATGTATTGACCTTTAGGAATAGCCATAGTCTTACCAGGCTGAGCTACCATAGACTCTACGATAAGCGGCAAAGCTTTACGAGTCCAGCTGTAGAATGGAAATACTCTACGCATAACATTACGTTCAAATTTAGTAAGGTCCATACCGTCTGGATGCCATTTGCGTACTACTGTAGCTGCTTCTTCTACAGCCTGTTCAAATGGCTTATTAGACTTTTTTAGTTGATCAATAAAATGCGCTAGGCGGACATAATGGTCTCGACCTTCAGAAATAGTGTGGGCTGCTTTTTGACCTTTACCACCAAGAGGCTTAAACTTTTCCATCCCTGTAGCTACATCATCTGGAATATCTTCAAGTACACGAGTAGTAGGCAAAATACCCTGTTGGAATGCGCTAACGTATACCATGTCATTGGTTACGTTAGTGCCATTTTTCATTGTAAGAGCAGTTTGTTTACCTACTGCCCCTGGTGCCCCTCCTCCATTCATAACCTTTATCAATGCATCTGGACTTGTAAGGCCACCTAGTGCGTCAATACCTTCGTAACGATCTTTTTGAGATCGCATTACTTTAAGAGCAGTACTGTATGGTCGTGCAGAATTTACTCCACCCAACCAATTAAAATAAACATCACCGATCATATTACGAACATGGTGTGAAGGGACATAGATAGTTACGCCAGCCTTCCACTTACTCAAAGCTTTATCGAAGTTTTGCATAGCCTTAGAATTAGGCTGACTAATTTCTCTAAGGTTCTTAACAAACTGTTCTACTTGGGAAGCAGCTTCCTTACCGAAGTATACTCCAGCGAGTCGGGGATGATTATTTACTTGATGGCTAAATTCTCCTACTTTAGTATACGTACCAAATCTAGCAATAATTTCGTCAAACATAATCTTTTCACGAACAGTATGCTCAACTACATTTTGTACCTTAAATAGGAAGTCTAGAGGCTTGTCAATCTCCCAAGATTCCCAAGATTTGAGCCAATTAGTTCCATCTGCATAGCCACCCTTCTTACCAAATTGATATTGTCCAAGTCCAAAACGTCGTAGATTCTTATTAAGCTCACTCATAAACAGTTGAGAACGCCCGATTACAGAATTTTCAATAGCAATACTGTTTTTCAGTCCAGAACTTCCAAAGAGATTTTCCATTATCTCGATGATTTCCTGGCTCAACTCATGCGCAGGAGTGTCAGGAATGGTAGCCATACGCCCCTGTGCACCCTTGAGAGCGTCATTCCATAGGTCAGCATCGTTCACGTTGAACCGTTTCGCCAATTGATTCAGTTCTTGTGCTCTTAGTGCTACAGAAGCTTTAGCAGTCGCAGCTTGTCTAAGGTAACTAGGACGCATATCAGCATTTTTATACGCAGCATTAAACCGAGCTCCAAGCCATTCAATAGCTCCGGCAGCAGGTCCAACTAGTCTACCCAATTGTCTAGGACTAGGCCCACCAATGGCTGTATTAATAGCTTTGGCTACAGTAGGTGCACTAGAGTACTTCTTAAGCAACCGAGCTGAAACATCTGGATGACTAATAAGGGCATTAGTATTTGTGACTGAGAAACCATCGCCAGGCGCTTTAGGTAGGAATTCAGCCTTAGTAATCTCAGCTGCTTTAGATGCGGCTACAGAGGAACCTCCCGCAGCTCTAGTAATATCGTCTGCTACCTTAGAGCCAATAGTAACAATTTCTTCGGTGCGCGCTGCTGAGAGAGGGCCCTTAATAAGGTCTTCGATATTTTTTGATGCAGTATCAATAGCTTGAATACTCTTGGAGCCATCTACAATAGCTTCACCAGCTTTAAGCTCTTCAATCTTTTGAATAACTTCTGCCGGAAGATGCTGAATTGCTTCAGGATCACCACGCAAAATTTTAGTAAGAAGAGTAGGATTAATAGCCGCAGCCGCGGGACCAATAGCATCAAGAACTTGACTAAGTCTAAGAGGTACAGAGTTCTTAAGTTTAGGCGTTGAGGACATAGGAATATGACCCATACCCATAAGCTTATCTTCAACCTGACGCAAGAGATTGAGAGCTTTAGCAAATCGAGCAGGGGTCTTGACGTTAACTAGATGCTTAGATGTAAGTGAATTCCATACATTAACTTGCTTAGGACCTGTCAATACGCCATGAGATTGCATGGCTGCCTTGTACTTAGCAGGATTATTAATACCAGAAGGTATCTGCTTCAAAGATAGTTGAGGCTCAAAATGCGCAACTACTTCATCAATAATTTTAGCATCACGAGTAGGGTTTTTACTGGCTACAGGGGCTGCACCCTTAGCAGCAGAGACTAGTCTATCGAGACCCACAGGACCAAGTTGATCCGCTTCGTTAATGATAACTTCAGCAGGTTTAATCTTTGGAGCTACCTTCATAGCATCTGCATCAGCCTGAATAACGCGATGGAATGCTCCAACGATCTTCTTGTTCTCTGATGGAATACCTATACGACGACTAATATCCGGAATAGTTGACAGGTGCTCAATAAGTTTAGAAGTATGTTCCAGTTTAGCACCAGGATACTTAACGCTAAGACGTTCTAGCGCATTAGCAAAATTTCCTGTAGCCACACGTTTAATAAGATCACTACTGAGTTTACTAATATCAGCCGGGTTAGACAGCCTTTCGGCTAGTCTCATTTGAGCTTCAGGAACTTTGGCTACAGGGAAAATGCTTTCTTTAGCCTTAGCCGCTTCGCCCTTAAGCGCAGTTCCAGGTGCCCAACTGTTAATTAGCTCATCAAATGGATCAGTAATGTTTTTGGCTACAGGGGACGTAACTTCAGTAGTAGTTCTAGTAACCGGACCCATACTAGCCGCGTTAGTAGGGAATACTTCACTAAACCAGGCTGGTGGAGAGATAAGATCCCCTGTAGCCGGATTCGCAATCTTATTCTGAATAGTTCCGGGTGTTAGATTAACCTTGTAACTTCCAGGGGCTTTTCCTGTAGCCATAGATCCAAGATTGATAGACTTAGGAGTTCCTGTATTAGCTACAGAGCCTTCAGGAAGATTCTTAAAGCCATCAAATGTGTTTGCAGAGCCTGATATAATCTCAGGTATTTCAGACGCACCCTTATTACCCTTGGTCAGGTTAGCTACTTTACCAGTACTATTAATAAAGTTAAGTGGGTCAGCTACCATAGAGGCACCTAGCCCGTAAAGTTCCATGTCTTTAAAATACTGATCTACATCTTCATCAGTTACTTCTACTTTACCAGTTCCGAAGTCGTAAAAATACTTATCTTCATCTGAATCACTGAGCATATTAATTTTCTTATCCATGAGCCTTTTGCGAACCTCTTCACGATTCTCAGGCTTCATAGCATCTTCGGCGGACATATGAGTGTCCCACCGAATTAGAAAATCTCCAAGATATTGCTTATCTTGTGGATCTGCGGCTATTTCACTAGGAGCAAAAGCACCTCTAAGTCCGGTACCAATACCGCGTCCAGCTCCAGTTACTACTCCCCCAGCAATTTGCATAGCATCGCTGAGTACACTATCAGTATCGCTACTTTGGTGTCCTGCTAGTGCATCATCAGCAGCATTAGCTATAGCATATACAGGAGTGCTGAGCAAATCTACAGCTCTACCCCAAAGAGTTTGTTTACGCGCAGGAGCCTCTCCCTTACTATTAAGACCAGCTTTAAGTAGGGTAGAGATAGGTGCTTTATTCCACTCTGAATTAGCCAGGATATTTATAGCTGCTTGGGAGAGGCCAACACGATTTCGAACCTGTGACAAATCAGGCTGGGCTGAAAACATATTCCCAAAATCGATAGGCTTATATCCCTCAAGCATTATTTCTCAATCTTCTTAATATAGTCTACAAAGTACTCTTTAGTCTCATCATGCTTGGCTACAGGGACAACAAGCCTACGCCCAATTACCGCACCAATTGCTACTAGTGCAGCATCAAAAGACCCCCATCCAAGAGTTCCGTTAAAGTAATCACTAACCACCATCAAGATAGAGATTACTGCGCCAATCCAGACGATAGGTTCCTTAGAGAATCTCATATTACTTCAGCTTTCCCATGTGAGCCATAAGAGCATTAATGGCGTTGTTTACATCGAAGGTACTAAACTGAGAACCTGTTAGCGGTCCTTGTCCATCTGATCGCATACGCGCTCGTAGCATTTCGGTAAGTTTTTCTGGAGTAACATCCAATGTCATAGGCTTACCCATAGAATCCTTCAGATCTTCATTCTGATATTTACCCGCTACTGCTTCTGGGCTGGCTAGAACATCATTAACAGCTTGCATAATGGCATCAGAGCTAAAAGTATCATTTCCGTAAATTTCACTCAAATAATTGCTAGCTCCAGAGGGTCCGTTAGTGCCCTTAAACAACTGATCCTGTGCAGATCCTCCCCCCTTAGACGCAGCCTTACTTTGCATCTCCTGCATTCTCAACTGGAGATTAAACATATCCATAAGACGGTCGTATTCCGTCTCTTCTTGTTGTGATACTCGTTGTGCATCTTGTTGCTGTAGCTGAGCTAGCATTCCTTGAATAGCAGATTCACGACCAGATTGTAGTCCAGCCATTTTACCGCCAGCTTGCTGCAAATATTCCTCTAGTTGAGCCCCAATATCTTGTGCTGTATTTTCACCAGCAAGTCTAGTGTTATCTGCTGACTGTCGATTATAGCTAACGTCAGAATTTTTCATCTCATTAAGAAGTTGCATTGCGGCAGCCTCATCACTTTGACTCTGCTGCTGGAAATAGGCCTGATCTTCCATAGCTTGCTGTGAAGCATCTGGAGTTGCAGCCTGAATACCTAGCTTCTTATAGAGTTCTGCTTGTTGCTGTGCCTGTTGGTCATATTGACTCTTTAGCTGTGCCTGAGTTTCGTCATACCTATTTTTAGTTTCCTGAGAGGCTTGAGCCATTTGATTAGTAATTTGAGGTAGTTCTCCTGCGATATCCGTAGCTAGATCGTTGTACATAGATCGAGCTTCGTTTTGATTAGCTTTTCCACGCTCGGTAGTTCTAGCCATTTCAGCTTGAAGTTGCTTAATAAGCGGGTCAAACTGTGCTCCCGCAGACCCTGTAGCTTGCTGCATAAGCAAATCCATAGGGGTTGCCTGAACATTAATGCCTTGTATTTGCTCCATCAATTGTTGAAGAGGGTCCGCCACTGATGCCCCACCATCAAATGGCTTAGCTACTTTATTGTCAAAAGATGCCGATCTTTTCTGTACTGCCGCTTGACGCCTAATAGCGTCTGCTAGAGAGTTAGCTTGTCCCCCAATATCCCACGGTCCTGGCTTAGCCATTAAATCCCCAACTTAGCTGCTCGTCGCCTAAGTGCATCTTGTCTAGATGCATCTTGTTCCAGTTTAAGCTGACGAAGAAAATTAGTTCTCTGCATACCGAGATCTCCAAGCTTATCGGATTGCCCAGTCTGCAAATTCTTCATCTTAGCATTAAACTCAGTATTGTAGTCTCCCAAAGCCTTAGCAAATACGCCAGACTTTAGAATACCTCGACCAGCGAAATCATTTTGTTGATCTACCCTGTCTGCTGCACCCTGCCTATTCATAGACCGGGTCATCTCAGAATAATCACGCTTAGTAATACCTGTTTGGCGCTTATACTGAGACTCGTAATCAGACTTTGATTTATTAAAATTAGCTAGCTGTTGCTGATATGTAGTATCTCCAGCAAGCCACTTTTGGGAAGCTGATTTTTTCTTGGCCATATATCCTCTCCTCCTTATTTCTTATTTGGAATGTAGAAGGTACCACCTCTATAAATGAGATGAGGTCCGCGTTTTCTTAGAGTAGTTTGAGTTTTCTTACTACGATTTTTAAGATTATAATCCCAGATAGTCTTCCAATTAGTGCCATGCTTTTTTGCAATACCAGACAAAGTATCACCCTTCTTAACTTTATAAGAAGAATGACCTCCCTGTGAAGAGGTGGCTTTGGGCTTAACTGCCTTAGGCTTTGGCTTAGGTCTAGCCACTGTAGCCGAAACTTTACCCTTACCTGCTCCAATCTGATAAGGGATAGCAGCTCCAGAACCTACCCCGTAATCAGATTTAGTAAAGCCCTTGTCAGCTCCGAGAATCTTTTGAGTATCGTATGACTTAGTTATAGTACCGTACTTCTTAGCTTTCTTAAGCTTAATAGCTCCTGACATGACTGCTCTACTTGCTGTCTTCTTATTCTTAGAATTAACCTCGGAGAGACGTCTAGTAATTGCAGCTTCTTTAGATCTAATTTGAGAACTTCTACTAGGATCAGACATTAGCTAAACACCCCCTTAGAGGAGTATCCTATAACATTACTAGACATAGGATTACCTCCACTAGATCCCTTCATTCTACGCATAATTGCATTCTTACGAGCTTGAGCTCTATTATCTCTCTCGTCGTAACCTTGAGGACTGGCTACAGGGCCAATAGTGGGCATTGGCCTTCCAGAGCCATAGCTCTTATCTCCTGCTGCATAAGGATTAAAAGCTTTAGGTCCTCCAGCTGAAGATGGGACCTTTTTGTTTCCAAATAGATCCACGATAGGCATTAATTCACCGCCTTAGGTACAAGCTGCTTAGCTGCTATAAATGCCATCAATGAGTATATATAAGCAGGACCATCGCTAGTATTTCCTTGAGTTGTCATATCAACTTTAAATTGCAATAGTCTGAATCGAAGAGACTGAGGGAATCTTACAAATTTAACCTGAAATCCAGATTGTCCAGATACTTCTTGAGTAACAGCAGGAATATCTGTTAGGGGATATTCCCATGTATTTAGTTCATGCCAATGATAGATAGCTAGCTGATTCCAAGTTACTTTATAGGCTACGGAGAAAGGAAATAGCGTACCTGTTACGTTACGGCCAGTATAGCAGTCTAGACCCCAATGCATCAAGCGCTTAAATCTATGACTTAGCCCAATATCAAATTGCTTACTGGTTATGGAAAGATTGATATCTAGAGCCGGAACAGTTGGTGTAATGTCTCCATTTTCCGTATTAGAGCTCTCGTACCTGTCTTCCATCATAAATATTTTGAAATACATATTCCAAGCACCGGAAGACCCGTCACCAACAGCATCCATACCTTTAGCCAGCGTAGATCCTGCTACATAAGTATCAAAACCCCGAAGAAGGTCCGTATTAGTGTTATCAAGACGCATAATAGGGCCTATATAGTTAATATTTACATCTTGTGATTCCCAACGTGTCCAACCTCTAAGTCGCAGATGATATATGTATAGCCTGTTATAGAACCTAACTACGGCCCTATCCCCCACTACCCTTATCCAAAATGGGTATTTCCACCATTGATTTGGAGTTTCGTAAGAGTTGGCTACAGGGAAAGAGTTATCATATTCAAATGGAATTTTTACACTGACTCTAACAAAGTCGTAGTTAGACATCTCGTATAGTTGATTATACTTTAGAACAAAAATTGAGTTCTCGTATACATCTACGCAACGAGGGCCCATCGCGCCAACATCGGTATTAATTACTTGCAATACTGCTTGTGCAGGACCAGTATCATACGCCAGTACATATGTGGCATTATCTTTGAAAATAACGATGTTGTCTTGATAGACAACCAACTCATTAACAGCATCACCATCACCAGGAGCAATGTCAAAGAAATTAGTTCCAGGCCAAGCAGCACTAAAATCTGCCAGCTCTGAGAAAAACAGTCTAGAGTTGTTAGGTTCGTTACGACGTCCACTAATCCATAGACGATCCTTATATACGGCTGAAGCATAGCCTACTGGCATAGATGCAATAGTAGTTACCAAACCACCATCAAGATCGTATTTAGCACCAAGACCAGTATTGCCAATATCAGGAACAAGGTAAACATCATTCGCATACCGATGAGCCTTACTATGCGAACCATCTGTAATTTTAGCTAGAGTACCTGCATTAACTCCATCCACATAGTATATGTAAGCGGCTGCTGCGCCTTCATGAGAACTGTTTACAATAACATACCTATCACCTTCAAATGTACCTGTACCAATAACCAGTTGATACGAATCCGGAGCCTCTGCACCAGCATCTGTATTGACTTCACTCGCTGTATGCAGTGTATTCCAGGGTGGACGCGATACTAGGGAACCATCAAGACTTAGATCAAAGTTAACACAATCAACCATCTCATCATCTGCAATACGCGCAGGATCTGAGTATCGGTTAATTCCACCAGCAAAAGGGCCTATTTTAAGCTCTTTTACCGCTGTCTCTGTAGCCATTAGCAGTAGCCTCCCCAGTCTCCGTAATTTTCATCTTCAGGGAGGGTGGTAATTCGCGGGTAGTAGTCCTGAACTTTTTCCCTGTCATTCAACTTCATAGTAGTATCAGAGAATTCTTGTTGTTTAATACTCGCCTTTTGATAGTCTTCATCAAGCTCATATGCCTGTTTCAGACAGAAATTAACAATAGGATTGTGATACACCAAAGGTAGCGACAGATCATCAGCCAAGGTGCTTATAGGTGCAGGGGTTTTAATGTAGTAGATTTTAAATGCGTCAGTAAGATTCTCTTGGGGTTTAGGGAATACAGTTATCAAACCTTCCCAAACCATAAAGATTTCAGGAATACCCGGCCCATAAGTGGATTCTTCAGAATATCCATCAATGTATTCGTTGAACTCCTGAAATGACATGTGCTTAAGCCGATAACCCTTATACTTAAGAAACTTCAGTATAGAGAAATCCGCAGGTACATCGTAATCCATTTGATTCTGTACCGCACTAGCTGATGCTGTAGCCTGCATCAATTGCTCGTTATTTAGTGCAATCTCTTGCTGAGCGTCATTAATCCATCGGATGATATCCGCATCGGAAATCTGCACTCCTGCTTCGTCACCAAATGTTCGTTTAACGCGTGTTACTACGTCTTGCACGTTCAAAGTCTATTCCTCCGTGTCGATAAGAAGACTTAGTACTCCTAATTACGGAGGCTGCTAGATCATGATCCTCCATTCTCTGTTCTTCTTGTTGCTTAGCTATCACAAGCTCTCTAGCACGATTGTAATTTTCAATATAGTTTAGTCTATTCGGGGAGTTGGCTTGATCTGCTTCAAAAATTTTAGCAAGTAGACGCTCATCTGCCTCTTCAGCCGTGCATACCAAATAGGGCGGTCGTCCAAGAGGAAAGCATACAACTCGAAAAGCCAAATCCTTAGATGAACGCTTATCCGGGGGAATCCACTGCAACTGCAACTTCTTATCATAATCCTGGATGATCTCATTAATCCGTACCTGCTTTTGACTAACAAAATGTCCATCTATAGGGAAGTAAAAGTTTCCATTAAATAGCTTAGAATCCACTAGCCTCTTCTCAAAGATTAAAAAAGCGGCTACAGGGATATATACCTCACCTGTAGCCGCCTCACTCTTAAATACCTTAGCTCTCGGTGATGTCCTTAATAATGCCGTGAGAATTTCGACGGTGGGTACCGAGCTGGCAGTACTTATACAGTGTAGCGTCATAAGCATCAAAGCCTATAACACGCTGCCACTTAGACCCATCTCGATCCATAAAGGACCAATCACCTTCTCGATAAATCTTAAGTTCCTTCTCGTTAATAAAGTACATACGGTTAGGCTGGCAGTCCACGTCAGAAATAACTGGAATGTCACCATTATCCGTAGTGAAGGCGAGACCCTTAAATCCGCCCTCAAAATCCTTCGTGTTAGTATACTGTCGCTGCTGAACAAGAAGGTTGAAGTAACTACGGCGAACGCCTAGAGTGGTGAAAATTGCTGTAGTATTACCACCGTTAGTGTAGACGTCGTCGACCATCTTAATCATAAGAGATTCAGATAGTGCTCGGTTAACGCCTGCGTTGTTATTGTCGACAGACTTCCACAGAGGCTCAACCGCAGGGTCAACATTAAATAGAACGCCAGTAGTGCTAACAATCTGGCTAAGCCCAATAATCTCACGGTTGAGGTTACCTGTGCGAACAACAATATCGCCAGAAGCTCCTGTAGCGATTGCAGCACCATCTACTACAATGGAGGTATTCTTAGTGACAGCCGTAACATTACGGGCAGTTGCTCGGTTAGTTACACCAGTGGAGTCATAAACATCCACTACCATTCCGACTTCCATATACTGAGTATTAGTAGTCGAAATAGTGTTGGCTGCATATGCACCCGAAGACGTCATAAGAGCGCCAACAGAGGTGCCGTAAATCTGTCGATTAAAGTCCTTAGCAAGGTCCCTCTGAACACCATTAACTTCCTCATCTAGGACAGATGCAAAAGCTTGGAAGTTAGACTTTGCAAGTTCCATGCTCTGACCAGAGAGTCTAATGGAACCATACTCATATGCCAAACCAACCTGAGCACGTGCATAACCTTGATTCTGAGCAGTAGGCAACTGTTCCATTTCAAGACGTGCACCAATACCGTGGTTACGCTTAGTGTGGATCGGAAACACAACGTATTTACCGCCAACTTCAGAAGTAACCCCTTCTGAAGTCTGCTCAATACGCTTAGAGGTCTTCAAATAATTCTGAAGTTGTTCACGAATACGAGGCTCGTAAATTTCCTTCAGAATATTAGTTGCAGTAGTAAGAGTTGCGCCCATTAGCCTCCGAGCTACATTTAACTTTGCTTAGCTGCTTGCTCAAGCATTTGAGTTACGAGATTACGAGTTTCCTTACCGGAAAGCTTCGTAGGATCAATCGCGTTAGAGGGAAGTCCTGCTCCGCCAGCACTATTACCAAGCAACGTAGGGGCAAATGGACGACTCTGATTAAAGCTAGACTGAAGCTGCTTAAAAGCTTCTACAGCTTCTGCTCCAGACATACCATTCTGCATCATAGCAAGAACGTATCGCTCATCATAATCACCATGCTCTTCCTTAAGCTTATTAAGCTCTTGGTCAAGTTCATAGTCATCCTGCGCAGCTTGCTTAGCCTGTGCGTCATTAAGAACAATCTTAGATACTAGTTCCAAACCTTGCTGAAGTTCTGAATATCGAGGGTCCTCATACCCCTCTGGAGTATCATCGTCTTCTTCAGATACTTCAGGGGTTTGGTTAAAGTTATAAGCATTAGCGAGAGCATTGTATACGTTCTGAGGATTGTTATTGATCTCATACATAAGCCTGAGACCTTGTTCAATCTCATCATTGGTAATACCATGCTCAACAAAAGGCTTATAAGATTCAAACTCCCTCAGAGAGTTATTAGCCGCTTCAATACGGGACTGAGCGGACTGATCCCACTTCTGAAAGTGAGGAGTAACTACGCTATGAAATTGTTCTGGCAGAATACTGAGAACATCATTCCATGCCGGATTAGGCCCTGGAGAATTGTCTTGATCAGGGACATTTCCCTGTACCGAATCGTCAACTGGTTCAATAGGTGTTCCCATTATTTCCCTCTAATTTCCAGGCTCGTACCTCAAGAGCAAAATTTGGCTACAGGAGGCCCTAAACCTATTAAAATAATTAAATTGGTTCGCCCTCTACGGGATTACTCTTACGCCTATTTTCCTGAGCTACCACAGCCCTAACAAAACAATCCTTAGCTTCAAGAAGCTTTCTAAGCCCCACCGTAAGCTCAGGATCGCTCTCAACTCTGTCACAAATTATCTGAGCGTAATCCGCAGCCAAATAAGCTACATTCTTAAGGGGTTCAGGAAGATGGCTATATTCAAAGAACCTAAGAACTGCCTCTTCTGAAGGATGCCGATTCGTCACTTCTTACCCGTTTCTTGCTTCTTCTTATCCATACGCCGCTTAATAGCTGCCGACTTACCTTCTGAAACGCCCTTCTTCTTACCATCAAAATTAAAGGGCTGTCCAGCACTACCGACAGGTGTATTATTGGCTACAGTGGCTCCAGGTGGAGTCTTCTTATCCATTAGCGACTCTTTTTCATGTTTGCTAGACGTCTACCAATAGCCCCTATACGCCCATTATCATGAGATTTGGCTACAGGGGGAGCCTTTCTGCTTCTAACTGTAGCATTCTCAGATGCCATCGCGCTAGTCGCATTATCGACCATCTGTTGCATTGGATTAACCACTAGATTGTTCCAGAGTCATCGTTAACTCGAAGAGCGTAGACCATATCGTTAGTAGTCATAATGTCAAGGTTAGCAGAGGAATAAGTAGTACCACTAATAGCAGCAAGTCTAGTTCTCATTGCGCTAACAGAAGTGTAGTTAAGCGGAGTAGCAAGATCAGTATCATTACCTCCCATGTCCGACGCAGCCTTAATCTTATTCACAAATCGAGTATTGATAGGGCCCATTTGAGTATTTGCCATGACTACATCACCGGTCCTTGTTGTGTTTGTGTATCAGGGGGCGCTTGTTCTGATCCTGCTTCTTCAGGAGGGGGCATAGTATTGGGATCAGGCATTCCGGGTACCATACCCATAGCTATCATATGCTGGTTAACATGCTCTTCAAATAGATCCTTAAGTCTCTGTTCAAGCTGTTCGTATTCCTGTCCCTTACGGTAGTTATTATGAACCTGAATGTGGATTTGGTGGTTATCAAAGCTATTAACAGGTACGATAAGTGGTGGAGCAGTAGGATTACCCATCTGATCCATAAGTGGCTGGCCCGTATTAGGATCAACGAGATTATGTTCCCCTGTAGCCGGATCAATACCTTGGAACGTCTGAAGATATATATTCATATCTTGATCAGTAACCGTAGACATCTTCATATTCTCACGTACAGCTTGAGAACTATCAATCTGAACTTCTTCGTAAAGACGCTGTACTCCCCCAACGTCCATAAGCTCTAGACCCTTTTCAGGGGGAATAAATCCCTGAGACATAAGGTCCATAAGCAATGCCTGTTTAGCAGACTTAGACGTAGGAAGTGCTGAACCAGACTCAATACGAATATCTGTATTATCTCGCAAATCGGAGCCTATAAACGACAGAACATTAAATTGACCATCGCGACCAACTACCTTAACAGTACGAGGAGTATCCCAATACTGCTTCACATAACAGAGTGTCTGATAGCCAATTTTCTCAAAACCTTCTTCAATGCTTCCGAAGGTAGTTGAGAGCATAGATTCGTCTTGTTCTTGCAAGAAGCTAATTGCTGTAGCCGCAGTAACACCTGGTGGAACTTGACCCTTACTTACTTGATGCTGTCCCGAAATGTCCTCAAAATCGAGAAGTAGACGTTCGGTTTCTTGAATAACATATGCAGGCAAGTTTTGCAAAGGCAGAGGCTCCGGAGGAGGGAACCCAAGTTTATAAAGAATAACTTGACCTGGTTCAGTATTGATTTTAGATGCATCAACTGATCCTTCAGCAGCCATTAGTTGAGGATGCGCCATGCGGTTTTTAGCTTCGATCATTTGACCACGAGTACGGTTGTACTCACGCTGAATCGGAATCAAGTCTGCAATAACAGAATCAGCGTAAAATCTACCTGTAGGGATGTGCTCAAACTTAACAAAAGGATACTGTTGATGGAGATAGGGGTTACCTTCAACGAACTGAGTTACTGTATCTCCGATAATAGTGAACATACCCCCTTTAGGTATAAACTCTACTTGACCTGGCTTAACCCATACTTCATAGCAAAGGATAGCGTTCTTGCGAAAATCACCAGCTCCGACTAGTTGCAAGAAGCTATCATTAAGGATATCGTTAGCTTCCATTACATTAGGCTGAGCTTTCAAACCTGGATAGTTGGCTTTTACCCATTCAGGAGACTTAGTCTGTATATGAATAATATAGGGCTGATCTTCAAGATCCTGACACAGCATATCTGGAACAAAGATATGGAATGGCGTTATATTCTCATAACAAAAATCACCAGGACTACCGTCTTTATCCTTCTTAGTTGGGTCCCAGTAAGTTTTCATAAATCCAGTACCACATGTAAGAGTCCACAACATGGTTTGATTAAATATAGATTTAATTTTCTTACCACGATAGACCGAATCCCATATCTGTTCGCCAGCTTGAGCCGCTGACAAATCCCTATCTTCCCCTGTAGCCGGAACAATACTAGCTGTAGGTTTTTGTGCAGTTAGTTTTGCCAGTTCAGTACGAATAATAGGCCGGATACGGTTAATGACTGGCCTAGAGCGATAGTAAGGCGCCGGTGGGATATACAGACGTACACCTGTAGCCGCACTACTGGCAGACGACATAGGAATGACTGCAACGTTCTGCTTTCCAATGTAGAACGCCAAATTAAGGTACCATTGGCGCTCAATCTGTTGTCTAGTAGTACGGCATCGCGTATGCGCAGACTTAGTCCACTCAATTACACGATTTTCAAAATCCTTTTGCTTAGAGTTTTTTGCTAGGTTCTGTAGCTGCTCATCACTATAGTTAGGAGACGGCTCAGTAATACTCAAATACCTCCTCTCTTAAATGAGATTATTGATTCCGCCAAAATCACCTAGTGCATCATCTGGACTATCATAAGCTGCCCTAGGATCAATACCCTGACTCTCATATCGATCTGCAATAGCTTTGGCTACAGAGATATCATCACCAGCGGTACCCTCAAACGGCATAGTAAACGGCTTAATACCACTACTCAAAGTCTGTAGCGTCGAAAAGGTCATCAGATCCTTCGACGTCAGAAGATTCGTTAGTCTCTGTATCTCCTTCTGTTGATTCTGCATTAGGAAATTCGAATTCTGTTGATTCTTCCACAGGAGGAACAATAGACTGAACAAAATCATCAACACTGACGTTAGAATTAGCCAAAAGGATGCTGAGGGCATTAGACACTGCCTCATGTCTCTTAACTAGCTGGTCCAATTCAATTTGAAGAGCACGATGATCGTTGTGCAGTTTTTCAAAGCTGGCTACAGGGATATAGCCGATGGCCAATGACGCTTCACAAATACATTCACTACAAAAATAGACTGCCCCATACCAATCGAGCTGCTTGCCAAAGTCGATAAAAGTTCGTTTACCATCTCCAGCAGATCCACATAGACTACAGGTACCTGGAGCGAGTATTGGTGTTTCTAGAACTTTAATTCTAGACTGCGCACTAATTGTCACTTCTTATCACCCTTAGTCGACTTAAGAGTCTCCTCTTTCTCAGAGCTATCTGATTCACTATCAGAATTAGCTTCAACAAGAACTACTTTACCTCGCGAAGCTTTATAAGATGGAATACTACCCGACTCCGCATAAGCAGGGTAGTTATCCTCTCGAATAGCTACAAGAGGTTCACGACCTTCTGCCTTAGCACTACGGTTCTCCAATTCCTGAGCTTCAATTTCATCAAGAAAAGGAAGCTTAGAAGCACTACCGAGTGTCTTATTTTCCCAAATTGCAGGATCAAGATCAGTCATCGTTAAGTACCACTTTCCAACGAGTTTTAGCACCCAATGCTTGTGGAGTTAGTCTAGGATCGAAACTAGGTAGATCAGCACGCTTAGCACTATTGCCACCAATCGCAGGAAGCTCCAACTTTGGAATCTTCTTTTCAATCGGTTTAAGCTCGGGGAGGAACGAAAATAGGTAACGAGCTGAATCACAAGCGTGATCGTCTTTCTTATGAATCTGGTCATAAGGATTATTCTGCGATTGCTGCTTCTTAGACGCCCAAGTCTTCCACCTAAGCCTCTGCATCTCTCTAATCAGGTTAGCACAATTTCGGGTGATGTACCAGCTAGGTTGATTATTTGCATTAATTTCTAGATATTGATTAACTTTAGCTACGCCTGTTAGCACATCATTATTACCAAGGGCCATACCGACGCCACGCATAGCATACTCAGTCTGGATGGAAGTCCCTGTAACGGCCTGACGCTGGGCTAGAGCAGGGTCACAGACCCTCATGTCTGGCCGACGTCCGAAACTCTTCTCCCATTCGTGAATAATAGCAGAATGGTAATCAATAGTTCGCTCGGATTCATAGTGCTCAGCAAAAGTAATTACCTTGTTATCAGCGTCTACTAGATGCCAAAGTACAGCTGTTGGATTATTAAAACCATGATCTAGCGACATGTACCAACGGTAATGTTTGCCTGTAAATTTCTTAGGATCAATCGAATCAATAACATGAATCTTAGCTTGAAACGTCTTATATACTAGACCACCACGTTGAACAAATTTACCGTGACCACGAATATCCCGCTCCTCATCGCTAAGCTTAGATAGGAACTCCTCAACTTCATCTTGATCGAGGTGAGGGTTTTCTGCCATATCTGCTTCGACTACTTCAATTTTTGGATTAAGTCCAGTACTACCCGGCTCATAAATCTGATCAAAAATCCACAACATACCTTCAACTGGAGTAAGAGTGAACCACTCCTTACCTTTACGGTCGATAAGTCGCGCTAGATTCTCAATACGAATATCTTCTGGCGGTTCTTCATCATAATGGATAAAATCACGACTGGTTCCAGCAAACTTATCTAGGTCCTGGTCATAACTCATCAATTCAACAAATGAACCATTTTCAAAATTAAGTACTCGATCTTGCGTGTCGTAAGCAGAATACCAAGAACCTCCTCTCAATTCAGAAGGAGGTACCCACTGCTTTAGTTGAGGAATAATAATCTTAGTAACACCGTTAAGAAAGTCAACAGAAATAATACGTCCGGCTACAGGGCGATCAGGAGTTTTGATATACGGATGCTTATTATTAAGCCACCAAATATCTTCTACAATTCCCGCAGTAGTTTTACCGGATCGGTTACCACCAATATAAAGTCGAGTCTTCTTATCTGAGCTATGAAATACTTCTTGTTTATTGTGGGCAACATATGAATTAACATTTGGTGCATAAGCTACTCGACTAAGACCATCTGTAAGCTCTTTTAGAGCATCTTCAATAGTCGTAATCTTTCGCTCAGATCTAGCCACTAAAGTACCAATGAGCAGAGTTGTTGTACTTCAAGCCACTAATCCAAATATTTTGAGAAACGCCATTAGCACTGTTAAAAGTTCTAAAAGAACTAGAGCCATCCTCATGCATAAGAAATCTCCCACTAATATTACCGGCTTTACCAGTAGCTGATCCAGTGATAGGGCTCAATGCACAAGTATGAGTAACTTTTACATTTGGACGAATACCTTCTGGTATAGTTTTAAGTATATTAAATGAGGTTGCCGCAGGTATACCAGCAGTAGTTCTACGAATAGATCCTCTCCAATAACACCAACCACGACTATCTAGAGCAATTTGCAATTTAGCAGTCGGAAAAGTCCAGTTAGAATCTGCAATTGCTGTAGATGGAACATCTACCCAAGGCGATATAATCTGTTGAATAGGTCGCCAATGCCACCCCCAATTAACATCCTTACATACAAGAATATAGCTACTAGGCCAGTGAACCCCATCAGAACCACCAATAGGGTCGTCCCTATATACCCTATCCCCTACCTCGTAATTACCGACTTGAGGAAGGGCGCCATCAGCGGCAACTATAGTAGGATCACCACGTGACTCTAGAACTGTAAAACTATCCGTAATATTCACTTTAACGTCTGACATAAGATCTGTTTCCTTCGGAATATACAGACCGTAATTAGGGGTAAATTCATCAGCCATCAGTACCACCACTCGATACCATCAAGCATAACAAAATTGCCGCCACCTGCGTCACCCTGATACCTAACCATAATGGCAACCCTATCAGGAGCAGTTTTAAGTTCAGCGGAAATAATAGCCGAAGCAAAACCATTAGCAGTAACTATCTGACCCGTAGCACCTTGCATACGAGATACACCACCGTTAACAGGAGCAAACTCAGGTTGAATTGCTGTATCCGAGGTAATCTCTACATTTGTATTTGTAGGCCAAGGATTAGCAGCGGCATCAAAAAGAACACCACCCATCAAAACGATACGACGCGCAACAGTGTTTACTCTAAGTACAGGTGGAAATCCAGTTCTAACTACTACTGGAGCTCGAATTCCAATAGTATCCCAAGCAGACCAAGCAGTAGTATGATTAAGAGATCTAGCCCAAGTAGTACCATTCCAAACTGCAATACGATGCTCACTACCTACATGTTCAGGGTCAAAAGCTTCGGTACCCTTTGGAAAAGTAATGCCTGTAAAATCAGCAGGCTTCTGATTAAATGGAGTAATCTTAAGATCTACGTCTTCCCAGTTGGCATTAAGCTGAGTTTCAGAATCAACAAGCTCATCATCAGGAGGATCTGTAACTTTAGTAAACTCGAAATAGGGAGGCAATTACATCTCTTCTTCAATAGCTATTGCTGATTGCATTTCCGGAACAATCACAGGTTCGGCTACAGGGGGTGCATACTCAGCCTCAGGATTAATCCCTGCCCCAGAGATATCGATAGGCATTTACTCTCCTTAGGGCGTTAGGTCTGTATTATCTAGAGAATACATAACATCAGTCAATGACAGATACCTCTCACCTGAACTAGAGGCATTACCACCGTACTTAACAAACTCCATACGCTTATCTGCTGACCCTGAACTAGGAATAAAGATACGGAAACATTGAAAGTCTCCAGTAGAGTTACCTCCATACACAGTAAAGTATTTAGAGGTTAGTGGAAGCACACCAACTGGAGGTGTCATAAAGTCAGTAGTAGTATTAGCTGGAAGTTCAGAAGTTCCACTATTAAGAACCAGCCTACCGCGCCACCTAATGAAGTTACCGTTTGCTGATGTACTATAAGCAATCCTATTCACATCCAGGTCAGAACTCCCATACCCAGCCTCAAATGTGATACTGCTAGTGGACCATGTATCTATCTGTGCATTAGGATCTTGAAATATACCACCATCGCGATAATTCCATATACCACCAGTGTATGTTTTATACCACTTAAAACCGGTATCTTTAGGGAGGCTAGACGCGGATATAGAAGCCTCATCAGTTATTTGATACTCAACCAAAGGCCTAATACGCTCATCAGCTCTTCGTAGATTATAATTGAGATTATTCTCTACGCTAACCAGTTCACTAGGATCAATAAGGTATAGTTGCTGATTTGAGGTGTAGGTGCCCATTAGCTGATACCAAGATGCTTCATTATCTTCTCAGTGTTCTTTCGTGCTGCTTCTGCATCTTCACAAGCCTTTCTAAGAAGGCTCATAGGATGCCATGTCGGATTTTCTGTAGTCTTATGACCCTTCGGAGGTTCTGCTGCATCTGTTTCCCAAACCTGCTTAAATACAGTGCTCTTACTCTCTACAGGGTCAATCACTACGGGGCCTCTCTTAATGGTTGCTGCGAGATCCGTACGAACAATATGCATGTCCATCATTTGACCTGACTTAAAGCCAGGGTCCCACTTACCGGGCTGCCATTCTCCATGTGCAATAAGGGACTTATGCGTCCAATTATGGAAGTCAAAAATAGCAGCACCAAGTCTAAGCAATGTAAAATACTGCGCATCCGTCATACTGTGAGATCCAGAATACCAAATCTCAACACCATAAAAGTGTGTATTACCATCTACTGTAGCCTGGTTATCAGTGGGAGGATACTTGCCATAGTCTTCCCACTTAACTGCGTTCAATACATCAGGATCACCAAGACCAGCATGGTTAGCGCGACCGTTTCCTATAAGGTGGAGAGTGCCATCCTGAGAAATACCGTACTGACTAAGTGGTCCGGGAAGGCTTGAATTGCCCTTATAAAGCAGCTCTCTCTGGTCTGTAGAATCACTACCAGTATGGTGCGCCATTAGGCCATAAACAGGACCCCAATGACCCTTCGAATTACGATTGTGAACTTCCCAATCTCTGTATTCCTGGTACTTAATATCCCACTTCTTAAACGACTGAAGCTGCTGAGCCGCAGTCATAGGGTTGGCCATAACTAACCTCCGGTATACCAACGATCGCGTTCAGCCATTGTCTCTTCAAAATTCTTAAGACAACGATTAATATAGTTTCTAAGGACGTAGTCTGGAGTATTTGAAAGGCCCTCCAAACTATGTTTATTGATAAGCTTAATTAGTTCTTGTAAAAACGTCTCGTTTTCCATCTCATACCTGCCTAAAGTTAACGAACTTTTCGAGCAGATCAACTATATCGGCTACAGTGGGAGCTACAGGAATAGTCCACTCAGCCCTAGTTTCACCTAGATTAACTGGATCCATTTCTAGCGGGCCAATTTTCTTAGAATTAGCCCCATCATGATTATGGTCTCCAGGACTTGCTTGGTTATGCTTAGTACCTAGAGTATGGTGCAAACTTCTAGGGCTTATATCAGTATCTGCACGAATATGTGCTTTACGAGACTCTGCCGGGGTTTCGTCAGACCATTTAGATCGATCGTAATCTGCGTTATAAGATTGACCAAATTGATCTGGTGTAGAGGTTTCCTGCTCTGTAACTACCTTGGCTCGCTTAAATTTATTTACATCAAACTTAGCTGGATGTAGTTCTCGCCCTATACCTTCACTCATGATAGTTCTTTCCTGGTTGACTCACCCGCAATAAACGAGTGTTTGGCTACAGGGGAAGGTGAACCAGTCTCAATAGCTAGCTGACTAAGCTCAATAGCGAGCTGGTTAAGCGTATTGGGATCTTTCACGTGTTTCTGGATAGCTTCCAGTACTCTACCGATGAGGATACGAACGTTGACATTGTTCTCCTCATTCGGATTATAGCGACCGGTAAGTTCATAGTAAAGTTTAATACTAGCCGTGTTACCTTGACGTACTCCTCGCATTAGACCCATATGGGCTTCATGCGTTGAGTTAGATATAAGTACTTCAGAGCGTTGTCTCATGTACTCCGAGAACGTACTGTTCTGCATCCAGTTACTAAACTCTTCAGTACTTACGCCTATATCGCGCAGCTTCTTTTCATCAGACCGTCTATCGGTAAGATTCATCATTACTGAAGCCGCGGCCATTTGTCGTCCAGTAATAACATCATTTTCAGAGTTAATTCCACGAGATTCCATTGATGCTTGAAACAATGGACTCTCTTTAAGCATCGCAATAGACTCAGAATTAATGCCCTTGAAACTCTTAGTGAACCTTAGATACTCAATGATATCATCGTCATCAGGCGTAGCACCAGTCGTACTATGTATACGTTCAATGTAATGGATTGCTTCTAGTTGCCAATCTTCCAAATATTGCTGCTCAGTCATCACGATCCTCAATCAGATCGAAAACCTGTATACTTACAAAATGGCTACAAAAACAACATCTGTAACCAAAGTGTATTGGGTCTTTTTGCAAGATGTGGTTATGTTCAGCGTTCACTAGTCAGAAATCCTTCCCCAATAAGATTCATCTCTAGCATTACTTTCTTCAAGTTATTAGGCATAGTATGCGTATTCCCCTCCTCATAATCGGCTACAGGGGAAGGATGCAAGCACATATCTACACAGAACGCATGTGCGGTAGTCCAATAGTCCTGTCTCCACTGCCTGAATATCTTATGATAGTAGACTATATCTGGTTGACGTACTCTATCGTATTCAGTTACCGCGCAGGGCCTAAGAAGCTTGTTCATCTTAATTGATTCTCGCTTCTGCCATTGCCACTCTTTATAAAGCTGCTCCACCATAGCTGGAGTAACTTTTCGATTCTTGTCTAGTGACTTGTTAAGTACTTCAGCTGTCCAGTCCGCAAGTGTCTTATTCGGCTTATCGTAAAGACCTTGTTCGAGACGACTGATATATTGCCTGCTAACGTGTAGGTTCTTAGCAAGCGCAGTAGTGGAATAAGTACTCAAATATCTAGCGTATGATACCGGGTTCATGGGCTTATAATACTTGGTTTACAGTGTAAAAGTCAAGTCGTTGGGAGTTAATTACCTATAGGGAACTACGGGTGGAATTTTTTGACAACATAAGGCCTCACTACTATTGTTCTCCATGTCAGCAAACGAATTGGCTACAGGGGAGTAATCAATGACCACGATCATCGCGCTTATCTTGCAGGTGCTTATCAGCCTGGTTAGTACGCCCGATGTTCAGGTTGTTGTTATTCCTGCTCGACCTCAGTGCGCACCAACTGTTATCGCTTCAGTCTCTAATCATGAGGATGGTTATTGGTGTCAGGCTTATGACACAGCTGAGGACGAGTTCACCGCACTCTTCAATAGCTACGAGACCAAGGTAGCTAAGAACGGTGCTATGATGATCCGACGCGGTAACAGTGGTTCGCTAAGAAGGGGAACTAATGCAATTCGTAGGCACACTCGGCATAGATGGTGGCTATATGGACCTCAACTCTCGAATGACTCACCCTATGTCATTCTCGGAAGCTGCGGAATGGTACAAAGCCTCATGCGAATACTTCGCGATGATGGTTAAGCACGATGCCACTATCCGTGAAGTAACGGTGTCCATCTATAATTCGGAGGGTCTTACCGAGATCACCGCCGAACCGATCGAGATCAAGCGTTATCGATACGGGAAGTAAGGCGCAGCACCTGAGAAATCCGGCCTTTAATTAGGTCGGATTTCTTTTTAGCCCCGACTGGAAACACGGGTGGAATTCTTGCAGTTCGTTCGCCCGGCCTATAGTCTGTGACCAGTTCCTTGAAAACCACATAGCAACGCCCGGCACTAATGACGTGCGTATTCCCATTCGCAGTAGCGCGGTTAGTCGCGATAGTGACTAACGGAGTACCACTAGGAATTAGACCGTTGGGTATGGACTATGTGGGGAACCGTTCCTTGTTAACTCAACAGTGCGCGCCGTAGCAAAATAACGCGTTGTATTCAAACGCGGTACGGTTTTATCGCGATAGGCACACTCTAGCCATTTAGTCGCGATACCCGATTAATTAATATGCCAGGCATGGCAGCTCTCGTTAGCGTCGCGTAATGGCTTAGCTAATCAACTGAAACTCCCAGCATATTAATTAGTCAAGGGTACTGGATTTCTTTATGGGATCCAGTACTCACTAGGGATGAGTGATCCCTCTGAAATTCACTCACTCAGTTGTCTAGGGATAGCTCTGTCTACCATCAGGTGTGGTATACTCAGCCTTAGGCAGATCAAGGAAAACACGAGAGGTCTAGTCATCATGACTGAGAACAAGAACAACAATGCGGCACCCGTCAAGTCGACTGAGTCTAAGCCTTCAGAGCCTACTGAAGCGCAGTTGGCTGCATCGCTTAAGAATCTGCCTGGTGAACTTCAGACAGCTATTACAGACCTTAAGAAGTCTATTGATGACCATAACGAAAAGGTCGACGCGATTAAGGCCGCTGAGGCCCAAAATCCCACTCAGATTAAAGCTGAGATTTTCGAACAGAACCCTAGGAACAATAAGAAGCTTGCGTCTTTGCTTGCGGAATATCAGAAGCTTGTTGCTTCGGCGGAAAAGATCCGTATGGACGCATATAAGGTCATTGACACAGATGGTCTTATGCCTAGGGACCTTAGCGAAACTGAAATCCAAAAGCTTAAGACTGAAACAGCTGAGTCTCTGAAGCTTGTTAAGGCAGGATCTACTACCCTTGAGGGTTTCGAGAGTATGATTCCCGCTTACAAGGGTAAGCTGCTTATCCACCTCCCTGAAATTAAGACTCGCCGTGGCGCTGCAAAGACTAGCGCTACTGGTGATGGTCCTAAGCGGCCACGCTTTAAGAAGATTGAGGTTAACGGCGTCACTCAAGACGACAAGGGCAATACTGTTTGGCAGAAGACTACGGACAATGAACAGAAGTACACCATGGGATTTCTCCGTAACTACCTCGCTAAGCAGCACAAGGGTATTAAGTGGACCACTAAGGAACTCCAGGACGCTTACTTTGGGGACAAGGAAGACCAGTCTGAACTTCCTGAAGTTCACACGTTCGTGATGCCTTACACGTTTAAGGACCAGAGCGGTAATGAGCAGACGGTGAACTACACCATTAAGGCGTACCGTTAATCACGAACGTTCAATGCTTCACTTAGTGCAAGAGTTTGAGGACCGGCCCATTACGTAAGGGTCGGTCCTTATTCTTTTCCACACTGTAGTACTCCTGAACCAAAGGCTTAGTGAATCTACCCTCGTTCTTAACTGAACGAGGGTTTTTTCATGCCTAAAATTAGTTAGGCTCGCTCACTATTAAGTGAGAGGGTAGTCGCCTAGAAATTCAGGTAGTCTAAAAACTAAAGGGTCTAGTTATGCATGAGGAAGTCTTTACAAAGCCTGTAGTAGCATTAGTTAGTGGCATGACTGTTTTTGTACTCACATCACTTCTTTGGGCATACCTCGGGAGTTGCAACTAATGGTTACTAAGAATCTAATCAGTCATCGAACCAATAATCGGGTTATTCATTGGGCACAAAGGGATATGACGTCGCTTCGCTCGTCTGGCTACAGGGGGTGTCTTACTAGCCTCATCATTAGCAAAGAGGTTAAGAAGCCTCCCAATAAGGCAGAGAATTAATAATCTCCCAGTTTGACACATTCGAAAGTGTCAAACAGACATACCGGGACACTCCTCACAAATCAGAGTATTGGTCCATTTGGCTACAGGAGGGGGCCTACTAGCTCATTAGGTGTCATTAGTGGTCTAGTAGGTTCAATTCCTATTCTTTTTACTTTTCCAGACTTGGGGGACAAAGGTAGACGACTCCGTCTTACTACTATGTCCCCAAGCGACTTGCTGTTTTCCACGCCTCTGACCTGCTAGTATCTCACTATCACCATGGTGTGTGACACTAACCTCAAGACGCTCGAAGGGCTGTTTGTCACTAACTCGGAATGTGCCCAAATGTCCGAATGCGGAGATTCGAATAGATGAGCAATTATGGCAAGACCAAGGAACACTGACTACAGATCTGATATCCTTAACGCGTTCGACAGAAACGGTGGCATCGGTACTGTAACTAATGTTAATAAGCATCTAAAAGAGGTAGATAAGTTTCAAAGTATCCAATCAACGCGACGGATGCTTATTCGCATGGTTCGTGAGGGTTTGATTACGGAACTCCCTAAGCGTGGAGATAAGAATCAAATCTTCTATATCAAGGCTAATTTTAAGAATGTAACACGATTCGCTAATTACACAGGAGATAATGTATCTCTAAGGGAATTCATCCACACATTGCTTAACGATGTCAATCCGGACGTCATTAATCCCGAAGGACTAACCCTAATTAAGACATGGATGTTGGATGTACTAGGTTCCACTATCCCTGTAGCCTACGCCTCTAAAGGTCGTGATACTCCGAAGCCTGAAGAACTTAAGAAGAGGCTTGAGAATGTTTTGTCTATGACTAGAAAATTCCATGCCTTTCTTAAGACATTCGTAGACTCTGATATTTGGTCCGACACAGCTAGGGAGAGGCTAGCTAAAGAATTTAATAACTCATGTGTTGAAGAACACGCAGGTATCGTAGATA
>LLBY010007491.1_pt4 | contig 25296 bp, 26 predicted proteins | sample 1489401 | NCBI WGS metagenome assembly LLBY01 (sample SAMN04092656, study PRJNA295927) | soil metagenome | biome: Soil prokaryotic community; feature: Bulk soil; isolation source: soil from tomato rhizosphere | host: tomato cultivar Hawaii 7996 | place: South Korea | collected 2011-11-01 | reverse complement strand
AATTTGGAATCTCTCTTAGATCACTTGACTAATTTGGGTATTTCACAAATACTTTTGTTCGGAGTTCCCAAAAAAAGAAATGAAACTGGTGATTCGTCATTTGCTAAACTTGGTGTGATTCAAAATTCCATAAGAAAAATAAGAGAAAATTTTGGATACAGTTTTAGAATTTTTTCTGACGTTTGTTTATGCCAGTATAATACATCTGGTCACTGTGGAATATTAACAAAGAAAGTCAATAAATATGCCTTCAAGAGAAATTTATACCGTAATGCTGAAATCGACAATGACAGGACACTAGAGTCGTTAGGACGAATTTCATTGAGCTTGTGTGATAGTGGAACGGACTTTATAGCCCCCTCGGCTATGATGGATGGTCAAGTTCTTTATCTAAGAAAATTATTAAATACAAATGGATTTGAACATGTAAAGATATTAAGCTATTCGGCTAAGCATAATTCATGTCTATATTCTCCATTTAGAGCAAACAACTATTTAGAGTCTGGATTTATTGACAAATCAAGTTACCAATGTTCCTTCTATAACAAACGTGAATCGCTGAGAGAAATGTTGATTGATATTAAAGAAGGTTCTGATTGGGTAATGATTAAACCATCACTTTGGTACATGGATATTATCCGACAAGCTCGTGAACTTGTCAATGTACCAATTGTTGTTCAAAATGTATCGGGAGAGTATGCTCTATTAAGATCTACAATGAATCCTGACTCTGTCAGTGGACCACGTGTTGATGACAATAGGATTGGTGAGAATAAGCTTAATCTGGTTAATGGAGTTTTTGGACTAAACCAAAGAAAAATAGAATCAATATCTAGAGAAAGAAGTCAATTAAAAAAACCAAACAACCTGAAAAAACCAATGATGGACAATGATTTCTTGGATGCTAGCGCTAGACTTAGTATTAATGCCAAGTCGAGTCCTACTGCAAGTGGTGAGAATAGGTTTTACAATCCTGATCCTATTTTAAACTTCATAAGGTTACTTAAGAGAGCAGGGGCCGACAAAATAATTACCTACTTTCTGCTGGACATGTTAGATGAAAACAGTATGGGTAAAAGAACAATATGAAATGTTCTTTATTTATTTATTTATTTATTTATTTGGCTATTTGATGCGTTTACAATTGTAATAATTTGACCGCTAGTAGAGTCTATGTAATACTTTGATCCATTTGATACAATTTCCCAACCAAAATGACTTCCACCAGTAATTGGTTCGTTTGTCTTATTGATTACTTGGAAGGTTTCGTGGCTATCCTTGTTTGCTTTATATATATTACCATCTCCATCAACCATTACATACTGTGAGGTAAATTTACCCTGTAGATCATCAAATGTAATATTACGAAGATCATTTAATGTCTTGTTAAAAATATCATGAAGTATGATTATATAGGCCTCTTCAGGAATCAATCTTGCAAACGTCGTGCTTTGCTGACTTAAAGAATAATTTACAACAAAATACATCGCTAAAGTAAAGCCTATTGATAACAGGACAATGAAAATAACTTTGTTTCGCGGTGCATCTAGCTTGCCCAATTATTACCTATTGAAAAAGAACACTATTTAATTATTCATTGTAAAGTTACGATTAGATTATATATCAAATCTTTTAAAAATTAAGTATCCCGCGGTAGCTCAGCCTGGTAGAGCTTTCGGCTGTAGTTGTTGGCAACAAATTGCTAATCGTACATCAGCCTATCAGGCTTACATTCAACAGTAACCGAAGAGTCGCAGGCTCAATCAAACAAAAGAGAGATCTTTTTTTGGAGTAAATCCTGCTCGCGGGATACAAACATTTCCTGTTACAATAGTTAGTTTGGATTTATGATTGCTCTTCCTATAATTTTCCCGTTTTTCAGGTCTTCTAATGCTTCGTTAACCTGGTCCAACGAATATCTCTTGTCTAAAACAGTTTGAACTTTTCCTTGAGAAGCCAAATTCACTAGCTCTGTTAAGTCAGAAAATGTACCAGTATATGCACCAGTTAATGTGTATCCTCTCAAGGGAATCATAGGCAAATTTAGCTCCATAGATCCACCGAATAAACCCACCATAATCATTTTACCTCTTTTTCTTAACATGTTAAATGAGTTTATGGATGTGATGTTGTTATTTACAAAATCTATTACTACATCTGTACCAAAGCCATTAGTAAGGTCCTTAATTTCTTTTACTACATCTGATTTCTCTCTGCTGTTAATGACGTTATCCGCACCTAATCGTTTTGCCTCTGCGAGCTTTTGATCGTTGACGTCGACGACTGTTATTCTTGAATTGTGAATAGCCTTTGCAATTTGTACACCCATTAGACCTAAACCACCAGCACCGACGATAACTATACTGTGGTCTTTTTCTAATCCGACTGTAGGTGTAGCCTTCTTCACAGCATTATATGCGGTCAACCCAGAACAAGCGAGTGATGATGCGGAATCGAATTCCAAATTGTTTAGTTTTATCAAGTATCTCGAATCTGGAACCAAAACATATTGTGCATATCCCCCATTTTGGTAAATCCCCAAAGTCTTAGGCGAGTCACAAAGGTTTTGCTCTCCTGATAAACAAGCTGGACACGATCCTTCGCCTAACCATGGGTAAACTAGGACACTGTCTCCCACTTGTACGTTATTAACTGCATTCCCTGTTTCTTCAATTTTGCCCGCTATTTCGTGTCCCGGGATAAGAGGAAATTTTACACCCCTATCTTCAACTTTCATAAATACACCTTTGGGTCCAGCATATCCGCCTTCCCACAAATGGAGATCGCTATGACAAACTCCAGAAGCAATAACCTTTACCAAGACTTGATTTCCTTCAGGTTTGGGAATTTTGATCTCATCGATTTCTAGTGGTTGATTTGTTTTAATTATTTGAGCCCCTTTCATATCAAACTCATGGTATACATGTTTAATTATCTTTGCTAACCTTGGCGAATTGTGAATATAAAGAATATATTAATTACAGTAGAAAACAGCGTGATGTCGATGATGATGACGAAGAGCCGTCTGATATTTTTATGGTGATGAGGATTATGAGTACTGAGACATCAAATATTACTTGAAAAAACCAATAATTTCGCTTACAAATTATATTGGTTGAATGCACGATTTTTCTAGAGACAATATACCTAAAGATTAACTGCTTTGGGGTTTTTAGATTCAGTTCTCGCAATATCAGTACAAATTACAACTCTAAAATTATATACCGTAATAGTTAAGTTAATTCAAAATTAATGAATTCCACACAACGGTATTTGCTATCTTCAATTTATTGTAATAGTCTATGTGAGAGTAGTCGGGCAGATGCTGATGACGGTGTCCCGCTTTTTTCTTATCTTTCCCAGAAGCTGGAAGTAGACTCAACTTTATTTGAAGATGATCTATTAAAGCTTTCGAGATCGGGATTAATTGTAATTAATAGAGATGGAAAAGATGGAAAATTTCTTGACAGAAAGGAACCATTGTGCTCGTTGACCAAAAAGGGTAGAGCTGAAATAAAAGTAGTGCTTGTTGGTGGGGTATTTGATCTCCTTCATGCAGGTCATATTCATACATTAAAATCTGCAAAATCACTTGGTGATGTTTTAATTATCGTGGTGGCAACCGATACCACTGTTAACAGCTTAAAAAAGAATCGCAAGATATTTCACGATGAAAATAGTAGACTAGAATTGGTCTCATCTATTCGGTTTGTGGATAAGGCCATAATAGGCAGGAAGACTTCAATTTATGAGACAGTCGATTTCGTTAAACCAGATATCATAGCATTAGGGTATGATCAAATTCATGATGAAAAATTATTGAAAAAAAATTGTTTAGATAGAGGTTTAAAGCTTGATGTTATTAGACTTTCTTCGCCTATTCCCCAACTGAAAAGCTCTGTCATAAAAAGTGAACTGGGCAATTCATTCTACGATTTACAGTGAATATAGGTGTCTAATTTTTTATGGTTATGATGACATTGTCTCCATTTTTTAAATTCGAAATTTCTTTGATACTGTGTGGTCCAATTACTTCAATCAAACTATTGTCGTGATGTGTTCTTTCTAACAACAATACATGAACCTCCCTTTCCTTTATTTCTTCAAAATTAGAATCTGGATTACTACTTCTGTCAAACTCCTGTATTATGGTTGCAGAATAACATTTGACCCACCCAAAAGTCCTATCTGCGTTCTTAAAACCTTCAATATGAATTGATGGTTGATTTATTAGATCCTTTCTAGAAATCAAATAATGCTTGTCCTCTAACCTAACATTTAGGGTTCCTGGAAAAGGTTCATAGCCAAGTTTCTCTCGAAATTGCTTTTTATATCCTTCTAGGGACATATAATAAGCTCCTTCTCCCATTCCAGTAACTATCTTACCCTTAAACAATATCTTTTTATTATTGGAGTTATCCATTGATTTCTTTAACGCTTCGTAAATTTCTTGTAAAGTCTCATATCCTTCTTCAGTCAACTTAATTCCAAATTTTTTGTTATTCTTTATCCTTTCTATTAGGTTCTCCCTTTCCAAATCTATCAATACCTTGGAGGCGGTCTGTTGAGAGCGGTTAATAATGCGACTCATTTGGCCACTTGTAATCTCCAAATAATTGTTCTTGCCACCTAATGACAATAAATGAGTTAGAATTAAAAAATGGAAATAGTTAAAGTTTTTACGATCTTTAACTAGCATATGGATTTAACTGTTGCGTATTGATTGACTTATCAATCCGATGTCAGAGAATGTCTGAACTCTAACACTGGGATTAGGTTTCTTCAGGTTACTTGTTCTATGGCCGATAATGTATTTGATACCCGATTTATTTGCAGCCTCAACCAACCTTGGAGTTACAATTCCATCCAGTACTAACAAATTGCCATCTTTCAAATTTGAAATCTTTTTTAGTATTTCGGGAATTGGAATTTTCACAATCTTTTTCATGGATTTGTCAAATACCATTGCTTCTAAAGTCTCGTTGATCTCTTGAAAGACTTTCTTTACCGTGGAGATAACTTCTTCGTCTTCCTTTGAGATTGGATTTCCTGTCGATGATGACAAAGCTGTGGATGAAGGAGTGGTTCGTAGGCCTTCCAAATTGGACGATTCCTGTCTTTGATGACTGTTCTTGATTGAATTTATATTACCATTATCTTTTTGATAATCAAATCCTGGCTCCTGTCCATTTACGAGTTTCAACCCATGTTCACTTCGATGACTATTCCTAATCTGTTGAACATTTGATGGGATTGGAGAGTGACTTTCACTATATCGGTCTTTAATAAATTGTTCAACATCTTTGAGTATTTCGGAAACCTCTAATGGGGTACACTCTTCTACCTCTCTACCAGGTGGTGCTCGGTATACTTTATCTATGTTGACTAAACCTTGTAACTCTTTTAAGATAAGATCACCTGCACGATCTCCGTCGATAAAGGCAACCGTTTTTTTTCCATCGGTCAATTTCAAAATGGTTTCATCAATTTTTGCTCCCTCTATTGCTATCGAATTATCGTAGCCCGCTCTGAGCAGGTTTATGACATCTGCGCGGCCCTCAACCAGTATTATCCAATCACTGTCAAATACTCCAACCCCGCATGCTAACTGGGCCTTTCCAAATGTAGTTAACCTTCCCGGCTTACTTGCATCATAAACATCCTTTAACATCTCTTCTCCTTCACTGATCGTTTTAGTCGCCCATTCTTGAACAATTTTTTTTGCTCTATCGACTATTATTTTTTTCTTAATTGCTCTGATGTCATCTATTCCTACCAGAAAAAATTTGGCTTGAAAAGGACCCACTTTATCAATACTTTCTATGGCTGCGGCTATCAAGGCGGCAGTCGAGATATCGGTACTCATTGGAATTAACGCATCACCTCGGGCTGAGTTGGATTTTGTGTCTACATTGACCTCAATCCTTCCGACCTTGGATACTTTTTGTAATTCATTTAAGTTCATTTCAGGTCCCAATAATCCTTCAGTCTGACCAAAAATAGCGCCAATTATATCTGCCTTTTCTACCAAGCCATCAACATCAAATTTCAGTTTCACATGGTATTTTACAATACCAGTATTTGGCATCTTTACTACCTCATTGTTAATTTTGTTTATCATATTTTGGTGATTATCATAACTATAATAGCATACCTTGATTAAGTTTTTTGTTTTAAAAAAAAAGCCGCTTTCCTTTATCCACTTACAAATCTATCCCCTAACTTGTTTTTTAGTCAATTTAATAACATATACTTATTCTAATAGCATGCTATCATAAAATGACTTTAATTCTTCGATATTCTTAACTTTTCCTTGTGTTATTCGTAATAATCTCATTCTATATTTTTGATCAATATACTTCTGTCTGAGCATATTGCATATTTTCTTCGTCATTATTTCTCCGGTTCGATCCAAATCCAACAATATGATCAATTTCTTGTAATTGTCACGAAATTTATCCACTAGATCTATGTGGTTCTTAAAATTATGGTATATCTTTATGTTTCCGTTACAACCAAGATACGACAGTGCCTCTAGATCTCTTTTTCCTTCAACAAGAATCAGAGATTCTTGAGTGGATTCACTATTGATTTGATCTATGAATTCGTTGATTTCTTTAATTACTTTAAGTTTTTCGTTTCTATCCATTATTATAAAAAAACTTGATTGTCAGCTTTAGGAGCCTACTCTCTTCATTTTGGAACCGCATTTTGGACATGATGATTGATTGTGCTTCGTACCACAACTCATACAATAGTAGCTGACTGAACTACCATTTCCACCAAAGACTGAACCAGCCATTCCCATCTTCTTCATAGCTCGATTTCTAATGTAATAACTGAGTAATATGAATACTACTATAATTACCGGCAGTGATAACGGAAACGGAAGCAAGAATGAGATTGCAAGACTTATACCTAATGATATACCAATCCACAACAATTGTTGAGACAAGAATTGTTTGTTATTACCTATCACTATCTCTCAGTGTTATAATTAAGAAACATTATATATAAAATGTTTCCCTTCGATATCTGATCTCATAATCAATTGTATTCTGTATAATATTTGTGTCTTTTTTCTACTTCTTTGTTCTTTCCTTCTTTCACAATACCAATTTCCTTCTGAAGCAGATCTTTACAATGTTGTTTAAATTTGATTCCTTCTTCTGTGTCTGGAAATTTTCCGATAGAATACTCGAAATTTTTCATAAAATCTATAACTGTATCCCTAAATTCTTCTTTCGATGGATTCTTCTCGTTTCTGACCTTAAACAAGGATACTGCAAGTTGGGATGCATAAATCTTTGCTATATCCTCTGCTAGTCTATCTACTTCAAAGTAATCTGGCATCATTTTAAAGCAGTTTGATTACTAATAAATTTTTTAGCATAAAAAAATAAAATAGAAAGATAAAAATGGGTATGCCCTAAAGAATGTTTATAATGCCCATTACCGATGTAACTAAAAAACAAATAGCTCAGCAGCGACGATTATTCTTTAGAATTTGTTTCGATTGCGGTGCAAAAAATCCTATTGGTGGTACTCGATGCAGAAAATGCCGAGGAAGTCACATGAGATTAAAAAATAGGACATTAGGTGCCAAGAAATAATTTCGTACTAATTTAATCTTTTTATAATATTTTTGGGTTATAAATAAGAAAACTTTAATTATCTTTTTTGATTCCTACACTTTGAGATAACATATAATATGAAGTATCCAAAGGTCGTTCTTACTGCCGATAGAACATTAATGTCTCCCTACAGAGGAATTTCACTAGCATCGTTTTTTGGATGTGCTCCTGCACTGGATCCAAATCGTAGTCATGATTCAATATGGTATAAAATATTAGGTAATCAAGTTACTCCAAAGTTACTCTTTGATTTTATATGTAATCCAATTGCCAATTCTAATGGTTTGGCCGATTACGCTCCATATGGATTGAGGAAAGTTGAAGCCGCTTTGCTACGGGATGGCTATGCCAAGGAAGATGTTGTGGTTGCTCATCCTGACCACATTGATAAATTCATAGGACCTCAAACGGAATTTGTAGGAACTTACGAAATGGACCCACTTGGCATGGGACCAGTTACTATGACTTTCACTTATGGAAGAAAGCAAATGTCATATGCAGAATTTTATAATCGTGATTTACATCATCGCATCAATTCAGCCAAACAAAAAAATGGTAGCAAGGCAAAGGTTGTCGTTGGAGCCTCTGGTACTTGGCAGTACAACTATGATCCGGCAAAAATAGAAGAATATGGCCTTTATGCTATTGTAGAAGGAGATTTAGGGGGTATTGGGCCCGAAATTGATGGCGCCGGAGGTAGATTTTTTGATTCTTTAATTAATAATGAATTGGAAACAGCGAATCCCTTTAAGAAATCTGAATTTAAAGTAGAAATCAAAGAATTTGATAGAAATGGTAGAAAATATCATGGTCGATTCATTCATTATTCAAAAGAGCCTAGCGTTGACGAAATACCTGAAATAGTCAATCCAAGCATGCACGGAATGGTTGAAGTGATGAGGGGATGCGGAAGAGGTTGCAAATTTTGTGATGTAACTCTTCGACCGCTACGTTACTATCCTGTGGAAAAAGTGCAACGTGAAATTCAAGTCAATATGAAATATGGAGGATTGAAGAACGCATGGATACATAGCGATGACATTTTTGTATATGGACTTAACCCTAGAACAACAAAGAATATGCAACCAAACCGTGAGGCCATTGAAGAATTATTCAAAGGTATAATGGAAACGGGTGTGGAGCATACCAATCCTACCCATGGAACATTAGCAGGGGCCATTGCTGATGAGAAACTAATTCCTAATGTTTCAAAGATAATAAAAGCCGGTCCCTCTAATCATATAGGAGTCCAATGTGGTTTTGAGACTGGTAGTATTAGATTGATAGGCAAGTATGCGGACCGAAAACTTGCTCCATTTAGACCTTCTGAATGGCATTGGGTTGTGAAGGAAGGTGTAAAGACGTTGAATGAGAATTATTGGGTCCCGGCCTTTACACTTATCATGGGATTGGATAATAACGAGAATGCAGATGATAGCTGGGAGACAATCCAGCTCATTCACCAACTCGAAAAGGAACAGCCAGATTCTAAATTTACTGTTACTCCATTGACCTTTGTTCCGATCGGCTTGTTGGAAAAATCTGACTTTTTCGATATTGGTAACACAATGGATCCCGCCAAACTCGGGGTCATGTATAAAACTTGGCAACACAACTTCAAATATGCGATTCACAAGTTTATGCATAAGGTTGGTCAGAATGATCCAATAAAGAAAGTCTTTTTTGCAACTCTTGCCAGGACTTTGGGAGGAGTTCCGCTTAGTGCAATGGAACGATATGCACGAAAGAAGAGCCCTGAGCATGAGAGAGTGATAGAAAAAATAAAGGCTCAGTACGCATAATTCAACACTCGAACTCATCTGGCTATTTTTTGTTCTAGGTCGTTGAGTAGCTTTTCAAAATCTGCGTACATTCTTGCTCCAAGTACATTCTTTTCTAGTTTATCTTTCAATAACTTGTTAGAAAAGATAAAAATCTGATCCTTAACTTGAGTTTCAACTTCAATGAGCGTTGAATATAGGAACCTAATGGATGTTTCGTTGTTTGAAATCACTACTATAACTGATTTTCCACTCGTTCTCTTGGAAAGCTTGTTTACATAACGTTGTAAATCAATATCAAAAAAGGGATCGATATAGTTTTCTACATTCCCTATTAGTATGGAATTGATACCTTCTTTATTCGTCAATATCTCTAACATTATGCATATTGGAAGTGAATCATCATCTCCTGAAATGATTATAATTTGAGAATCCCCGAATCTAGTATTATTTACCTTCAAAACATTCCCAAGAATCCTTACCGAATTGGAAAGATTACTACACAGATGGATCTTTTCTGTCTTGCCAATTTTTCCCCTGTCATATAATTCTAGAATTGTGTTTAGCACTGGCAAATAGACATTGGAAACTATCTTCCTCAAATTGATGTTGCGATTGATTAAACTTAAAACAATATTTTCGGCAATTTCCTTTTTACCGTTCAGCAATGCTCCAATTAGTTTTTGTTGAACATCTAAGAAATTTTCATCTTGAGAATCCAAGTTGGCTATCCCAGGGTGCAAAAACCAAAAATTCACAGAGCCAATTTTTTTTCTATTGATAATTTTTTGAAAGTATAAAATATCAAGATATCTTGAGATGGTGATTCGATTTGTACCCAGATACTTTGCGATTTCGGAAGTAGACATTGGATTATTATTTTGAAGTAGATCAATAACATTGCGTTGGACATCTGCTAGGTTGTATTTCTTGTACATTGGTTACATCAATTCCGAATAATATTCATTCTTAATACCGATTTAAGGACTTATTTAGGATCTTTGAATTGTACTGCTAGTTCATATATCTTTTCATACCATTTATCTGATTTTACAATGCTACTAGCTGCAAGTATCCCTGAAGATCCTAAATCTAATGCAATCCGTACGTCCTCCGGTGCATTAATTCCGGCTCCACAAATCAACTTTGTTCTAAGAGCACTGGATTGTAAATACTGGAATGATTCGCTTATCAGCTTGGGCTTTTCTGTTGATATAGATCTTTTAGTACCGATCAATTCGGGGGGTTCAATGGCAACGTAATCTGGTTCCAATTTGCTTATTTCTTTTAATTCAACAAAGTTTTTTGCACAAACTATAGAAACAAGGTCTAAAGACCTCATTCGTTTTAATATGTCTGCGATCATGGTTAATTCAACTGGATGTTCGCTATGGTTAATTATTGAACCAATTGCTCCGGCATCTCTTACCATTTCGGGTATCGAAAAACCTGTACTGGCTCCTATTTGATTAGCATCTACATGTTGAGCTACAACTTCAAGCGTCGTACTTTTAGATACCCAACCAAGAAGTACTTGTGGAGGTGATACTATTATTCTAACTCCCAGATCATGACTGACCTTCTCAGCTTCCCTTGTAAGAAGAAGGGCTTTTTCACCCGAAATCTCCAAATAATTTTTTAAATTGATTATGAATGGCCCTTTATTCACAAACATCTGATTTGTTCCTGATCATTTGAATTTCTCATTTAGTTTAGACATTCGTGCCTCATATCCTTTATTGTATTCTAATTCATCTGGAACTAGTGTGGCTGGGTGAATAAATCCTTGGACCCTGAGAACCATAGCTCGTTCAGAAGCCAATCTTCTTTGATGATCCCAGTCAGCAGTTCCAAACCCATCGTGAGGACCAGTGAGCTTTCCATTATGCATGCTGAACAGCAGACAAGATACTATTGGGATTGAGTAATTCAAACTGGCCGGTGAATTCAACATGACTGGCATAAAAGGCATGTGATGACTACCTCTCGTATTTCCTGCAACTATATGGGGATCGTTAAATGCACTTCCAGCCTCCTCCGTTGCTGGAAAATTCTTTTGGGTTCTTACTATTGCAATTGGATCGTCTTTACCTACATAGGTTCCCGCTATATTATGGAGTCTATCAGTAGAACAAGATACAATCTGTTCACCTTGGTGAGATAAAACGGAATGTACTACATATCTTCCTGGGTACATTAGAGCTGCTTCTAATTCAGCCTTCTCATTCCATAATTTTAAATCAGCTATCTTGCCAGTCATCACATCCATTATCCTAAAAATAACACCACGTGCCAATTCTTCATTAATAATTAAACCTGTATTGCTTCTAGCATCTACGAACATTCTCCAGAAAGGAAAATTATAGGCTCCTGGCTCAGTCTTATCGGCAGCAAAAATACAAAAAACCTCACTAGGTCTTTCATCCATCTCTATCTCGGCGACGCCCGGTCCCATTCCCTTCACGTTTCCTGAAAATGAATCTTTAAGTAAATCTTGACCTGCGCCGTATAATCCCTGCTCTTTAGCAATCTTGGTCCCTTCAGTAAAGGCATCCCATGCAAGCTTGTGAATCTGTTTATTGTCTATTCCTAAGGTATGGGTCATTATGATGTGAATGTCGTCACCTGTGTATCCAATGTAACTGTCAATCAAAATCCCTTTTCCATTCTGGTTCACAAAATCTCTTACTGTTTGCACCAGTTTATCGCTCGGTCGCGTGTGTCCCCCAATTCCTCCTATATCTGCCTTAATTGCTGAAACAGTGATCTTCATATGTTTTTTGGCTTCCTAGAGGCTTAAAAATTTTTGTTTCATAATCTATTTAACAGATTTTACATCTGTATAAACACAAAAATTCTTGTCTACTGGAATTTTCTGTAAATCTTTGTAGAATTCTTTGTTACCCTTTCATACAATGTGTCAATATTCTTTAAACAATATCGATATTTGTTGCCATAAAAAGTAACTAATAAATAGCCTTAGTTCATCTTTACTATCATGCGTGACGCAAATTTAATCAAAATAATGATTGAAGAAAGAGCATTAGTAAAATTGATAAAGACAATCGGTGAGAAAGAATATTCTACAAGGGACCTTTTGAAGAAATTGGGCGCTTATGGGTATGGTCATAAATTGCTTATTAAAGCTGAAGACAAGGGACTAGTAGAGAGAAGTAACGTAAAGAACAAGACCTATAATAAGTTGACAAAAGAAGGAAAGAAAATCATAAGACTGGCAAAGGAAATCGGAGTTTAGACAACCTAAATAAATTTTTTTTTGCTAATTATTAACTGTTTTAACTTCAAATTCATTATCATCACAAATTTTTGATTCACAAGAATTAAATTATTAATTATCACTATCGACGCGTATTAATGAATAAGGTAGTCCTTGCTTTTTCGGGTGGTCTGGATACATCCGTATGTGTAAAATATCTTCAATCCTTGCACAATCTTGATGTTATTACCCTTACAGTTGATGTAGGACAGAATGATGATTTTAAGGACATTAATAAAGTTTCAGCTGACCTTGGGGCTGTTGAGCATGTTTATGTAGATGCGAAACAAGAATTTCTTAATGATTATGTTACTCCTGCTATACAAGCGAATGCATTATATCAACAAAAATATCCATTAGCAACCGCGATTGCTAGACCACTAATTGCGAAGAAAGCTGTTGAAGTTGCAAGGGAACATAATGCAAATGCTATCTCTCATGGTTGTACGGGCAAAGGGAACGATCAGGTAAGGTTTGATATCGCAATCCGTTCCCTCAATCCTAATTTGAATATTATTGCTCCTATAAGGGATATGAACCTGACTAGAGATAAAGAATTAGAATATGCAAATGAAAATAACATCAAGATATCAGCGGTTGCAAAAAAGTACAGCATTGACGAAAACCTTTGGGGAAGAGCAATAGAAGGTGGTAGCTTAGAAAATTTGGAGAACGAACCACCAGATGATGCTTTTAAATTTGTAAAACAGAATAATACTTCTGCCGGGTATGTTTCTATTGGTTTTGAGAGAGGAGTGCCCATATCCATTGATGGAACAAGGATGGAACTTGGTCTACTTGTCAAAAAACTTAATGATGTTGCGGGTGCATTTGGAGTAGGAATAATTGATCATATAGAGGACCGAGTTGTGGGGATAAAATCCCGAGAAGTATATGAGGCCCCTGCTGCCTTGGTTTTGGTAGAAGCTCACAAAGATCTGGAAAAATTAGTCCTGACCCACAATGAACTTCGTTTCAAATTCAGTGTTGACGATCAATGGGCCTGGTTGGCTTATTCTGGATTATGGTTGGACCCACTCTTGACTGATTTAAATGCGTTTATTGCAAAGACACAAGAACGGGTTACTGGGGAGATAAAGATTAAAATGCATAATGGCTCCTATCGTGTGGTGGGGAGAAAATCAACGTTTTCACTATACGACAATGACGCCATTACGTACATGTCAAACTCTAATTTTGACCAGAGATTGGCATCAGGCTTTGTGACTCTTTGGGGACTTCAATCTTCCGCAGCTAACAAAATGATTTCTAAAAACAAGGCATAAAAATGGTCAAATTAGACATTTTGTTTGATAAGTTGCGCTTTGAGGAAAAAGCATTATACAATACTGCCATCAAAAAAGGACTTGACGTTCAACTAATAGACTCTCGAAATATCATTATGGATACTGATTATCTAGAATTACGTCATCGAGAGTTTGCGGATGTTCTGTTACAAAGAAGTATTAGCCACTTTCGGGGTCAGTTTTTGACATATTGTTTAGAATTATGTGGTTATAATGTAATTAATGATTCGAAAATAGGAGAAGTATGTGGTAACAAACTTTTAACTTCTATGATACTTAAGAAAAATAACATTCCGACACCTAAATCATATTTTTCATTTAATTCTGATTCTGCATTCAAATTTATAGAATCTTTGAATTTTGAAAAGAATCCTGTAGTATTCAAACCAGTAATTGGTTCATGGGGGCGTGGAGTGTTTCCTGTTAGAAATAGGGAAACTGGAAAAATAATAATCGAAATGAGACAGGAAAGTACTAGTCCCTTTTCAAATATCTTTTACTTTCAGGAGCTGATTCATAGGCCTCCAAGAGATATTCGTTGCATTGTTGTGGGAGATAAATTAGTAGCAGCTGTATATCGTTATTCTTCTGAGGATGAATGGCGAACAAACGTTGCTAAAGGGGGAAAGGCAGCGAATCTCGAGATAACAAAGGAATTAGAAGACTTGGCTTTAAAAGCTGCTAATGTGGTAGGAACGGGAATTTTGGGAATAGATATGATGGAGGATGAAGAAAGAGGGTTATTAGTACACGAGATTAATAACACTGTGGAATTCAGGGGAGCTAGCTTGGCGACTGGAATTGACATTGCTGATATGATTGTTGAATATGCAAAAAGCCATACCACAACTTAAAATATTCCTAAAATAAAAAAAAAATTTAAATGAGTATTGTCAAACGATTTATTATTAATGAAATTATTTGTCGCTAAATACTTTTTATTTGTAGGGAAGATAAATACAGACAAGTTGGAGTATTCTAAATGAAAGTTGGTGTAATAGGGGCTTCTGGTTTCGTCGGCGGAGAATTGCTGCGATTGTTAGTTACTCATCCAAAGGTAGAGGTATCAATGGTTACTTCGCGACAAAAGGCCGGCGAATATGTCCACCGAATTCATCCTAGTTTAAAGAGTTTCATTAACCTTACATTCTCAGATCTCGATATAGACAAGTTAACAGATAGTTGTGATATAGTTTTTGTATCCGTGCCTCACGGTAAATCTAATAAAATAGTCAATGACTTGTATAAAAGAGGTATAAAGATAATAGATCTTTCTGCTGATTTTAGGTTAAAAAATCCTGAAGATTACGTAAAGTGGTATGGCTGGGAACATCCATATCCTGATATGCTTTCAAAATCTGTATACGGTGTCCCTGAGTTTCATCGTGAGGAAATTAAGAATGCACAGCTGGTCGCTTGCCCTGGTTGTATGGCAGTTACTTCCCTCTTAGCTTTGAAACCTTTAATCGAAAATGATGTTCTTGATACCGATCATATAGTCGTAGACAGCAAGATAGGCTCATCAGGTGCAGGGGGACAGGCTGGATCAGCTACTCATCATGCCATGCGATATGGTGTTATACGTCCTTATAAGCCTGCTAAACATCGTCACACGGGAGAAATTGAACAAGAATTAAACTTGTTAGGAAACAAAAAAATACATGTTAGCATGACCCCGCACGCAGTTAATATGGTTCGTGGCATTCTCACAACCAATCATGCTTTCTTGAAAAAGAAACTTAACGAACTGGAACTGTGGAAGTTATATCGAAATGCTTACGGCAATGAAATATTTGTTAGGCTTATCAGGGACAAGAATGGAATATATAAATTTCCAGACCCAAAATTTGTAATTGCATCTAACTTTTGTGACGTGGGTTTTGATTTAGACGAGGATAATAACAGAATCGTAGCGATGTCTGCATCAGACAACTTAATGAAAGGGGCGGCTGGGTCTGCTATTCAAAACCTTAATGTGATGGCTGGATTTGATGAAATGACTGGCTTAAGATTTACTCCTGTAACACCAGTATGATTGTAATAAAAATAGGAGGTAGTATTGTAGAGGGTTTAAACCCTTCTATTCTTGATGATTTTCAAGAATTAGTAAAGAATAATAGAATAGCTATCGTTCACGGTGGAGGTAAAGATGTAACAGAGATTGCAAACAAAATGGGTAAGGAACAAAAGTTTATCGTTTCTCCAGATGGCAAACGAAGTAGATATACTGACAAGGAAACGGCAATGATTTATACTATGGTAATGTCGGGAAAAATTAGTAAGAATATTACAGCAATGCTGGAAAGTCGAGGAATTATGTCGGTTGGCATAACCGGTATTGATGGTGAAATGATTCGAGCGGAAAGAAAAAGGAAACTACTTATCCTAAATGAGAAGGGAAGAAAAATGATTATAGAAGGTGGTTTTACTGGCAAAGTTTCAAATGTCGATCCCCATTTAGCTAATACCCTACTCGACAACGGTTACATCCCCATCATCTCCCCTATCGCTCTAAGTGAGGAATATGAATTCTTAAACATTGATGGAGACAGGGCTGCTGCAAACGTAGCCGGCGCGCTAAATGCAGAGGTTGTAATTTTCATCACCAATGTAAATGGATTACTAATGGGTGATAGATTGGTTACAAAGCTGACGATTGACGAAGCAAAAACTTTACTCCCAAAGATTGGTCCAGGTATGGAAAAAAAAGTACTTGCATGTACCGAGGCATTATCCATGGGAGTGAAAAAAGCTATAATAGCCTCCGGTTCCGTACAGAATCCTATAAAGATGGCTTTGGAAAATAAAAATTGTACAGTGATATCATGATGCAGAGTTTAGAATCTGAAGAGTCTTATGTAGGTAATCTATATCAAAGATTTCCAGTAAGTATCATAAAAGGAAAAGGATGCAAAGTTTGGGATACCAATGGACGCGAGTACCTTGACTGCATGGGTGGTTACGGGGTGGCTCTTGTGGGTCATTGCAATGACCGCGTTGTCCAAGCTATAACAGAACAATGCCATGAGCTGATTACTTGTCACATGTCTGTTTACAACGAAGTTCGTTTGCGTTTCCTAAAGAAATTCAATAGCATTGCGCCAAAAAACTTGCAAAGCACTTTTTTTACTAATAGTGGAACCGAGGCGGTTGAAGCCGCTCTAAAATTTTCAAGAAAGTTTACAGGTAAAAGTGGAATCATAGCGCTAAATGGTGGTTATCATGGGAAAACTTTTGGATCATTATCTGTTACTTATAATGAAAAATATCGCAAGTCATTTTTACCTTTACTCGAAGGTGTAAAATTTATTTCCTACTCTGAAGTTGAATCGATTTCTGAAATTGTTACCCGATCTGAAAGTAATATTGGAACTATTATCGTAGAACCAATTCAAGGAGAAACTGGGATAATTATGCCTCCTCCGAATTTTTTGAAATCTATTCGAGAAATATGCACTGCCAAAGGTCTTGTCCTTATATTCGACGAAATTCAATCTGGTCTAGGGCGTACCGGAAAAATGTGGGCAGGGCAACACTGGGATGTTGAACCAGACATAATGTGTTTAGCCAAAGGAGTCGCAGGGGGTGTCCCAATGGGATTAGCAACCATGAGGCCAGAGATACTAAATTCCTTAAAAATTGGGGAACATTCGTCTACATTTGCTGGTAACCCATTGGCTTGTGCCGCTGGATCTGCAGCAATTGATGCTTTAGTTGAGGATGGTTTGGTCACAAATTCAGAAAAAGTTGGCAAAATCTTTAAAGACGGGTTAATTAAATTAAAAGAGAATCATAAGATTATTCGTGATGTTCGTGGCTTGGGAATGATGTTAGGAGTAGAAATGAGATTTGATGTTAAAGATATCCTCCTTGATGGTATTAACCACGGCATTCTTCTGCTTTACTCTGGCAGAAACATTTTAAGATTATTGCCACCTTTAGTTATGAACGAAGAAGAAGTGAACAAGTCATTGCAATTGATCGAGATTCTTATTCAAAAAGAGGAGAAGAGGCGATTTGGTTGAAACTAATTTGAACAATATTGACTCAAAGATTATAAGTATTCTAAAAAATGATTCTAGAAAGCCTTTTGTTGAAATTGCTACTTTGATAGGAATGTCTGAATCAGCCGTACGCCGCAGGGTTAAGAACTTACAAGAGTCTGGAGTTATCACTAAGTTTACTGTTGAGATGGGACCATCCAATAAAACTAGTGCCATCACGCTGATTTCTGTAAGTTCGATAGCAGATACCTCTGCTGTCTCTAGTCAACTGTTAAAACTAGCTGGTGTCGAGACAGTGTATGAAATTACAGGTCAATATGATATTGCTACTGTTATATCTGCACCTACTATTCTTGAAATAAATTCTTATATTGATGAAATAAGAAAAATTGATGGGGTATCTGATACCAATACTGTAATCATTTTAAGAACACTTGGAAATTCCAAGTAATGTATTTCATAGATTGGATGATTTAGATAGTTTACTTGAGTTAGTGGTAACTCATGCCAAGTTGAGACAGGTTTCTTTTTTAGCGAAAACATACCTTAAATATCCGATTATAGTAAGATTATACAGAGAATGTCACTAAAAACAGATGACCCTAACTATTTTGCGCATCAATACAATGATTCAGATAGGGATAGAAAAAAAATTAGGATATTGGACTCGACTCTAAGGGAAGGCGAGCAGCATCCGGGAGTTTCATTTTCAAACAAACAGCGAATCCAGATCGCTTGGATGTTAGATTCGTTTGGGGTTGATCAGATAGAAATAAGCCCTATTGTTTCAGAGGATCATCATGAAGCCACCAAGGTCATCATGAAACAGGGATTGACCGCCGATATTGTAGCTCATGTAAGAGCGATAAGGTCTGACGTAGATCGGGCATTAGATTGTGACACAGAATGGGTCGCTACATATATGGGGATATCTGATATCCACTTAGTAGCCAAACTTCGAATTTCCAGGGAGGAAGCGAAAATACGAGCGCTGGAGGTTGTTGATTATATAAAATCTCATGGCCTCAAATCACGATTTACTATGGAGGATGCGAGCAGAACAGATCCCGAGTTTCTATTAGATATGTGCAAAGAAATGAACCAAAAGGGTATTGAAAGAATCAGTATTCCAGACACAGTTGGAATCATGAGGCCACGTGGAATGTATAATTTAGTCAAACTTGTATACGATCATATTGATACATCGAAAACGTCACTTGATGTCCACTGTCATAATGATGTTGGTCTTGCCCTTTCTAATGCACTGGCTGGTTGTGATGCGGGTGCAGACCAGATACATACCACTATTGATGGGTTAGGAGAAAGAACAGGAATTCCAACGTTGGCAGAGACGGCCGTTGCTCTTAATTTGATATACAAATCAAACAATAATTTTCGATTACATATGTTAAAAGACCTATCGCGAACCATATCTGATTATACAAATATTCCAATTCATGAATCCAAGCCGTTGGTAGGTGATAGTTCATATAAACACAAGGCAGGTACTCATCTTGCTGCGATATTGAGAAATCCATCAGCCTACGAAATTATAGAACCCAAACTGGTAGGAAACAGGCGCAAGATAGTGTTTGGAGAGTTGTCGGGAAAAAATGGATCTGCATATTTACTATCTTTATTGGGGTTGGACTCGACTAAAGAGAATTCGGAATCTCTAGCTAGAGGGCTAAAGGAATTGCGTATGGGTGACATTTTGGAATTGTTTTTGGACGAAAAATTAGAGAGAAAAATACTTAACGAGGAATATGTGAAAAATAACAAGGATCAAGAAAATGGCAAAAGTTAATTGTAAGGAATGTGACGCAGAGATTCCCATTCCAGCCGACTCAATGCAAGGCGAAATCGTCACTTGTCCGGATTGTGGGGAAAGTTTTGAACTGGTTAAATCCGGAGACGAATTCAGCATTAAACCAGCCCAAGTAGTTGGAGAAGATTGGGGACAGTAAATATAGGGAAAGATACTTCTTCTCTCTATATCCTTTTTGATAATATCCGTTGGGAGGAGAAATCTATAATTGAAAAGGCTAAGGAAATTGGACGAGAATTAAAAGCTATTGATTGCAAGGATCTTGTTTTATTTCTTAATGATAGTTCAAACGAATTTGAGGATAAAATTATTTTGCAAAGGTCTGTAAGTTATTTTAGAAGCTTGCATTCTACTGGTGGTTTAGAAGGATTGGGAGCGAGGATGATAAACTCTTTGTACACCGCATTCATGTGTGGAAACAAACTCATATCTCATATAGAACTACACAAGAATGGAATTCTTACACCGAAAGCGATCTGTGCGTTTACTCCTGAATCCTCATTGAGGGGATTAGATAAGTTAGGTTACCCTGCAGTAATTAAACCAACGGTAGGGAGTTGGGGTAGATTAATAGGATTGATCAATGATAAGGAGGGGGCAAAGACAGTTTTGGAGGATAGAGAGCATATGTTCCCTATATATCATATAAGTTACTTTGAGGAGTTTGTAAAACGTCCACCAAGAGATATTCGGGCCATCGTCATAGGAGAGGAAGTTGTCGCTGCAATTTACAGATATTCTGGGGATAATGAATGGAAAACCAATATGGCTTTGGGTGGACATGCTTTACCATGTCCAATTACAAAGGAGATCGAAGATATCTGTATCAGATCTGCGAAGATTTTTAAGGGTGATATAGTCGGAGTGGATCTTATGGAAAGTGAAAAATACGGCCTCGTAGTTCATGAGGTGAACAACACTACAGAATTCAAGAACACTGTAAAGGTAACTGGTGTAGACATTCCAAAATTAATAATCAACCATATGGAAAATTTACTAAAAAAATAACTGTAAAAGATGGTCTCACCAAACTTTGCCATTGAACTTTTAAAAAGCACTCTGGATATCTATACGCCTTCAAGATCCGAATCTCAACTTGCAAACTACTTGAAGGATATTTGCATGGACCTTGGTTTTGAACAGGCGAACATCGATAGCGTTGGAAATATGGTAGCAATCAGAGGGAATGGCGATCCAATTATTCTCTTGTGTGGTCATATGGATACTGTTCCCGGGATTGTTCCAGTGAGACACGAGGGTGATTACATGTATGGGCGCGGCGCCTCAGATGCTAAAGCCCCCTTAGTTTCGATGCTATTGGCTGCAGCAGACATACCTAAACAAGCTGGTACAATAGTTTTTGCTGCAGTAGTAGACGAGGAGGGAAATGCCACGGGTATCAAAAATCTAGTTAAAGATGCTACATTAAAACCACATTATGCCATTTTTGGAGAACCAAGTGGTATTGAAAATATTACTATATCTTATAAAGGTCGTCTTGAAATCCGTCTGTTGTGTGATGTAGACAATAGTGCGCATGCAAGTGCACCATGGCTGGCACTAAATGCGATCGACGAGGCCTACAAAGTATGGAATGCTCTGAAAAAAGTGTTTGAAGAAAATGACATGGAAAATTCGACCAACAAAGCTGATCTTGTAAGCTATAGCCTCACTGAAATAAGCGGTGGATCTAGCCACAATGTTACCCCTCAGAAGTGTAGAATGACTATAGACATTCGCATTCCTAATAGAAAAACATGCGATAACGTATTGGAAGTAATCGATACTCGCATCTCAGAAATTCAGGGTAAATTGAATGGTGTGAGAATCAAATATCGTGTAGAAGATAAGACTGAGCCCTTTGAAGCTAATATTTCCTCCCCTCTTGTCAGAGCTTTGGTATTGTCAGTTTTAGATCATAGAAAGAAAAGACCATTATTGTTAAAGAAAACGGGAACAGGAGACATGAATATTTTGGGAAACGTACTTAATATTCCCGTGGTAACATATGGACCGGGAGATCCACATTCCTCTCATACGATTGATGAAAGGGTGTTCATTCCAGACTATTTGGCAGGTATTGAAGTATATAAGAATGCCTTACTTCACATGGTACGACTTCACAAGAATCTCCAATCTAAAGTCACGTAAACAGGTCAACTTCCTGGGTTGATTGCAAGCATGCTATACACTCAAATAATTAATAGATTAAACCTTATCAACAATGCTTTACGTTATAGGAATTGGAATCTCTGAATTCGATTCCCTATCTATATCTTCTCTAGAAATTATAAAGAATTGTGATGTCATATACCTTGAAAGATTCACTGGCTTTATTTCAGATGAGTTCTATCAAAAGTTAAAGGAGATTTTAAACAATCCCGGTATACGCTCTTTCTCTACCGATCATGAAGTAAAATTTGTAAAACGCTGGTATATTGAAGATGGAAGAGATATCCTTCAAAAGGCCCGTTCACTTGATGTTTGTATACTAGTATACGGAGACCCATTAGTAGCCACGACCTATAATGAATTGTTAGTGAGGGCAAAAAGACAAGAAATCGACGTTAGAACGATTCATTCTTCCTCGGGAATCTTATCTTTGATTGGTGATTCGGGTTTACAACCATACAAATTTGGCAAAATGGTAACAATGATGAATGATCCAATGTCTTCCATCACTGTATATAATACCATTTATGAAAACATGTGTAATGGATTACACACACTTGTTTTAACCGAATACAATAATGATGACGGAAAAACTGACTTTAATTCTAGTTCTGTTCCATTCTTCTTATCACCCAAAAGAGTTATCGAACTTTTACTAGAAAGAGAGAAAGAAATGCAATTGATAAATTTGTCGTCCAGCACTTATGCAATTGTAGCAAGTGAAATCGGAAGTAAGAATTCCATGATTACTTCCGGTACATTAGGAACGTTACTCAAATTAGATTATCAAAAAGGTCCTAATTCTGTTATTATCCCTGCCGCACTGCACTTTACAGAGGAAGATTCAATTCAATTTTTGACAAGAATGCTAGATCCTCCAAATGATAATTCTAAACAACTTTCTCGAGTCGCCAATCGTATGCTGGATAAATATATCCCAAATGCAAAAATTGCACTGTCGAATTTAAATTCGATGATAAAATCCGAAATGTCTGAGTTAACTAAGGATTATCGGCTTGTGCTGGATAATGCAGAAAATTACCTTAGCGATGCCCAGACATTTTATGATCAAGGGAAAATCGAACTTGCCATTTTAAGTATAGGTTATGCTGAGGGATTAATAGATTCAATTCGATTTCAGAAGAATATGAATCCTTGGTAAGTTTTTTAATAATTTTTTATAGTTAAAAGTTTAGAATTGTTAATAGTGTATCTTAACCTACCAGTATTATCGAGGAATGTCAGATAGCAACTCAGAATCATTTAATCAAGATGACCATAATCAAACCTATACCGCTATTAATGGGCCAAAAAAAACTACAAGGAACAGGAGTATGGGTAATCTGCCATCTGAAATTCTAAAATTTGTCAAGAACGAATCATATTCTTTATTAATTAAAGGTAGACCAGGCACGGGCAAAACTACATTCGCCCTTACACTACTAGACAATTTAAATGATGATAGCAATTATTTCTATATTTCAACAAGATTATCGCTAAAGCAGTTGGCATTTTATTTTCCGTGGATTGAAAAATTCTTTTCTAAGGATGAAAACAAGTCTGGGTATCGCTTTGAAGATGCGCGTCTAGATGAACCTGAATCTTTGTTCGAAAGGATTACAAATCAATTGATGGACGTAAAATCTCCAGTAATTATTATTGATACTTGGGATACTATAGCATCGTTCATGGACAGAGAATCCCGACTAAACAATGAAAGGGTATTACAAATATGGCGAGAGAGGGCGGGAGCTAAATTAATCTTTTTAAGTGAAACATTTGATCTGGGAATATTAGATTCAATCGTTGACGGGGTAATAACACTTGAAAATAACTTTCAGCAGGCGAATAATTGGAGATTATTGAAAATCGATAAACTAAGAGGACTACCGATTCATTGTAATACTTATGCATATTCGTTATACAAGGGTATTTTTCACTCGTCGGATCTTATTTCACAATTAAATTTGTTTGATTCTTATACTGAAGTCAAACCTAATTACAAACGAGGCATTCCCTTTACGAGAAGAAGATCAACCAAAATCACTCAGAAAGAATCTTCTTACTATGATGTCGTAAGTCTTTTTACAAAAAACAGGTTGACTAGCATTACTATTGATGAGACTATAAGCTACCAAGTTGTACTATCTGTACTGGTAAAACCTCTCCTCAGTTGGCTACAACAGTCGGATGACCATAGATTAATGATTAACAACTTTGACAATTTCATTCGAATTCCATTTATGAGATTTCTAACATATCATTTGTCTGAAGAGGTGTTTAAGCACAAAGTGATTGAACAAGAGATCAATTTTACAGACCCACACGGAATAAGATTATCAAAACAAAACGAAGATTCTACGAATATATTTGAAAAAAAAATTTCAAGGGAAAAATCTACACAAAGCAAAGAAATTCCATACAATTTACACGAAAATTCTGACCACCTCTTTAATCATGCACCTCATACAAAAATACTAAATGTTCTTAATACAGATAAGATGGATGCGCTCTTGTCTGAAGAATCCTTCATAGACCTCTTGAATGAAACCTTTACATCAAATATTCTAATTCAAAGGGGATCCTTCACACCCCTGCAAATAAAATATGGTAAAAGTGTCACTTGTTGCGAAATAAAAACCATTGGAAAGAATCTTTTCCTTGAACTATATAACCATGACATAAATCGGTATCAAATGGTCCTAGACAGGGATAGATCATTTGTAAACTGGCATCCAATTTTATGATGATAAAGATAGGAATTTATCCCAACCATATTCTCATCATGATACAGAATGATTGATTTATTTGGTATTTATGACATAAGACTTGATGACTCAAGGAAGTTAGTTCAAGACACAACACTACTACATAATGACCAAAAATTGCAAGGTTTTTTTTCAAATATCGGAATGACGTCTGGCGATTACTTGCATTTTCAAATTCCAGATAATTTAGTGATCGTGGGGGATATCCATGGAGATTTAGTTAGTTTGCAGAAAATACTAAATGAATTTAATTGGGAAACATATCTTGGGTCGGAAGAAAACATTCTAATATTTTTGGGTGATTATATAGATAGAGGACAATATTCTCTTGAAGTATTGTTGTCACTCTGCAAATTGAAAAGTTTGTTCCCCAACAATGTCTTTCTATTAAGAGGTAACCATGAAACATACCACCACTTTCCCTTCTCCAGTTTCAGTTTTCCCCACGAACTTCAAGCTAAATTTGGAGGGGAGAGTGAACAATTTTATCTAGAAAACTTGATACCGTTTTTTGATTCTATGTTT
>LLBY010002568.1_pt1 | contig 25373 bp, 20 predicted proteins | sample 1489401 | NCBI WGS metagenome assembly LLBY01 (sample SAMN04092656, study PRJNA295927) | soil metagenome | biome: Soil prokaryotic community; feature: Bulk soil; isolation source: soil from tomato rhizosphere | host: tomato cultivar Hawaii 7996 | place: South Korea | collected 2011-11-01 | reverse complement strand
TATGTTTAGAGATCCCGAAAATGCCTTATTACCAAATTGGTTGCATATCCCAATTGCGTACCACGGTCGAAGTTCATCTATCATTCCTTCGGGAATTCCGATTCACAGACCACAGGGGCAAACACTCCCTAACGGTACCGAACAGCCTGTATTCGGGCCCAGTAAATTGGTGGATTTTGAACTTGAAATGGCTTTTATCACCACCGTTGCCAACGATTTAGGAGAACCAATCCCTATAGAAGAAGCCGAAGAATACATTTTTGGTTTGGTGTTACTAAACGATTGGAGTGCCCGCGATATTCAAAAATGGGAATACGTACCGCTAGGCCCGTTTTTAGCAAAAAGCTTCGCATCGTCTATTTCACCATGGATTGTAACACTCGATGCTCTAGAACCCTACCGTGTTCAAGGTCCAAAGCCTATTAAACCACAACTGGAATACCTGCAATACAAAGGTAAAAAGAGTTTCGATATTAATTTAGAAGTTGCTATTCGCCCAAATGGCGCTAAAGAAACGGTTGTTAGCAAAACTAATTTCAAATATATGTATTGGAATATGGCACAACAACTAGCACACCATACCGTAAACGGATGCCCTGTAAATTCTGGCGATATGATGGGAAGTGGCACCATTTCTGGCCCTACGCCCGATTCTTATGGGTCGATGCTAGAGCTATCTTGGAAAGGTGAAAAACCACTTAAAATGAAAGACGGTAGCGAGCGTAGTTTTATTAATGACAACGATACCGTAATCATGCGTGGTTTTTGTGAAAAAGATGGAACCCGTATTGGTTTTGGTGAAATGTCTACCAAATTACTGCCTGTTTTCAAAAGAAAATAAACGTATTTACACCATTTGAGGATTTAAGTTTTGACTGTTTTCAAATAGTATATTTCTTTTTAGTACATGACAAAATTAGAAGAATGTCACATTGATTCTTTTGTAAGTTATGCTTTTATCTTCAAATAAAAGTATATTTTCATTTTCGATAATGCTCAAGATAAACTAAAGTCGAAATGCAATTAAAAACAATGTTTCCAATGTCTTCGACTGCGCTCAGACTGACATCTGAACATATTTGGATTTTTGCCATGTACTGAAATATTTCTTACTTATAATACATCACCAATCATTTTAACGGATTTATTAGCGTTTTATCTGTTGTTTTAGTATTTTGGCACTTTTATTGGAATACCACCCAAACAAACCAAATATAGAGACTATGATTAGAACATTACTTTCTGCATTACTAATCGCTTGCATCCTATCATGCAGCACCAGTAAACAAATTGAAAAATCCTTAAGTGCTGGGAACTACGACCAAGCTATTTACGATGCCATTGGTAAATTACGTACCAATAAGGATAAAAAAGGAAAAGCCGATTTTATTGCCATGCTTCAAGAGGCTTATAATAAAGCCAATGAACGTGATTTAACTACCATTAACTTTCTTAAAAAGGATAACAATCCTGAAAATTACCTGCGTATTTATGATATGTATGTGGGTTTAAACAAACGCCAGGAACTTATAAAACCGCTATTGCCGCTTGCTATTAATGGCAAAACAGTTAAATTTAATTTAACCGATTATTCCAGCGATATTATCAAGTTTAAAAACGATGCGTCTTTACAAATCTATAATAATGCATCGGCGCTTCTAAAATCCAATAACAAATTGGATGCGAGACAAGCATTCGGCATGTTTCAAGATATTGAAGATATGAATCCGAATTACAGAGATGTGCGTAACCTATTGGAAGTGGCGCACACTAAAGGCATTGATTTTGTATTGGTCGATATGGTTAACGACACCCGAAAAACCATCCCAACACGATTGGAAGACGATTTATTAAACTTTAGCACCTACGGACTTAACAACTTATGGACCGTTTACCACAACAACCCCGTTGATAAAGTGCGTTACGATTACAACATGCGTGTGAATTTAAGAGATATTAACTTATCGCCCGAACAAATTAAGGAACGCCAAATTATTAAAGAAAAGCAAGTTGTCGATGGAAAAAAAGATTTATTGGATAGCAATGGTAATAAAGTAAAAGACAGTCTTGGTAAAACCATACAGGTTGATAAAATGATAACCGTACGTTGCGAATACTACGAAAGCACCCAATTTAAATCGGCACAAGTAGCTGGAAACGTAGAATATATCGATATAAAAAACAAGCAATTGGTCGATGCATTTCCTATTAGTAGCGAATTTGTATTTCAACATGTCTTTGCAACCTCTCAAGGAGACAGACGTGCTTTAGAAACCACATTGTTGCCTTTTTTAAATAACCACCGTGTGCCCTTCCCTAGCGAAGAACAAATGATTTACGACACTGGCGAAGATTTAAAAGCACAACTCAAACAGATTATAAATTCTTATAATCCGAGATAATAAATTAAAAGCCTCTAATTGATTTAGAGGTTTTTTGTTTATTTACTTTACTTCCGTTTAAGCACTTAATCTGTTATTTTTCAATACAATATTGACGATTGGTTATTCTTGATTCGACAAATCGGATGCATCATCAATTCCTGAAAGGGTTTCCGTAAATGGATGTATCTAAATCTTTCTTTTAATTTTAAGCGTCGAGTCTTCAAATCTTGTGTTTTATTATCTAACACCCTTTGTTTCTATGCTCCAACGCACTAGATTGTATGAAAAATGCTCTCTAGTTCTTCGTTCATTGTGATATTACATAATATTATAAAAAGTTGCAACACATTAACATACTAAAAAGGTACCTCACAACTTACCGTAAGCCCTTCTTTAGTAATAGGATGCGTAAAACTTATGCGTTCAGCATGTAAATGAAGTCGGTTGGCTTTGGTACCGTAGAGGTCGTCTCCCACAATAGGTGTTTTCAATCCTTCGCTATGGGCGGCATGGACGCGTAACTGGTGGGTGCGCCCCGTAATGGGATAAAAATAAATGCGGGTTTTACCGTTTTCGGCAGCAATAACCTGATAGTTAGTGGTTGCTGGTTTGCCGTGGGCGTAACATACCAATTGTTGTGGGCGGTTATCTAAATCCACTCGGAGCGGTAGGTTTATAGTGCCTTCGGTGTTGGGCAAAACGCCATCTAATAAAGCCACATAACGCTTTTTTACGCTGCGTTCTATAAACTGTTTTTGCAAATGCTTGTAAACCCGTTGACTTTTGGCTACCAACAACAACCCCGAAGTTGACATATCCAACCGGTGCACCAACAAAGGACCTGTAGCATGGGGCAAGTACTGTTGCATTCTGCTTAATACCGACTCACTAATATTTTTTCCGGGTACCGATAAAAACTCATGGGGTTTGTTTACCAGTAGCAAATGGGCGTCTTCATAAACAATATCCAATGCTTGGTTAAAAATAATCTGGTCTTCAATGGGGTTATCATCAACCACCAAACCTTGCATCATATGACCCAAAATGGGTTCGCACTTGCTACGGCACGAAGGATAAAACTGTTGGTGTTTCCGTACTTCGGACTTTGGCGAGGCACCCCACCAAAACTCTGCCATGGCAATGGGCTGCAATTTGTTTTCGTAAGCATATTGAAACAGTTTGGGTGCGGCACATTCCCCCGAACCTGCAGGTGGTATGGGTGACGTGGTGTTTTTAAAAATAGCGAGTAAATCTTTGGTATCGCCGTTTGCATTTAAGAATTGATACTGCTCGTGGATGCGTTTTTGCAACGATGCCGATAAAGCAGCACGTTTGGTTTTCAACTCTTTAATGGGCTGCTTTAAGCTATTCAAATGTGACTCCGCTTCTTGTATGCGCTGTTCACCATCCTTTTTTAGATGTTTTAACCGGATTTGATAACCAATACTTTGCTGGTTTAAAGTTTCTATAAATTTCTCGTACACCTCTGGAGACATACTTTGTTTTCCCGCTTCACGCTGTTGGTTTCTGTTTTGCTTTTCAGCTTTAATTTCAGCTTTAAGCACATTTAACGCTTCCGTGAAAGCGATTTTACTATTTAAAACGTTTGTTTGTGCCATTTTAAATGCGGGAGCTTGTTCCAAAATCTCAATCTGTGTATTGATGGCATTTAATTGTGTTTCGCCCTTTTTATAAAAACCTGCTTCGTTTAAGGTGTTGTAAACTGTAGGCACAAACCCTTTAAGATGGTTGCTATCTGCCAATTTTCCGGAAAACGCTGCCAAATAACCCAATGTGCCCTCCGTATTTTTCACCACCATAACGCCAAACATTTTGCCTATTATGAGTCCGCTTTGGTTGGGATTCAACCCGAAGTTGTGTGTAAAATCGGTTTGGGTCTCTAAATAGTTTTGAAGCTGTTTTGCTGCCAAGACACTTAACGGATGTGGCTCGTAATAAAACGGAAAGGTGAATTTATCAGGTAAGTTAATGCCCAAATTATTTTCTAAAGGATGAAAAAATGATGTACGGAAATGAGACATAACTTAGTTAAAATGGCTGCAAAGAAACGAAATTATAAGGAATATGAGCTTTTAGATTCATGATAGAATTCCGAATAAAAACTGGAATCACTTGAACCAACCAACAGGCAAACTTCACTGTCAATGACGTTTTTTAAAATTAGGACTTCGACTGCGCTCAGTCTGACAGGGGGAACGATTTGTGATTAACGATTAGTGATTAACAATATAAAATATTCAATAGCCAATTCAACAGTTAAACAATTAAACGATTCAACGAATAAACAATATTGGCAATAGAACTTCGACAAGCTCTGTCTAACAAACTAAACATCTTTTATATGGCTTTTTAGGATAAAAACGATACTTCAAATTGACAAAACCTCTATAACGACAGATATTTTCCAGAGGAAATGTGTTTTAAATGCGTCGTTGACAAATTGTAGATGTACACCCAAGTTTTAATGATTTCCTGAGTGTCTAGATAGGCATCAATCAATGTGCGGTTGTATTCATTGGCATGTTCATCCGTATCGCCAATACCTTCATAATCATCTAAAACTTTAAATGTTTTTTCGGCATTTAAAATTTTAAAAACATGTCCGTAAACTTTCTCGTTTGGGTTATCACTTAAAACAGCACCTGGATACCATGAAATTTCATAGAGGTTCCCGTTAAAATAACCCGAACCCACAAACTCGGAATGCTGTTCTAAAAATTTGGACATGTCGCTCTCAAAGTCTTTTAATAGCGTGCCGTAAACAAACAAATACTCCGATTCCATTAATGAACTCATCTTGACTTTTTGTTTTTAACCGAAAATAAGATAAAATTTGTACTGATGAGGCGCTTTTTGAAAGGCATAGCAGAGCTAAGCGTAAAAAAAGAAACGAAATATGGACGGATTTTAGTCATTTTTTAGGAAATAGAAAAAGTCAAGATGAGTTCAACTATAAAATCATTAAATAAACGTGCTTAAATCTAAACTGTTAATCCCACCATGGCTATCATGCGCCACCACTACCCTATTTTTAATAACCAAAAGTTGAGGCGATTCATGCATAACCTGGAATGTACTTGCTATGTTGTTTGAAATCTCACGGTAATTCAATATATCCAAATAGTATAAATCGAGGTCCTTTTCGGTGACATTATAATCGGCTTCAAACTGTTTTATTACCATTCTACTAATACCACAACGGGTTGAATGCTTAAAAATAACTTGTGTTTTGGTTACCGATTTGCTTTCAATATCCTGTAATTGCCCCAATTCCGTTAAAGGAACCCATGGTAATACACTTGTTTCTTTTTCTTCGGACGAATTGCTAAATAATTTGTTAAATAATCCCATATTTTGTACTTTAAGGATGATAAGTCGTAATCATTTTGAAATCTTACAAACTGACTAAAAGTCACTGGAAAATTAGTCTTAATCTGACGTTTTGTCTTTAAAATCGCGCTGGTAAGATTATTGACTTAATCAGTTTGTAAAAGTAAAACAATAAAAATAGACTCCCTCCTTCGAGGGAGTGAAAAAATATACAAAGATGAACTTAAATAATTATACAATAAAATCGCAAGAGGCCATACAGCAAGCGCAACAAATTGCCCAAGGTTTCGGACATCAACAAATCGAGAACGAACACCTTTTTAAGGGCATTTTTGAAGTTGATGAAAATGTGCTCCCATTCATTTTAAAAAAATTGAATGTAAACATCAACATTCTTGAACAGGCTTTAAATAAACAATTAGAAAGTTTTTCTAAAGTAACCGGTAGTGAACTCATGCTTTCTCGCGAAGCAGGAAAAACACTTAATGAAGCCGCTATTATTGCTAAAAAAATGAAAGATGACTATGTTTCTGTAGAACATTTAATCATTGCTATTTTTAAATCGAACAGTAAAATAGCGCAAATGTTAAAAGACCAAGGTGTTACCGAAAAAGCCCTAACCGCCAGTATTGACGAACTAAGGCAAGGGGAACGGGTAACATCCCAAAGTCAGGAAGAAACATACAACTCCCTAAATAAATATGCTAAAAATTTAAATCAACTTGCAAAAGACGGCAAGTTAGACCCTGTAATTGGTCGCGATGAAGAAATTAGAAGAATCCTTCAAATACTATCACGTAGAACCAAAAACAATCCCATTTTAGTAGGTGAACCCGGTACAGGCAAAACCGCCATTGCCGAAGGGTTGGCACACCGAATTATTGATGGTGACATCCCCGAAAACCTAAAAAACAAACAAATTTTCGCCTTAGATATGGGCGCCTTAATAGCAGGTGCTAAATACAAAGGTGAGTTCGAAGAACGCTTAAAAGCCGTTATAAAAGAAGTAACCAGTAGCAATGGTGACATTGTGCTTTTTATTGACGAAATACATACCCTTGTTGGCGCTGGTGGTGGACAAGGCGCTATGGATGCTGCAAATATTTTAAAACCTGCTTTAGCAAGAGGTGAATTGCGTGCTATTGGTGCAACCACATTAGATGAGTATCAAAAATATTTTGAGAAAGACAAAGCCTTGGAGCGTCGTTTTCAAAAAGTAATGGTAGACGAACCAGATACCGAAAGCGCTATTTCGATACTTCGTGGTATTAAAGAAAAATATGAAACACACCACAAAGTACGTATTAAAGACGAGGCTATCATTGGTGCGGTAGAACTATCACAACGCTACATTACCAATCGTTTCTTACCAGATAAAGCCATCGATTTAATGGACGAGGCGGCTTCTAAATTGCGTATGGAAATCAATTCCAAACCCGAAGAATTGGATGTTTTAGACAGAAAAGTGATGCAACTGGAAATTGAAATTGAAGCTATTAAGCGTGAAAAAGACGAAAACAAATTAAAAATACTGCGTTCGGATTTAGCAAACATTAAAGAACAACGCAACGAAATAAACGCCAAGTGGAAAAGTGAAAAAGAGGCGGTCGAAAACGTTCAAAACACCAAGCAAGCCATCGAAAATTTCAAACTAGAGGCAGAAAGAGCCGAACGTGAAGGTGATTACGGTAAAGTAGCAGAATTACGTTATGGTAAAATAAAAGAAGCCCAAGAACAACTGGAAATACTTCAAACGGAATTACAGGCACAATCAGAGCATTCTCTTATAAAAGAAGAAGTAACTTATGATGATATTGCTGAAGTAGTCGCAAAATGGACCGGTATTCCCGTTACCAAAATGCTGCAAAGCGAACGTGAAAAGTTATTGAAATTAGAAGACGAACTACACAAACGGGTGATTGGTCAAGAAGAAGCTATTGAAGCGGTGAGTGATGCGGTTCGCAGAAGTCGTGCCGGGTTACAAAACCCTAAAAAACCCATAGGAACATTTCTGTTTTTAGGGACCACAGGAGTTGGTAAAACCGAATTAGCTAAAGCATTGGCAGAATATTTATTTGATGACGAAAACGCTATGACTCGTATAGACATGAGCGAATACCAAGAACGCCATGCCGTAAGCAGACTGGTTGGTGCGCCTCCTGGATATGTAGGTTATGATGAAGGCGGACAATTAACAGAAGCCGTGAGACGTAAACCATATTCCGTAGTGCTCTTAGATGAAATTGAAAAAGCACATCCTGACACCTTCAACATTCTATTGCAAGTACTGGATGAAGGTCATTTAACAGACAATAAAGGACGCGTTGCGGATTTTAAAAACACAATCATAGTTATGACCTCCAACATAGGGAGCCAGATCATACAAGAGCGTTTTGAAGCTACAAAAGATATTGACTCCGCTATTGAAACGGCAAAAATTGAAGTCTTAGGACTGCTGAAACAAAGTGTACGTCCCGAGTTTTTAAACAGGATTGACGATACCATTATGTTCACTCCTTTAACCAAAGACAACATAACAGCTATCGTTAAGCTACAATTAAAAAGCGTTTCAAAAATGATTGGACAACAAGGCATTACGTTTGATGCCACCCAAGAAGCTATTGAATATTTAGCAGATAAGGGATACAATCCGGAATATGGAGCACGTCCTGTAAAACGTGTGATCCAAAAAGACGTTTTAAACGCTTTAAGCAAAGAGATTTTAGCAGGTAAAGTAACAACAGACAGTATTATATTATTAGATGCTTTTAATGATAAATTAGTATTTAGAAACCAAAGTGATTTGGTAACCGAAAAAAATCAAAACAAATAATACCATTTAAGCGTTGAAATTACTGTAACAAAACAATTTAATAATAGTCTTATAATTGGTTGGTTAGCAAAAGCAACATGATTCTTTCAAAAGATGATTGTTGCTTTTTATTTTTACCTTCATTCAACAAATTTAGACAGTCACTTAATTTATCTGTCTTTACAATATTTTGATTTTAACTCAGTTAATAAGATGGTTAACAAAAATTATTTTGAAATCGATAAACGGCAGCTTAATATCGACCAAATTACGTAGTTTTGTATATTGTAAAGCCCCAAGCAATACAAAAAATTAATCCTAAAAACCTACTTATAGCCATGGATATACCCAAATATATTGACTATTCATTATTAAAAGCAACATCCTCCGAACGTGATGTTATAAACCTTTGCCACGAAGCTAAACTGAATAATTTTTACGCCATTTGCATCAACACCACTTATGTGGCATTAGCAAAACAACTTCTAGAAAACACAGATATAAAAGTATCTGCTGTTGTTGGTTTTCCACTAGGAGCCATGTCTACTGCCGCCAAGGTTTTTGAAGCAAAAAAAGCGATTGAAGACGGTGCCGATGAAATTGAAATGGTTATGAATTTAGGATATCTTAAAAGCAAAAATTACGTATCGGTTTTAAAAGATATTGTCGATGTAAAAATAGCCATAAAAAATACGCCTTTAAAGTTGATTTTAGAGATTTCCGAATTAAACAAAAACGAAATTATCAAAGCCTGTAATATCTGCTTAGATGCTAAGGTAGATGTTATTAAAACTTCCAGCGGCTTTTCAAAAGGAGGAGCTACGTTAACCGCTACAAAAATCATCAAAAAGACCATAAGAGATCGAGCCCAAATAATGGTTTCTGGTGGTATAGATGACTTTGATACAGCTATTAAATACCTAGAAGCTGGTGCCGATAGAATTGAAACCTCAACCAATATCAACAATATAAAAACACCCAGCAGCTCACTTCAAAATAGAAATGTAAAAGTCTATAGAAAATATTTGGAAGCTGCCCAAAAAGAAAGTGTTCTGGAAACCAATACAGCAAGCTACAATGGGTAATTGTTAAAAGCCCAGATACACACAACAGTCCTTCACATAAACTTGATATAGACAGTTTGATTGTAAATTCAAAACAATCAAATTGTCTATTTATAATTCCCAATGGCCAACTACTTCGGGGCAAGCCCACGGGACATATACAGGAAGAACATTCAAAATTCGAGGCAAGCCTCGGAGTATTCAAATCTCAATTATCGAGTAAATTCAAAGAATTGTTAATACCTTTGGCATACAAGCATGCCAATAAGTTTAAAATATGATATTTAACATATTTGGATAGGTCGATATGCCTTAAATTTGAACTACATCATGAAACACTTAAGTAGTTATATAGATCACACACTTTTAAAAGCAACAGCCACAAAAAGCGCTATTATACAGCTTTGTAACGAAGCAAAGCAATACCAATTCCATGCTGTCTGTGTCAATTCCTGTTATGTAACATTGGCCAAAAACCAACTAAAAAACAGCGAAGTAAGCGTGTGTTGCGTTGTTGGATTTCCTTTAGGCGCTATAAGTACCCAAGCCAAAGTAGCCGAGACAAAACAAGCTTTAAAGGATGGTGCAGATGAAATTGATATGGTATTGAACATTGGTTTACTAAAAAGCAAAGATTTTGATGCCGTTGGGAAAGATATCGAAGCGGTAAAAAAATGCATGCCACATCAAACTTTAAAAGTCATTTTAGAGACATGTTATCTTGAAGATCTCGAAATAATTAATGCCAGTAAATTGGCTGTACAGAGTGGCGCCGATTTTTTAAAAACCTCAACTGGTTTTGGAACCGGAGGAGCCACTTTTCACGACATAAATCTCATGAAAAGTGTCGCCAATGGAAACGTGAAAATTAAAGCCTCTGGAGGCATAAAAGACTATCAAACAGCATTGGAATATATTAATTTAGGTGTCGAACGCTTAGGAACCTCTTCTGGAATTGCCATAGTTACAGGAGAAACCTCAACAGAAAACAACTATTAACCAATGATTTCAAATCCAATACATTCCCTACTTTCAACTTTTTAACTTTTTAACTTTTCAACTTAAACCAATGAGCATACACATAGAAGCAAAAAAAGGCGATATTGCGGAAACCATCTTATTGCCAGGAGATCCATTACGAGCTAAATGGATTGCGGAAACGTTTTTTGAAAACCCTATTTGCTTCAACCAAATACGAGGCATGTTAGGCTACACAGGAACTTACAACAACAAACGTGTATCGGTTATGGGAACGGGCATGGGCGTACCTTCTATCTCAATTTATGCTCACGAACTTATAGCCGAATATGATGTAAAAAACTTAATTCGCGTTGGTAGCGCAGGTTCATACCAAAGCCATGTGAAAATTAGAGATATTGTATTGGCTATGGCGGCATCATCAAATTCCGGGGTAAATGAAATACGCTTTAGTGGTGCAGACTATGCGCCCACTGCCAATTTCGAACTATTTCAAAAAGCTGTTGAAGCTGCAAAATCTAAAAACATCGCTATTAAAGCTGGCAATGTTTTCACATCAGACGAGTTTTATGCTGATGATTTTGAATCCTATAAAAAATGGTCTAAGTTTGGAGTCCTTTGTGTTGAAATGGAGACTGCTGGCCTATATACGGTAGCGGCAAAACATCGTGTCAATGCGTTGAGTATTTTAACAATTTCAGATTCTTTGGTAACGGGTGAGCGAATTACTTCCAAAGAACGGGAAACCACCTTTAAGGACATGATTGAAGTAGCTCTGGAACTCGCCTAGACCCATTTAAAATGTATGGCACTTCCAGTAAACTTTTGAGCCAAAACACTAATAGCCGATTCTTTTAGCTGAAGCACTCTGGGATAACCGCCTGTTGTTTGGCAATCGCGCATTAAAATAATCAGTTTACCAGAAGGTGTTAATTGAACCGTTCCCGGCAGTACCGCCGATGTTATAATAGGCTCTAGATTGTTTTCCAAAGGTTCTGAAAGTTGATATGCCATGCGGCTATTATCTTTTGAAATGGTAAATTCATTTTGAAGCAAAAATGCTTGCTGATCCTTAGATAAGAAATCAAATTCAGGGCCTTTATAAACAGCTATATCTTTAGTTATAAAATGTTCGTTTTTTACTTTAATTAAAGCGTTTTTAGACTCTGTAAATAAATCATTTATAAGAATTTTCAATTCATTATTTTTAGAAAGTTTAAATCGCTCGGTAATGCCTTTATACATACTTCTGCTATCCATTACTTTTTCAGTTTTAAAACCACCCAAAACAGCTAAATAACTACGGAACCCTATATTCAATTTACCAAAAGATAACACGTCTCCTGCATTTACTTTTATAATTTTATTAAGATGGATAGGGTTATCGTTCAATTTGGGCGACATATCTGCACCTGAAATACAAATACATGTCTCTCTGTTAAATTGAAGTGTAGCACCCGTCATACTCATTTCAATAACCGCAGCGCTTTCCTCGTTACCTAAAACATGGTTAGCTAATGCTGCCGAATACGCATCCATAACTCCCGAATAGGGCACACCATACTGCTGAAAGCCCATACGCCCTAAATCTTGAATGCTTGAATATAACCCCGGGCTCAACACTTTAATCACGCCATACCTCACTTTCTAATTTATATACGCCAGCTTCTACTAAAGCCTTAATATCTTTGTATTCATTTAAAGAAATGGGTTCAAAAACAATCTTATCGCCTGCTTTTGCAAAACAGGGTTGCTCTAATTTCGGATTAAAAAAATCGATAGGCGAATTGCCTATAACATTCCAACCTCCAGGGCTCACCGTTGGGTAAACGCCCGTTTGGTTACCTCCAATAGCTACTGCGCCTTTTTCAATTTGCAACCTTGGAGTTGATTTTCTGGGAACATAGAGCGATTCTTCCAAACCACCCAAATATAAAAATCCGGGTAAAAAACCAATAAAATAAACGGTATAAACAGCTTGGGAATGTTGCTTAATAATGGTTTCTTTTGATAGTTTTTTTTCCAAAGAAATCGCCTCTAAATCAATCGCAAAAACAGCATCATAGCATACTGGGATTTTCCATAAAACTGACACACTGTCATCATGTGATTTTAACGATTTGTATAAAGTTTCAAGATGGTTTACCTCATTTTTGAAATTCCTACAAATAGAATCATAAATAATTAATAACGAGTTATATGCAAGCTTTAATTCAACAATAGATTTAATATTTTTTTTCTCTATAACCGTTTTAAACGCAATAATATCTTTTAGGATTGTTTCATCAATAACCGCTGGCCATTCCGCCAAAATAGAACGCTCACCAAACGGTTTATATGTAAGATTGAAGGCCATTAAATTTACAAGATTTTAATGCCTACCGTTTCCAAATTCATACGTAATTTTTTAAGTAATTCTTCCGCATGCAAATGATCGCCATGCACACAAAAAGTTTCTGCTTTTATAGCCGCTTCTGTTCCAGTAACTGTTTTTACTTTCCGTTTATCAATCATACGAAACACATGTTCAAACATCGCATCAGAATCATGAATAAGCGCATTATTTTCACTACGGGATACCAAGGTTAAGTCATCATTATAATTTCTATCGGCAAATGCTTCGTATGTAACAGGGATATTATTTTGAAGTGCCAAGGTTTCAATAACCGACTTATAAGGCACATAAAGTTTTACTGGTAGCGCTATACTTTTCATGACTTCAATAATGGTAGTCGCAATTTTAGTATCTTTAACCGCCATATTATACAAGGCGCCGTGAGGCTTCACATGATGCAATAGGGCGTTTTCTTCTTGCACAATGGTCATTAAATTACTTATTTGCTCTTTTAATGAGGTAAACAAGGCTACACAGGGCATATCCATTGGTTTTCTACCAAAATTTTTCACATCAGGAAAGGAAGGATGGGCTCCTATTTTAATGCGGTGCTGTTTTGCTAGTTCAACCACTTTACGCATGGTTTTACTGTTGCCTGCGTGTCCGCCACAAGCAATATTGCATGACGATACATAAGGCATTAATAGCGATTCGTTGCCAATGCCTTCTCCTACATCTACATTTATATCAACACTTTGGATTTGCACTAGTTGTGTTTTATATTGAACTCATCTTGACTTTCTATTTTCTAAAACCTGCCTGCCGGCAGGCAGGAATGGCTAAAATTCGTCCATATTTTATTTCTTTTTTTATGCTTAACTCTGCTATGCCTTTCAAAAAGTGCCTCATCTGTACAAATTTTATCTCATTTTCGGTTAAAAACAAAAAATTAAGATGAGTTCATTATTTAGAAACAGTGTTCAATGCATAAATAGCAAAACTACCCAGCCAATGTCCACCTTCGTAGCTATCTTCAAAAATACTAGGTAATGAATAATTAATATGCTGATTCGCCATATTTTTTAAGTGTTTATACTCTGGCAAGTTTTCCGCAATGGTATTTAAACACCAAGCTCGAGAAAAATTGACACCATCTAAATGCACCAAACTGCCATCATTTCTATCGGAAACCTTTCCAGTTTCTAATATAAAGCTTTTATTTTTCAATTGTGGTAAAAATTCATCTAACCATGGTTTAAACGTTTCTTTAGTCAGAATACGTTTCATTAACGCCGCTTCTTCTAAACATGGTGATAAAAAATCGGTACCACCAGGTTCCCAAGTAATTGGACAGTCTGTATCTGATAAATAAAAATCCTTTGCGCGTTGCTCGATGATTAATTTTAAAGCGGTGTTATTTATCGTACTAGCATAATCCCACGCAAAACTTAACCCGAATGCTGTATTTGGGTGCTCGCCTACCCGAATGGGGTAATTTAACTTGGGTAGAAACTCGATATATTTCCCAACAACCAAATCGGTTAAGGGCTGCAAATTACTTTCTAATTGTCTTGCTGTTTCACTATCCCAAGTATGCAATGCTTCAGCTAATTTTAATAACCACGCCCATCCATAGGTCCGCTCAAACGATTTGTTGTGATTGCCTAAAAAATAAGCTACTTCGGTTTGGATATTTTCTTTGGATATGTTTTGAAGCAAGCATTGCTCAATGGCTTTGGCGTTTTCTAGGTCTGGAAACTGTTTTAACAAACTTACCAGACTCCAATGCCCATGTACCGAGGAATGCCAATCGAAACAGCCGTAAAACGCCGGATGTAAGGTGTTAGGCGATTTCAAATCGGCAGCGCTTCCCAAGGTTTGTGATAATCGATTTGGATATTCGATATTTATACAATGCAAAGGTAATTGTGCCAACTTATTTGCTTGTTCTAAATTTAGAATGGGTATTGTTTCTTGTTTGATTTCTGGAATTGTAGATTGCTTTTGTGAATTGTTGCAACTGAAAATTAAAACAACTAATAAAAATGAATAGTATTTCATAAAAGAGTAAAAATTTTATTTCAAGTTCTAAAAACTAATACTCTAATGTATGCAAAAAATAATAGCTTCGATTGCCAAAACAAAAAGTCTTAACCAAATTAGTTAAAAGATCTTACTTATTATTATATTGAAATTATTAAGAATACAGATGATGAAGTAATTCATTTTACTAAAAAAGCTCGATAGCATGAACATCTTGCTCGTGCCATGACAACTACTACCTTCACGAGTGTGACGCTCGACATAGCAGTGTTCTAAAAACCCTAAGTTACTTAATTTGTTTTCCTATAGACCCCATTCCGCTAGGTCTTAATTCAAAAATAAAATCGGGGTTTAACCCAGCTTCTTTACGATGCGAGACGTACAAAATAGCGGTGTCGGTTTCTGTTGCTATTTTATTTATAAGTTCGGTAAACAGTTTTGCATCAAAATCGTCAAGTCCGTTTGTGGGCTCATCTAAAATAAGCAAAGGTGGGTGTTTTACCATGGCCCTGGCTATTAATACCAAGCGTTGATGTCCTCTTGATAATTCTAAAAAGTTTTGCTTTCTAATAGTATACATCTGCAAAACATGAAGCCATTGTTCTGTAATTTTTATCTGTTCATTAGTAGGTTCTTTATAAAGTCCAACCGAATCGAAAAAACCAGAAACTATCATGTTTGCTATAGAATCCAATCGTTTAAAACCACGTAACATTTCTGATGAAAAATAACCAATCTTTCTTTTGATATCCCAAACACTTTCACCACTCCCCTTTTTTATACCAAATAAGGTAATATCTTGCCCATAAGCTTTTGGGTTATCGCCAAAAATCATACTTAACATGGTACTTTTACCCGAACCATTAGCGCCCATTAATTGCCAAAATTCGCCTTGTTTAATTTCCCAAGAAATATCAGTAATAATAGGGCGTTCATTGTAAGTTACGGACACCTTGTTAAATTTCACTAACGGATTGATATGCTCTGAAATAGGACGGTATGGTTGCGGCAATCCTTCAACAAAAGTTATCGAATTGGTTGTTTTTGAAGATTCAATCTGATTGAATTCTACCAAAACACCGGCTTGTAACTTATAGGTTTTGTGTACAAAAGATAAAATATCTTCTTTTCTATTTGTAATTTGAACAATAGTTGTTTTATTACTTAACTTGGTAAACGTTTCTTTAATTACAGCTTGCTTTTCTACATCTAAATTGCCAAAAACATTGTCTGCAATAATATAATCGGGGTTTTGTAAAATAATATAATCCAACAGGGCTTTTTTGCGTTCGCCTTCAGATGACTGTAATAAGCTGTTTTTTGTTTCGGTAACAACATCAAAATGCCCATGAACAATCTCTTCTTCTATAAACTTATTTAAGGTTATTTCAGAAAAAAGTGCGTGGTTTAAGCCTTTTAAATCAACAAGAATGTCACCAGAAACAATGCGTTCTATAAGCAGAAGCTTATCGTCGTTATTGGATATATATATGGCTATGTGATTTTTCAAATGTTTAAATAGTTGTTTTAGAGTTCTAAACTAACAAATATAATTTAATGATAGTTTACAAAAAGACCTCACAGGTTTTAAAAACCTGTGAGGTCTTTTATAATTACTTGAAAAGCTTATTTACAACTAAAATTAATCTGTATAATATTTACTTATAAGTTTTTAATATGAAAGGCAACCAATCCCTCAATAGGTCTGCGTTCAAAATTACCTACCGTAAAGCCCATTTCCTGTGCAACGGCTTTAATTTCTTCTTGCGCAAAATAGGCTATAGAACCTGCAAAATGCACAGGAACGGTTTTTATTTCTTCTTTGTACTGCATGATCATATTGTTTACAAAACTGCGGATGCCTTTTTTTATAAGCTCTACAATGTACTGCGAATCTTTATTTAAAAACATAAACTCTGCAAAGTTTGCTAAATAGGCATTGGGGTTGGGCTGTTTGTAAATATTATATTTAATATAATCGGCTTCTAAATTGTATTTGCTAGCAAAAGATACTTTAATATCTTCTGGCATTTGATTAAAATAGTACTCCCTAATTAATTCTTTACCGTAATAATTTCCCGAGGCATCATCCATTAAAATATATCCTAAAGACTGTACGCGTTGGTGCAGTTGCTTACCATCAAAATAGCTACAATTGGAGCCTGTCCCTAAAATACAAACAACGGCAGCTTCTGTATCGTGGGTAATGGTGCCATAAACAGCAGCCATAGTATCTTCTTCAACTTTTATAACAGCGTTTATAAATACGCCTTTTAAAACATTATAAACGGCTTCTTTACCTCTGTCTGTGCCACAACCCGCACCATAAAAGAATACATGCGTAACTTCAAGTTTGTGCGCCTTTAAATCGGGGTGTTTTTTAATTATTTTCTTTAGCTTGTCTTCTTTTAAAATTTCGGGATTAAGACCTTTTGTGCGCAACTTTTCTATAAGTTGTTTACCATTACTATCTACAGCAATCCAATCACTTTTTGTAGAGCCGCTATCAACAATTAAAATCATGAGCTTTGTTTAAATGAAAAAACTCCACAGACTTTGTAGTAACACAATAAATCTGTGGAGTTCATAATTAATATATTATTTTCTTTAAGAACGCGTTTAAACTTCTTATAATTACACTTTACTGATGTGTTGTGCCAAATCAACTAACTTCGTTGAATAACCAAACTCATTGTCATACCAAGAGACTAATTTAAAGAAATTATCGTTAAGCGCAATACTTGCATCGGCATCAAAAATACTTGTCATAGATTCTGAAACAAAATCTTGAGATACTACTGCTTCTTCAGTGTAACCCAAGATACCTTTTAATTCGTTTTCTGAAGCTTTTTTCAATGCAGCTTTAACTTCTGCCCAAGAAGCAGCTTTTTCTGTTCTAACAGTTAAATCAACTACAGATACATCTGGAGTCGGAACTCTAAATGCCATACCAGTTAATTTACCGTTTAATTCTGGAATTACTTTACCTACGGCTTTTGCTGCACCTGTAGATGAAGGAATGATGTTTGCTAAAGCACTACGACCACCTCTCCAGTCTTTTCTTGAAGGTCCATCAACTGTTAATTGTGTTGCAGTTGTAGCGTGTACTGTTGTCATTAAACCTTCTACGATACCAAAGTTATCGTTAATAACTTTAGCTAAAGGCGCTAAACAGTTTGTAGTACAAGATGCATTAGATACAATCGTATGTTCTGCAGTTATTTTATCGTGGTTTACTCCCATTACAAACATAGGCGCATCAGCCGATGGTGCTGAAATTGCTACTTTTTTAGCTCCAGCAGTAATGTGTTTTTGCGCACCTTCTAAAGTTGTGAAGATACCTGTACAATCTAATACAACTTCTGCTCCAACGGCATCCCATTTTAAATCTTCTGGGTTACGTTCTGCAGTAATTCTAATTTCGTTTCCGTTTACTACTAAGTTTCCGTTTTTTACTTCAACGGTACCGTTAAAACGTCCATGAACTGAATCGTATTTTAATAAGTAAGCTAAATGCTCTACATCTAATAAATCGTTAATTCCAACAATTTCAATATCTGGTCTGTTTGCAGCTACTCTAAAAGCTATTCTACCTATTCTTCCAAACCCGTTAATTCCTAATTTTAATTTTGACATATTCTTGTTTATAAATGTTAAGTGCTCATAATGTCTGAGACACGCAATAATTCTAAATTTATTTTTGATTTCCCTTTTATGGCTTGTTCTAATGGTGTTAGTTCCATTTTACCGTTCATCAAACCAACCATATAATTGGTTTTTCCTTCTAATAAAGACTCAACGGCTTTAACCCCCATTCTGCTTGCCAAAACACGATCGAAACATGATGGTGCACCGCCACGTTGCATGTGCCCAAGCACCGATACACGTACGTCGTACCCTTCCATGTTTTCATCGACATAGTCTTTTAATTGAAAAATATTTTTTCCAATTTTATCACCTTCTGCAACAATTACAATGCTTGATGTTTTGCCAGATTTTCTACTTCTGTTTAAAGATTCTACCAATCTTTCCAACCCTAAATCTTCTTCTGGTATTAATATTTCTTCTGCACCTCCAGCAATACCTGCATTTAAAGCTATATGCCCTACATCGCGTCCCATAACTTCCACAAAGAATAGCCTGTTGTGTGAACTTGCTGTATCCCTGATTTTATCAATGGCATCTACAACGGTGTTTAAAGCGGTGTCGAAACCTAAAGTATGTGAGGTACCAACAATATCATTGTCTATAGTTCCGGGTATTCCCATTACAGGAAAGCCGAACTCATGGTTAAATATCATGGCTCCCGTAAATGTACCATCGCCACCTATGGTTACCAATCCATCTATTTCTGCTTCAATTAATTTATGGTAGGCTTTTTGTCTGCCTTCTATGGTCCTAAACTCTTTTGAACGTGCCGATTTTAAAAATGTACCGCCTTTGTTTATAATACCTTTGACGCTTCGCGCATTCATTTGTTCGAAATCGCCTTCTATTAAGCCTTCATAGCCACGGTAAACACCAAGACATTCTATATTATGATAAGCGCATGTTCTAACGACAGCACGAATGGCTGCATTCATTCCTGGAGAATCGCCTCCAGAAGTTAAAACTGCTATTTTTTTGATTGGTTTTGACATTAAATTTTAATTTTTCACAGGTAAAATTACTAAACAAAAATCATATATCTATAGCATTTATTCTATTTTAATGCTACATGCGAAACTATAACGTTTTAGTTGATAAAAAAAATAGTTTAGAATTCTAAACGCCATTCCTTTTGTATGGAATTGAGGCAATTATTTATCTGAATCTGTCTTTATTTTTACAAATTCAGGAAGCGGATCACTGTCTTTTTCAACTTCTTCTTCTATCACAATTTCTTCTTCCTTTTTAGCCTTTTTAAAGAAGTTTTGAAGCAGTTCTTTGAAGGTGTCAAAATCTACATTATATGAAATACCTAATCCTTGGGTATAGCCAATTCTTTCTCCAAAATTTCTGATGCTGTTTTCTCTATTAAATACATTGGCGGTCAATGTGCCATCTTCATTCAGCAAAAAGTTTATTTCAACATCACCTGCAATAACGGTTTCCGAAGCTCCTGCACCTCCAACAGGCACACCTACCTTACCATTAATAAGCACACGATCGCTTATTTGAGTCTGTAGGGTAACACCAAATCGATCATCGGTTTGATAATCTGGTCTGTTTTCACCTGCTTCGTAATTCAATCCTATGTTAAGTTTGCTATCGCCCGTTGTAAAAATACCATTTATAATACCATTTAGCCGCTCCGCAATAGTACCTGAAAAATTAAGTTCGCTTAGACCTCTTGAAAAAGCGCCCGTAGACAACAGATATAATGCTTGGTTCTGTTTGTCATTATCAGATTCTAATCTGTATTGCAATTCGGATTTTAAAGTAGAACTTACCGTAGGAAACTTAAAATCGTAAATTGGTTTTGGGCGTTCTAAATCGCCTATCAAGCTAATATTCAATTCTACAGGAATACTTCTGTTTATTGGATTGTCTAATAAGGGTGATGGATTGGCATGCGTCTTGTAAATGGCAAGCATATCTATTTGTGCTTTTAGTGGGTCGCCTTCCCAGGCTATGGTACCACCGGGTTGTACTATAAACTCTTTTTGGATTAAACCGCCATAGGCGAAATTGTATACGCCTTCAAATACCGAAAAATCCCCCCACATATTAAACTTACCATTCGTATTAATTTCAACCAATAAACCACCACGACCGCGTCCTTTTAACGAATGTCCTGAGTTCTTGTCTATTATAATTTCAACTTCGGCATCTTCGGTGACATCTAAATCAAAATCCAATTCAAGCCCTTTTATTTCATTAAAAACATAGTCGCCCCCTAATTTTCTTGCTCGTTTTTCTTCTTTAGTAATAAAATGTATATATGAATTATCACCAAAAGACTCCGTATCGCTAAGTGGAATTTTAAAAACGGTTCCTGATTTTGTTTCACCAACGACACTTATTACCAATTGGTCTGTTGGTCCCGAAATACTGGCTCTACCACCTATAAAACCAGTCCCATAATACAGCGCATCTTCGGCTTCTTTAGTATCTAAAACCAATAATCTTGAGGTATTTAAATCTAAATCTAAGCTCCATTTTGAAAAATTCACATGATTTAATGAACCATTTAATTGTCCTTTGGATTTATGTTTTGTATCGGTTAGTTGGATTCTATTAAAAATAAAACTCTGGTTTTTAAGTGTTACAGAAGATTTATTAGCAAACTGATAATCGACATTGAGATACGGAATACCAAACCCCGATTTATCTAACACAAGATCACCATTAATAGTGGGACGTTTTAAGTTACCAACAACATTTACTTTTCCGGTAGCTAACCCTCTAATATTGGCTAAAACATCTTGTAAAAATGGATTTAAAGGCTGTATATTAAATTCGTTAAGTTCAAAATCTACATCAATGTTTGATTGTTTTCCATTAACGCTAATATCTCCAATGGCCCTGAACGATTTATTAACATCGTCTTTTATGGTAACATCTACATTGTAATTGGTTAAGTTTTGGTTACCTTTTATATTGGCGTTAAAAGAACCGAATTCAATATCATTAACTTTAAGATTATCTATAACAATGTTCGAATTTGGTAAATAGCTACCATTTTTTTGCAATATATCCAGCTTTCCATCAACGCTTCCTGCTAATTTTAAATTATCTATCTCTGGAATGATTTTAGCAAGATCAACATTTTTAAAATCGAGTTTTAAATCTTTTTGTGTAGAATCTTTTATAAAACCCGAAAACCTAATTTCTTCATTTTTATGGTTTATTACTAATTTGTCGATATTAAATTTTGTGAAGGTATTATTGAATGAAATTTTATTGAATTTATCTTTCTTTTCATTAATATACCATGTGTTATCTTTTATGGTGACATCGGATTTTTTAAAACCAATAACCGACTCTTTTTCTTTATTAATAGTGTGATAGAAACTTAAATTAAAAATATCATTATTACGTTTTCCGCCCCTAAACTCTGAGCGCATAAACAAGGTATCGTTGACTGTAACATTAATCAAACTGAATTTGGAAACATTGTAATATTTTGTTTTTAAACTATCGACCTCTACGTAGGTGTTAAAAAGTGGGTTACTATTATCCACTTGAAGCTCAATATTGTTAGCAAAATAATCAAGCAATTTAATTTGAGGCGATTTGAACGTGAATTTAAATTGCCTTTGATCGTTTTCAACACGACCTTTTATATAGGTATTTTTTCCTAGCTCGATTTCAGGATAAAAAACTTCAACTATCTTATTATAAATTTTAAAATTGAAATCAATATTCTGATTGGTTTTAATTTTATGTGGAATGTAATTGGTATAAATATATCCTAAAGAATTCTCGAACAGCTTTTTAATATCCTTTACTATAAAACGTCCTTTAAGTTCGCCTTCTATAACATCGGGTGATTTAATTTCTATAAAACGAACATCGTCTTCAAACCTTGAGGTTAAATCCAATTCATCAAAATAATAAGTATCGTTTTGGTTTTTATAAACGGTGTTCTTAAAAGAAATTTTTCCGTAGGCATCATCAAGATTACTACTGTTCATGTTCATTTTAACATGACTGCTAAATAAAGATAGACTATCTTTTTTTATAAAATTAAGGGCATTTAAATTGGCATAATCAACCTTCGCTTCAAAATCATATTTTTTAACCGCTTCGGAAAAATCTACAAGTCCTAAAAAGTTTAATCGTAAATTTTGGTCATTTGCCACTAGATTTCCGTCAAAAATTCTATTCTTAACGTTTCCTACCACTTTTATACCTGTGTAATTATACGTATTGTATTCTATTTCGTAAACATCGCCTTTTACTTGTGTGTCTAGATTTTTAGCAGTAAAACCAGATCCTTTTACATCAAAATCCAATGACGCTTTTCCAATAGTAGGATCGTTTAAAAAGGCTCCAATATCAAAACTTTCAAAGGCTACATTTCCACTATAAGAGGCATTATCAATATCATTAATTTTTAAGATTTCCAAGTTGGAATCTACATATCCTAAGTCGGTATCTATTTGAATGTTGGCAATAACAGAAGCAGCTGTTACCTGCGAGTTTCCTACAATAGTAAATTTCCCTAGCTTATTGAACGAAGAAGGAATGGAAGCTCCTAAAATATTGGGTAATAATGCTTTTAATTCATTGTAGGTAGAAGATAGATTTCTAAAATTTCCATCCATATAGAAGTTTCCTTCTTCCTCATTAAAAAGGTTCTTGAAATATATGTCCCCATCAACTTCTGTATAGTTACCAGAGTTTAGCTTTAAATTGGTTGTTTGTAAATTATTTAAAGTTCCCGATAAATCAACACTTAATTTAACCAATTGATTTTTCCCAAACTCGTTATAGAATACGTTAACTTCATTTAAAAAAACATGGGAATCTTTAAAGCTTGCAGTCACCAAAACCTTATCGGTAAAATATTGTAAATCTTCTCTATTATAAGAAAACTTTAAATCACCTTTTAATACTGAATGCTCTGTTTTAGCCTCTAAATTAGCAAATGTCATATCGGTAAGTGTATAGCTAAAATTGGTCATCATGTTTTTCATAACCAATCCTCTACTATCTTTAAACGCTAGAGTATTTATCCGGGCGCTAACATTGCTACCATTAATTAAAAAGTTAGTGGCATTAATATTAAGCTTCGTAAACTCTAATAATTTTGTAGTTTCTCTATTTTCATCAAGGAGCCTGAAAATACCATTATAAATAGACACATCGCTAGACGATAATAAAAAGGTGCTTGGACTTTTTCGTGGATTATCGTCTTCAAATTTTTGAACAAATACATCCAAATTAGTTTCTGCTTCACCCTTATAGGTTTTAATATTAAAAATTAAATCTTGAATATCAACATCCCCAAAAGTTAATTCACCTTTAATTAAATTATTAATACTGATAATAGAAGTGTTTAATTCGGCTATATTTATTAGCGTATCCTGCTTATAATCTTCTATATAAATATTTTTAAGCTCTACATCACCATTCAGTTGCAAACTAACCCTACTAATGTTTATGTTGGTTTTAAACTCGTCGTTAAGACGTTTTGTGGCGTATTTACCAAGACTTGTTTGAACAGCAGGAATAGAAAGTATCAACACCAAAATGATGAAAATAAGCAACAATATAGCTGCTATTTTATATGCTATTTTAAAAGCCTTTTTGATACTTTTTAAGTTATTGATTTATTAGGAATGCATTATCTTTGCAATTACGAATAAAAGTAATGCGCTAGACTTTTATTCTTTTCAAAATTAACAATTATTATGCCTAATTTTAATTAATGGCTGAACAAAATATTTATATTCTAGGAATTGAGTCTTCTTGCGACGACACTGCGGCCTCCGTAATACACAACGGACGCATTTTAAGTAATATTATTGCCAACCAAAACATACACGAAGAGTATGGTGGCGTAGTACCCGAATTAGCTTCCAGAGCCCACCAACAAAACATTGTTCCGGTAGTAGCTCAGGCATTAAAAAAAGCTCATATCAACAAAGAGCAATTACATGCCATTGCGTTTACTAGAGGCCCTGGACTCATGGGTTCGTTATTGGTTGGAACTTCGTTTGCAAAATCGTTGGCTTACGGGTTGGATATTCCACTTATTGACGTGAACCACATGCAAGGTCATATTCTGGCACATTTTATTGATGAAGACGGGTTTAACAAACCTCCTTTTCCGTTTTTAGCAATGACCATTTCGGGAGGACATACCCAAATTGTTAGGGTTGATAACCATTTTGACATGACTGTTATTGGTGAAACTATTGATGACGCTGTTGGCGAAGCCTTTGATAAAAGTGGAAAAATTTTGGGCTTAGGCTATCCTGCAGGCCCGGAAATCGATAAACGCGCCAAATTAGGAAATCCGAAAGCATTTAAATTTACCAAACCAAAAGTTGATGGGTTGAATTTTAGCTTTTCAGGGCTAAAAACGGCTATTCTGTATTTCATTCAGAATGAAACCAAAGCCAACCCTAATTTTATTGAAGAAAACCTGAACGATGTTTGTGCCTCTATTCAATACACCATTATTGGAATTTTAATTGACAAATTAAAGCTTGCCTCAAAACAAACAGGCATTAAACACATTGCTATTGGAGGTGGTGTTTCGGCAAATTCGGGCATCCGACAAGCACTAAAGGATGGGGAACAAAAATTTGGTTGGACTACCTATGTGCCTAAATTTGAATTTACTACCGATAATGCCGCTATGATTGCCATTGTAGGGTATTTGAAATATTTAGAAGGCGATTTTGCTGAACAAAATATAGCAGCTTCGGCTAGATTGAAGATTTAATTTTTAGCTACTAATACGAATATTT
>LLBY010015546.1_pt2 | contig 25528 bp, 21 predicted proteins | sample 1489401 | NCBI WGS metagenome assembly LLBY01 (sample SAMN04092656, study PRJNA295927) | soil metagenome | biome: Soil prokaryotic community; feature: Bulk soil; isolation source: soil from tomato rhizosphere | host: tomato cultivar Hawaii 7996 | place: South Korea | collected 2011-11-01 | reverse complement strand
AATTTAACAGATAAAACACCAATTGCAACTAAAAATATAGCCGAAACTACTGTTCCCGATTCTAAAATAAAAGAAAATCCAATTGCTGTAAAGACGGAAGAAAACGCTTTGGAGACTATCGCTCAAGAGCAGCAAAAGAAAGAAAAAACAACTTCGGCCGAGGAGAAATGGTCGTTGCAGTTATTTGCCGGAATTAATAGTTCGCAAAATGTAAGAAATCAAAAGTCTTTAGGAAATACTATTGAATCTCAAACCGGATACAATTATGGGGTGAAAACCAATTATAAATTCAATCGTCGTTGGGCGGTGAGAGCCGGAGTAAAGGTAAGCGAACTTGGGCAACAGTTAGCAAATGTTTCTTATGTGAATTCGGCGAAAAGTTTAGTGAATGTTTCTAAAATTCCGTTTTCGCCACAACCTAAGGAGAAACACAGTATTGTGAATAATCCGAATTATTTATTTATTCCTCAGCAGCCCAATCAGCCACAAAATACCTTAAGCGCTACCTTTTATGAAACAGCCAATTTATCCCAAAGAATGCAGTATTTAGAACTGCCTTTGGAGGTTTCTTATGCTATTTTAAATAAAGGAAAAGCCCGCATTAATTTGAATACCGGAGGATTTGTAGGTACGGTAATTTCTAATGAAGTTTTATTGAATAATAATGCCATCGGTAAAAATTCGGATGTGAATGAAATGGTTTTTGGAACGGTTTTAAGCAGTACGTTGCAATATGAATTGTACAAAAAGACCAAGGTTTTTGTAGAACCGGGAGTGAATTATTATTCGCAGCCTGTTCAAAATCAAAATTTCAATCAATTACAATTGAATTTTAATTTCGGTTTGAATATTTCTTTTTAGGTTTTTTGTCTAAATTTATTTTGAGTCGAATTCGCTTCGAAATGTTTTAGCGCTGCTTTCATTTTGTTTATTTTTGCGCAAATTTTACTTCAGAGCATGTCGCATCAGCATTTTATTCTTCACAAACCTTATGGTTATCTGAGTCAGTTTATTTATGAATTGAAGCGAAAGAAAAAACTATTGGGAGAATTGTATCCTTTTCCGGAAGGAACGATGGCCATTGGTCGTTTAGACGAAGATTCGGAAGGATTGCTATTGCTGACAACCGACGGAAAAATGAGCGAATATGTTCGTTCCAAAAAAGTGGAAAAAGAATATTATGTTCAGGTGGATGGACAAATAACTCAGGAAGCAATTGATGAGCTAAAAAAAGGCGTTAAAATTGGTTTTAACGGAAAAAAATACCTCACCAAACCCTGCGAAGCCCGATTGTTAGATGAAATTCCCGATTTTGGTCCCCGAGGAAAAAAAATCAGAGACGAACGTCACGGGCCTACATCCTGGGCTTCCATTACTATTAGCGAAGGAAAGTTCCGTCAGGTGCGAAAAATGACTTCGGCTGTTGGATTTCCTACGTTGCGTTTGGTGCGTGTGAGAGTTGGCAATGTATATCTGAATCATTTAAAAGCCGGAGAAGTAATTGAAGTAGAAAATTTCAATATCAAATAATCCAATAAACAAATCAAAATAATGCTTAATATCGTTTTAGTAGAGCCTGAAATTCCAAATAATACCGGAAATATTGGTCGTTTGTGTGTAGGAACCGAAAGTCGTTTGCATTTGATTCATCCTTTTGGTTTTGTGATAAATGACAAAAATTTAAAACGTTCGGGTTTGGATTATTGGGTGCATCTGGATGTGACTGAATATCAAAATGTAGCAGAATGGCTAGAGCAGATTCCGGATCAATCCAGAGTTTTTTTGATGAGTTCACATGCCGAAAAATCGTATTTGGAAAATAAATTTCAGGACGGAGACTGGTTGGTTTTTGGTAAAGAAAGTGTGGGTTTGAGTAAAGATTTTTTGGCTTTATTTCCACAAGAAAATCAATTGACGATTCCAATGTCTAATAAAATCAGAAGTTTTAATATTGCTAATTCAGTGGCTTTTGTGGTTGGCGAAGCTAAGAGACAGTTGGCTCTAAACAGCATTTAAATTTTTGAAAACTATAAAAAAGAGGAAGTGTTTGCTTCCTCTTTTTTTTACCTGTTATTCCCGTGCGACAAAACCACTTAAAGTAATGTAAGTGTTGCCGTTATCGGGATTGTGATAAATATTATATTTTGTTGGATAATTTCCTGGTTTTTGGAAAAATTCCGGTTGGGAATAATCGTTGTAACTGTCCATTTTAGAGAGCAAATGTTCCAGTGTAATCATTGGCTCTATAAAAACAACATTACCATCATAAGAGCCGTAAATCATAATTTTGGTGAAAGGTAAAAAGTCGGGTAAATTAACCGGTAACCAGTGTTTACCCATTTGCGGCTCGGCAGTGGCATCACCGGGCGGAGTAAAATAATCGGCAGGCATGTATCCTTGCGGAGGATAATTATTGAATGCGGCGTCAGTTTCTTCAGACCAGGCCGGAATAGCCATTTGCTCAGCTACCGAAATCATGTAAAAGTGAATGTCAAAATGAGGAACATCGAAAACTCCTTCCGGAATATGTCCGTGCGGATTCCAGTTGAGTCCTATGTGGTTGAATGGCGTAAGTTGTTTGGCTTTCAGATGTAAAGGAACAATGATTGTCGAATGGTCGGCAGGGATTTTTTTGTCATCTTCATCAGTAAGGTTTTTAAAAGCTTCGGCGGTCATTTCCAGGCCAATTTCGTTGGGATTACCACTTTGAGTAACGCTTATCCAGGAGCGGACTTTTCCATAACCCAGCCGGACTTCCGGACCTTTAAAAACGAGTAGTTTTTCGGAATTAACTTTTCCGGAAAGTAATAAGGTCGAATTAGCTTCTAAATCACTGTTCGTCATTTCGTCTGAACTACAGGCAAAAAGTGCAAGCAAAGCTCCAAAAGCAATCGTTTTTTTGGACAGAGTAAACAAATTTTCCATGATTAAAGAATTTAAATGATTATTTAATGATGTAGATAAGTTTAGCTTTGGAGCAAAAAGAAAGAGAATAAAAGTACGATTTTTTTAAAATAAATCGCTGGTTTTTAGTGGTTTAATTTTTTTTAAATTTGAAAAAATTAACTAATTACAAACTTCCCTTTTGTAGCATCAAAAACAATGTGTTCGTCTTTGAATAAGCTGTTAAAACTTCCTTTGGAAATTAAATTGCAGGGTTGATCCTGAACGACAGTTTCGGGTGTCATAATAATCATTTCATCACTCAATTGGATCGCCAAATCGATGTCATGCGTTGAAAAAAGGATGCATTTTTGGGTTTCCTTGGTGAGTTTTTTCAGGAGTTTGAATAAGGCCACTTTGTGCAATAAATCCAAATGAGTGGTTGGCTCGTCTAAGATAATGAGTGGTGTGTCCTGAGCAAGTGCCCGGGCAACTAAGACTTTTTGCAGCTGGCCGTCACTAATTTCAAAATGTTTTTTGGAAGCCAAGTGTTCGATTTGCGTAAGCGCTAAGGCTTCGTTGACTTTGGTAATATCTTCTTCGGTTAAAGTGCCAATCCAATTGGTGTAAGGCTGTCTTCCTAAAGCGACCAATTCAAAAACGCTCAAATTGCTCGGAGGCAATTTCTCGGTTAAAACCAAACTTAAATTTTTGGCTAAGGCCAAAGTATTCATGTGGTGAATGTCTTTTTCGTTCAAAAAAACAGTGCCCGAAATGGTTTTTTGAATGCCGGTGATAGTTCGTAATAAAGTTGATTTTCCAATCCCATTTGCACCAATTAAAGCGACTAATTTGCCTTTTTCTAAAGTCAAATCAATACCCGAAGCTACAATGTTTTGCTCTTTTTTATGAGCATATCCAATGCTTATTTGTTTGGCCTGTAATATGATATTGGAGGTATTCATAAATTATTCGGCTAATGAAAATTGAGAATCATAGAGGTTTTTATAGTAACCGGATTCTTTGTTTATTAATTCCTGATGCGTTCCTTCCTCAACGATTAATCCTTTGTCCATTACAACAATTTTATTAGCATTGACTATGGTTGCCAGTCGGTGCGCAATAACGATAGAAGTTCTTCCTTTGGTAATGGTTTCGGTGGCGCGCTGAATTAATTCTTCGGAATAAGTGTCAATAGAAGAAGTAGCTTCGTCCAGAATTAAAATACTCGGATTGCTCACATAAGCTCTTAAAAAAGCAATTAGCTGGCGTTGTCCAGACGATAGCATGACTCCGCGTTCTTTGACATCAAAATCATAATTGTCAGGCAGACTCATGATAAAATTATGTACGCCAATTTCTTTTGCTGCAGCATAAACCTGCTCTTTTGTAATATCGGGATTGTTTAAAGTGATGTTGTTGTAAATAGTATCGGCAAAAAGAAACACATCCTGAAGCACAATGGCAATTTGTTTTCGAAGCGAACTCAGCGTATAATGGTCAATATTAACATTGTCAATACTGATACTTCCGCTTTTGATTTCATAAAAACGATTCAATAGATTGATGATAGTTGATTTTCCGGCACCAGTTGACCCCACGATGGCAATAGTTTCTCCGGGATTTACACTTAAATCAATTCCTTTGATGACTTCTTCTTTGTCAATATAACTAAAACGAACGTCTTTAAAAGTAATAGCACCTTTAAAAACAGGAGCTTCAATAGTTCCGGTATCCTGGATTTGATCTTGTTTATCAATAATTTCAAAAACACGATTGGCAGCAATCATTCCCAGTTGCATCTCGTTGAATTTATCCGCAATCTGACGTAACGGGTTGAACAACATACTGATGAACATGGTATAAGAGAACAAATCTCCAAAAGTGGTAAAATGATCGCCATTTAAGATTTTGATACCGCCGTACAACACTACAAATCCAAGAGTTAATGACGAAATAATATCGGCAATCGGGAAAAAGATGGAGTTGTACAAAATGGTTTTTATCCAGGCATTTTGATGTTTTTCGTTGATTTCTTTGAATTTTTTTGATTCAATTTCTTCGCGGTTAAAGAGTTGTACAATTTTCATTCCCGTTACTCTTTCCTGAACAAAGGTGTTCATATTGGCAATTTGGGTACGTACTTCTTCAAAAGCAATTTGCATTTTACCTTGGAAAATTCGGGTTACAAATACCAGAATAGGCATTGCAATAATGACAATCCAGGTGAGTTTCCAGTTCATGTAAAACATAAAAATAAGTACCACAAGCATTTTCATCAGGTCACTTATAATCATGAATAAACCCTGGCTGAAAATACGGGCAATCGACTCAATATCAGAAACCGATCGGGTAACTAATTGTCCAACCGGTACCAAATCAAAATATTTCATTCGGAAACTCAAAATGTGTTTGAACAATTTGATTCGAATGTCTTTTACAATATCCTGTCCCAGCCAGTTGGCCCAATACACAAAATAAAATTGGGAAAAAACTTCTAATAAAAGTACGATTCCCATTAAACTAATGTAGAGCAAAAGTCCCGGAGCATCTTCGGTTTGAATATAGCTGTCAACAGTTTGTTTTAATAAATACGGACGTAAAGCAGCAAAAACAGATAAGGAAACAGCAAATATAACCACACCATTAAAATGCCATTGATAGGGTTTGGTATATTGCAATATTCGCTTGAATAATCGGGTGTCAAATACTTTTGCTTTCATTTGTTTTGTTTTAGCTCTTAGTTTATAGTCCTTAGTCCTTAGTTTTTATTTTTAATTCTAAAAACTAAGGACTAGTTACTAAGGACTAATCCTCTATGTAAGGATATTCAATTTTTGTTAAATACAATCCGTGGGCAGGAACTGAAAATCCTGCTTTTTCTCTGTTTTTACTTTCGATAATAGATTTAAAATCGTCCAAATTTATTTTATGCAAACCAATGTTTACCAAAGTTCCGACAATAGAACGCACCATGTTTCTCAAAAAACGGTTTGCCGAAATCGTGAAAATTAATTTATTATCTTTTTGTGTCCAATGCGCTTCAAAAATAGTACAATCAAACGTATTTACATCGGTATTAACTTTTGAAAAAGACTGGAAATTGGTGTATTGTAACAGCAATTTTGCTGCTTCATTCATCAAATCTACATCTAATTTTTGATTCAAATACCAGCTTTGTTCCTGTAAAAAAGCATCTTTAAAAGTATTGATATGGTATTCATAGGTTCTTTTGGTAGCATCAAAACGACAATGCGCTTCATCAGCAACACTAAAAATAGCATAAATAACAATGTCTTTTGGTAGGAATGAATTGAGTTTGTAAACTAACTTTTGGGTGTCAAAAGGAGCGTCAAAATCAAAATGGGCATACATTTCCCGGGCATGAACGCCTGTATCGGTTCGTCCGGCTCCCATGAGGCTTATTTCGGAATGTAATAAAACAGAAAAAGCTTTGTTTAAAGTTTCCTGTACCGAAGGAGCGTTTGGCTGTATTTGCCAACCGTTATAAGGAGTGCCGTTATAGGCTAATTTTATAAAATATCTCAAGTTTTTAATCTCAAAGTTTCAGAATTTCAAAGGTACAAAAAAGTAACTAAGCTGCTTAATGGCTAAGATACTAAGTTTTTGTTAAGAGCTGTTTGGTAATCTATTTGAGGTTAAAATTGATTTTTATGGAAAAACCATTAAGATTTCAGAATTTAACCTAAAAAAAAGCGTAGTATCTTAGCGTTTTGAAATCATAGATTCTATAACTAATAATGAAAAAAATCCTTTTACTTTCGGATACACACAGCCATATTGACGATGCTATTTTAAAATATGTAAATCAAGCCGATGAGGTTTGGCATGCCGGTGATATTGGCGATTTGAAAGTAACAGATACCATTAAAGTCGCAAAACCTTTGCGGGCTGTTTATGGAAATATTGATGGAGCAGAAGCACGATTAGAATTTCCTCTGAATAATCGGTTTATGTGCGAAGGTGTTTCGGTTTGGATGACACATATTGGTGGTTATCCGGGGAAATACAATCCGAATGTGAGAGCTGAAATGCTTGCTAATCCACCGCAATTATTTATCTGCGGACATTCGCACATTTTAAAAGTAATGTTTGATAAACAACACAATTTGTTGCACATGAATCCGGGAGCCTGTGGAAAAAGCGGATTTCATCAAATGCGTACCATGTTGCGGTTTGTAATTGATGGCGATAAAATCAAGGATTTGGAAATTATCGAATTGGGGAAAAGAGCCTGATTAGATTTTGAATTCAATTGGAACACTAATCTTAACAGTAGTTCCTTCTTTTGGAACGGAATCAATTTTAAATTTTCCTTTCATAGTGTTGATTCGGGCTTTGATTTGGTTGAGACCAAAACCGTCGATAGTTTTGTGGGGACTAATCTCAAAGCCAATTCCGTTGTCTTTTACCTGAATATGCAGTTGGTTATTTTGTTGTTTTAGAGTTAATTTGGCTCTTTTAGCCTTACTGTGTTTGTTGATATTGTTTAATAATTCGCTGACAATGAAATAGATTTTCATTTCAAAATCTTCATCGTAGCGGGTTTCGGAGGTCACATTGGAGGAATAATCAAATTGGATAGCCGAGTTGGAGTTTATTTCGCATAAATCATTTAAGGCATAAAATAGTCCAAAACGGGCCAATAAAGAAGGTAAAAGCTGGTGTGATAAATCCCGAATTTTATAATGTGTTTGAATCAGGATGGACTTAGTTTTAGTGATTTCTTCACTATTTGTTTTGTTTTTTGTTGAAAAAACAGTGAGGTGTAAAGCAGCCGAAGAAAGTAAAGCGCTGATGTTGTCATGCAGGAACGAAGCAATTCTTTTGCGTTCCATTTCCTGACCATTTATCGAAGCGGTAATAATATTTTCCTGAATTTTACTTTCAATGTCTTTGATTCTGTTTTTTTGTTTTAATTGACTGTTTTGAAAATAGAAATATGAAAAAATGATAACAAGCAATAAGGTCGAGATAATAATGATGCTGTACAATCGGTTTTTAGATTGTTTTTCCATCAAAAGTTGGTGACTGGTTTTGTATTCTGTTTTAATGTTGTCTATTTCTCTTCTGTATTCGTCTATTTCAAGATTAATTCCGGCAATATTTAGTTTTCGAAGTTTTTCTTCGTTATTCAATTCGTCGGTAATTTTATTATAAGCGTTTAAATGTTCATAGGCTTTTTTATAGTTTTTTATTTTGTATAAAAACTTAGCATATTCCTGATGTGTAAAAGATAAATCGGATTTTTCATTTTCTTTTTCTCCCAGTTTTATGGCTTTTTCAAAATAAAAAGTAGCTCTTTCGGAATTATTTTTATGGGAATGATACATGCCATTAAGCATGTTTAGGGCTACAATAGTTGATATGTCTCCGTTTTTTGGATGGTATTTATTTACATAATTCAAGTAAGGAAGTCCGGAATCGAAACTTTGAATATCAAAATAAGCCCAGGCAATATTGAGTTTGGTGAAAAGAATTTCGGATGAATCGGCAATTTTAGTGCTGAAATCGAGTGATTTTTTATAATAGTAAATTCCTTTGTTGTATTCTTTTTTGTTAAAGCAATAAATATTTCCCAAATTGTTGTAAATCCAGTTTTTAAGATGAGAGTTGTTTGTTTTATTTGCATGAACAATAGCTTTTTTGTAATAAAACAAAGCTTTTTCAAACTCGCCCAACTGATCAAAATTAGCCGCAATAGTGTTGTAATTAAGCGCAATAAGATTATTGTCTTTTAAAGTGATAGCATTAGTCAGTGCCTCGCGGGAAAGTATCAGCGACTCTTCATATTTTTCTGTTTTCATTAATTGAGTCGCTTTTTGAGTCAAAGCCGTAGTTTTTTTGTGTATTTCGCTGTTGGTTTGCGAAAACAACACATGAGTACTGCTTAGCAGGAATAGCAATAAAAAGCGGTATAAATATTTGAAAGACATGAATAAAAGAAATAGTACTGCTTCAGGTTAAGATTTAATTAAGTTGTTTTTTAAGGCAAATTTGACCAAGCTAATGGTGTTTTTGGCATTTAATTTCTTCAAAATATTTTTACGATGTGTTTCAACCGTATTGGAACTGATAAAAAGTTTTTCCGAGATTTCTTTTCCGCTGTATTCTAAGGCAATGAGTGTGATAATTTCGATTTCTCTTCCGGTTAACTGGTATTCCGGACTAATGGTGGTTTGGTTAAGTTTTGGATTCTTTTTAGTAGCCGAATCAAAAATAGTTTCCCGAACCTGATTAGAGAAATATTCCTCTCCGGTACTTACAACCTGAATAGCTTCTACAATACTTTCTCCGGCGCATTGTTTAGACAAATAGCCGCTTGCGCCTAATTTCATTACTTCCTGAATTATTTTCAGATCGTCATAAGTCGAAAGTACAATTACTTTGCAGGGAAATCCTTTCTTAGAAAATTCCTTAAGTACTTCGATACCGTCTTTTTCGGGCATACTAATGTCCAAAACTAAAATGTCGGTAGCATTATTGGTTACTTCTTCAAAAAGGGTTGTTCCTTTTAGTGAATAACCTACTACGTTGAAATTAGGAATTGAATTTAATAAGGTTCGCATACCATCAATTAGTACTTTGTGGTCGTCGGCTAAATGAATTCGTATTGTTTTTTCCATGATTGCAAACTAATGTTTTCAAATGTATAAAATATAATACAAAAAAACCCGAATATTAAATTCGGGTTTCCTTCGCACTAATAAATTAAAATTATAGGGTTACCTCAATCTGTCCACAGATTTTACAAGATCTTCATCCTTTTTAATCGCTTTATTAGCTAAAACTAATGCCACGATTGCAAAAATAGGCAGAAACATCCCAATACCTTTCTCAGAAACTACAGGAGTTTCTCCAGATAAATTTAGTGAACGATATAAAAACAATCCTAATAAAATCAAATTTAATATGATATTCAATCTGCCAATGACAAATTGATTTTGTCTTTTTTTATAGGATAAAATGCTTAATACGGATAATGTGGTACTTAGTCCAAACAATACAACATACAACTGATTTTGCATAAACAAAAAGGCTTTACCGTCGCTCAAAGTCCATAAAGGAAAAATAAAAGGCAAAACTCCTGTAATAACAAAAGCTAAAAGTAAATATACGGTTTGAATTCGCTGTATCATATTCTCAATATTGCTTTACAAAAATATATTTTCTTTTTTTAAAATACTATTGTATCCTAATTTTTTATTCGTATTATTGCATTACAATACCGTAAGCACTTCATACTGCGGTGAATTCAAAATAAAAAATACACCTAAATCTTTTCAAGATTCCCCATCTTTAATTAAATTCATAGAATATTCATGTTTGATATTTCTGCATTAAAAGAAATGAAGCTTTCTGAGCTTCAACAAATAGCTAAAGCAGCTAAAACAATAAAATATAACGGTGTTAAAAAAGAAGCTTTAATTACAAGTATTTTGGAATTTCAAAGCTCTTTGGCAGCCACAGCAGTTGTCGATGAAGCTCCCGTGGCAGAGGCAGATAATAAACCTAAAAGAGTTCGTATTACCCCGGCTAGAAAGCAGTCAGCTCCTAAAAATGAAGTTGTTGCTCATGAGGAAACAGCAGAAGCGGAACAAACTGATGAGAAAACAGCGTTTCAGGCTGATACTGTTGTAAACGATGTGGTTGCGGGAGAATCTGATAAAAAATCAGAAGAAACAGCTGCTGCCGAAAAACCAAAAGCAGTTAAGTTTAATAAAGCGAATTATGAAAAGAAAGTCGCTTTAAAGAAAAACAAAGAAAATAAAGAGGCTACTAATGATAATCCGGTAGCTGTTGAAACTGCTCAAATGGATGCTGCATCGGAAGTTGCAACTCCGGCTCCGCAAAAGAAAATAAATCAACACGAGCGCAAGCGAACTGATGAAGTAAATCAGAATAAGCAAAATCAAAATAATCCTAATCAGAACCAGAATCAAAATCACAAAAATAAGAAGAACACTAATTTTAGAGATGCCGATTTTGAATTTGACGGAATCATTGAAAGTGAAGGGGTATTAGAAATGATGCCTGACGGTTATGGTTTTTTACGTTCTTCCGATTATAACTATTTAGCTTCTCCTGACGATATTTATTTGTCAACATCCCAAATCAGATTGTTTGGATTAAAAACCGGAGATACCGTAAAAGGAGTGGTAAGACCTCCAAAAGAAGGAGAGAAATTCTTTCCTTTAGTACGTGTTTTAAAAATTAACGGACACGACCCGCAGGTAGTGAGAGACCGAATTTCATTCGAACATTTAACTCCTGTTTTTCCTTCAGAAAAATTCAAATTAGCCGAAAGAGAAAGTACCATTTCTACCCGAATTATCGATTTGTTTTCTCCAATAGGAAAAGGACAACGTGGTATGATTGTAGCCCAGCCAAAAACGGGTAAAACTATGCTGTTGAAGGAAATAGCCAATGCTATCGCGGCGAATCATCCCGAAGTATATCTTATTGTTTTGTTGATTGACGAACGTCCTGAAGAGGTAACCGATATGCAGCGTTCGGTAAGAGGTGAAGTAATTGCTTCTACTTTTGACAGAGAGCCACAGGAACACGTTAAAATTGCGAATATCGTTTTAGAAAAATCAAAACGTTTAGTAGAATGTGGTCACGATGTGGTGATTTTGTTAGACTCGATTACGCGTTTAGCCCGAGCTTATAATACCGTTCAACCGGCTTCTGGTAAGGTATTGAGTGGGGGTGTGGATGCCAATGCGTTGCAAAAACCAAAACGTTTCTTTGGAGCGGCCCGTAATGTTGAAAAAGGAGGTTCTTTAAGTATTATTGCTACGGCTTTGACCGAAACAGGTTCGAAAATGGATGAGGTTATTTTCGAAGAATTTAAAGGAACGGGTAATATGGAGTTACAATTAGACAGAAAAATTGCCAACAAACGTATTTTTCCTGCGATTGATTTGACTTCTTCAAGTACGCGTCGTGACGATTTATTACTGGATGAAAATACGCTGCAAAGAATGTGGATTATGCGTAAATACCTTTCGGATATGAATCCAATTGAGGCTATGGAATTTATCAACGATCGTTTTAGAAAAACCAGAAATAACGAAGAGTTTTTGATTTCGATGAACGATTAAAAAAGAGAATAGAAGAAAGAATAAAGAGAAAAGATAAAAATTGAATAAAAGAAATCCTCGAGTATATCGAGGATTTTTTTATGCGCCATTGTCTATTTTCTAAATTCTATTCTCTTTATTCTTGTTTTTTCACACTTTCTTTACGTTCTAACAAAGCCATATAAAAACCGTCAAAACCGGATTCTGAAGCTAAGATTTTTCGGTCTTCAACAAAAGTAAATTGTTTCCCGATTTCGGTTTTCAAAAAGCGTTCTACCTGTTCCTGATTTTCTGAAGGAAGAACCGAACAAGTGGCGTAAACCAATTTTCCGCCTGGTTTTACAATTTTAGAATAATTCTCTAAAACTTCCGCCTGAACTTTTCGAATATTATCGATGAATTCCGGTTGTAATTTCCATTTGGCATCGGGATTTCTTTTTAAAACACCCAATCCGCTACAAGGCGCATCAATCAACACGCGATCGGCTTTTTCGTGTAGTTTTTTGATCACTTTTGTGCTGTCAATAATACGGTATTCAATGTTGAAAGCGCTGTTTCTTTTAGCCCTTAATTTTAATTGCTTCAGTTTGCTTTCGTACAAATCCATCGCAATCAATTGTCCTTTGTTTTCCATTAAAGAAGCAATATGCAACGTTTTTCCACCCGCACCCGCACAGGTATCCACCACGCGCATTCCGGGTTTTACATCCAAAAACGGAGCAACTAATTGTGAACTGGCATCCTGTACTTCAAATAATCCCTGTTTGAAAGCATCGGTTAGGAAAACATTGGCGCGTTCTTTCAATACCAAAGCATCAGCCTGATCAGGTAAAAATTCAGTTTCGATATCCAAATCCATTAAGATGGCTCTTAATTTCTCTTTGGTTGTTTTTAGGGTGTTGGTTCTAAGGATTACTTTTGCCTGTTGATTTTGGGCTGTAATTTCTTTTGCCCAAACTTTTTCACCTAATTCTTTTACTCCCAATTCATCCATCCAGTCCGGAATAGATTCTTTGATCGCTCTGTTTTTTGATAATTCATCAAAACGTCCTTTGATTTTTCGCTCCGGAGTTCCTTCCAGTTGACGCCAATCCGGAATAGGGTAGCCTCTTAAAACCGCCCAGGCAGCAAACATTCGCCATAAATTATCACGATCATAAGGTTCTTTTACATCGGCAATTTCGGCATATAATCTTTTCCAACGAACGATTTCGTAGATGGTTTCGGCAACAAATTTTCTATCGGAACTTCCCCAACGCTTGTCTTTTTTTAGTGCTCTGGCTACTACTTTATCGGCATATTCTCCTTCGTTAAAAATTGCATTTAGCGAATCAATAGTAGTATATACTAGGTTTCTGTGTAATCTCATCTTAATTATTTGAGCTGCAAAGGTAAGATTAAATGATTTGAAAGTAAATTAAAATTTTAATTCTGTAAAAATGATTTTTCTTTCGTAAAATATTTTTAAAAAGTAGTTTCTATCTGTGAAGTTTTAGAAAGGTTCTTTAGAAAAAAATACCGCAAATTCACAAATTTTAAAATCTGATATTCCTGAAATTAATTTGCGAATTTGCGATAAATAATATTTTTAAATGGAGTTCTTATTTTAACTTCTCTTTAAAAAAAGCTATAGTTCTTTCCCAGGCTAAAGTTGCTGCTTTTTCATCATAGCGAGGAGTAGTATTGTTGTGAAAACCGTGATTAACATTCGGGTAAATATGTGCGGTGTTTTCGACTTTGTTTTTATTCAAAATTGCTTCAAAAGCCGACCAGCCTTCATTGACTCTGGTGTCTAAACCTGCATATTGCAATAATAAAGGTGTTTTAATCTGTTCGGCTTCTTCAGCTGTGGGTTGTCCGCCGTAAAAGGGAACGGCAGCTTTTAAACTTGGTATTTTTACCGCCATCAAATTGGCAATCCAGCCTCCAAAGCAAAAGCCTACGACGCCAACATTTCCATCACAGTCCGGATGATTTTTTAAATGATCATATGAAGCGATAAAATCTTCCAACATTTCATAACGCTCTCTTTTCTTCTGCATTTCCCGGCCTTCGTCATCATTTCCGGGATAACCGCCAAGCGGAGTTAAAGCATCCGGAGCCAGACTGATAAATCCGTCCACAGCCAATCGACGACCTACATCTTCGATGTAAGGATTGAGTCCGCGGTTTTCGTGAACAACAATTACTCCCGGCATTTTTTTTGAAGCATTTTTTGGTTTAGAAAGCAAGCCTTTTATTTTTCCTCCACCTTTAGGTGATTCGTAAAAAATATAATCTGAATCAATGCGGGGATCATTTGGTTGAATAGTGACGGAATTGACATAATCAGGAGTAATAAAGCTCAAAAGAGAGGGGAGAGTCAAACTTCCAACGGCAAATACCGATAGCTTTTCGATAAATTGTCTTCGCTCGATTTTGTTATGTGCATAATCGTCATATAGGTCAAAAATTTCCTGACTGATGTCTTCTTTGGTTATTTTTTTCATTTTTAAAAAGGATTAGTTTCTTAAAAGAACTTAAAGATACTTATTTATCCAATTGATTTTAAATAAAAAAAGCTCCTGGATAAACAGGAGCTTACAAAAAAAATAAAATTATCAAGACTAGAATTTGTATTTGATACTTGCCAAAACCTGACGAGGAGCAATAGGGTTCGCACTGTAATTTTCGTGAACCGTATAATTTAACTCGTTAGTGATATTAGATAATTTGCATAAGATGGAGAATTTCTTCCATTCGTAACCTACAGAGGCATCAACTGTAGCATAACCATCTACAGGAACTTCACGGTCTTGAATGATTAGTTTTGTTGCATCACTTGGGTCAACAATATAACGATTATTCCATCCTGCAATTCGGTTTCCAATGTAGTTTCCTATGGCTCCAACAGAAATCCCTTTTAATACACCGCTTGGTACAGTATAAAAGAAACTTAAATTAGCTGTTGTGGTAGGTGTTCTCGCCACACGATCTCCTTTGATTGAGTTTCCTACTGCAACCGGAACATCTCCAAATCTCATATCATTGTAACTATAACCTGCATTAATTTTAAATCCTTCAAAAGGTCTCGCAGTTACATCGATTTCAACCCCTTTACTTTTAGTTTCACCACTCATGATTTTCAGATTTGAATTGGTATTTGGAGTAACTCCATCCGCTTCAAAAGGAGCAGTTTGAACTAAATTATTATTTTTAATTATATATAAAGTAACGTTTGTGCTTAAGAAACCTCTCAAGAAGTCTGTTTTTACACCTGCTTCATATTGATCGATAATTGAAGCATCAAGAGGTTTGTCATCGTAAGTGTTTCCTGTATTTGGAGTAAATGAATTAGAATAACTGGCAAATAAAGAAACATCTTTTGATGGTTGAACAACTAATCCTATTTTAGGAGAGAATGCATTGTCTAAACGTTTAGGATCTTCTGATACACTTGTAGCAGTTGTTGGTAAATTATAGGTAATAGCTTGAGACTCCTGCCAAGACCAACGGATTCCTGCTAAAACTTTGATGTAATCTGTAAAAGAAATCAAATCCTGAGCATATACTCCAAAACGGTTGTATTCGGTATTGATATATCTTGTGGCAGCTGTTGTGAATGGATTTACAGTGCTTTCTGTACTTGGATCGTAAGTAAAAAGGTTAATAGTTTTATCCGATGTTACAACTTTACCGTCGCTATCATAAAAAGCAAATGTGTATGAGGTAGTCAGAGAGTTTTCAAAGTCAGCACCTGTGAAAATCTGATGTTTGATTGATCCGGTGTTAAAATTCCCTTGTAAACTTAATTGATTTCCAAAGATTTTTTCTCTGTTATCATTTTTTGTTAAGCCCCTTTTCCAATCACCACGTACAGCATAGGTGTCTAAGTTAGATAATTGTGAAGTTGAAGTTTGCGTTCTTTTATAATTTTGGAAAGAAGTATTGAAGTTTAATTTCCAATTTTTGTTAAAATCATGATTTAATAAAATCGATGCGCTAGCCGATTTGGTATTTCCATTTGACCAAAGTGCTCCAAAATAAGCATTACGAGGCATTTCTAGAATTTCTTTTCCAATGATTCCTGTACCAAAATCCGGTGTCCAGTCGGCACTTAAATAATCCCCCTGAACAGTGATTTGTGTTTTGTCGGTAACTTTAAATAAGAATGAAGGATTGAAATAAACGCGTTCATTTTTAACAACGTCTCTAAAGCTTTCAGAGTTTTCATAAGAACCTGTAAAGCGGTAAGCGATTGATTTGTTTAGTGGACCATAAAAATCTACCGAAGGTTTGTAATAAGAGTAGCTTCCGGCTTGCATGGAGATTTCTCCTCCTCTTTCAAATTTAGGAGTTTTGGTAACCAAATTTAAAATTCCTCCCGGAGCAACGTTTCCGTATAATAAGGCTGAACCTCCTTTTAAGAATTCAACTCTTTCTAAAGAAGAAACTTCCGGTATTGATCCGGAGTTATATCTGAATCCGTTTTTGAACATATTGTTAGCTCCCATGTCGTAACCTCTTGACCAAAATGATTCCTGAGCACCACCACGAGCCGATCCTACATAAACTCCGTTCGCATTTTTAATTACTTCACTCAAGCGGATGGCTTGTTGTTGCGTGATGATTTCGTTATCAATAACCTGAACACTTTGTGGTAAATCCATAGGTTTGATACCAGATCTTGAAACGGAAACCGGTTTATGAGGTTTGTTACCAGTAATGGTTACCTCTTTTAGGATTTGCCCTTTTTTGTTTTTTATGGTATCGAAAGGATTAGAAACAATCTCATCGGAAATATTATGATTTGATGCAGAAGCAATTTCCTGAGCCTGTATAGCGATAGAAAATAATAATGCTATTGAGGGTAGTAAAACTTTTTTCATTTAATTTTTTATTTGGATTCATTTAAAATAACGATGCAAATGTATGACCTGAATTTGGTTTTACAAAATGTTATTTGGAATAAATAAAAATAAAAATTAACAAAACATTCGTAAGTTGTTTAAAATTTCTTTTGTAAGTTTTTTTTAAACAGAATTAAACTTTGTATATAAAAATGTTTAAGTGTTTTTAAGTTGTTGTATTTTAGTGTTTTAGTGTTTTTTTACAGCGTTGGTTCTTAAATGAGATTAGAAAAAACAGAGATCTTGAAATTTTAACAACAATTAGAAATGTTATAACTAAAGATCAGCTCTGACAAATGATTTTTTGGATTTATCTATTGATTTGAGGCGTTTTTTAGGTGATTTTCAAAGAAATCATAAAGTGTTTTTAGGGAGGAAGCAGTTTGCGGAATAGCATGTCCCTTGCCGTAATTGATTAATGTAGAGGTTGGAACAGCTAAAGAATCCAATTTATTTTTGAAATGTTTGATTTGATCGGCATAATAATGATCATCATCTGTATTATAAAAGAAAAGAGTAGGGGCAGCCGATTTTTCAACTAAAAAAGAAGAACCCATCGATTCCCACAAGCTTCTGTTCTCTTCCAAATTTCCCCAAACCCAGGGACATCTCTGTTCTAAATTTTTATCACCATCGTCTATCGTATTATATATTAAGGTATAGTCAAAAACACCAGGGCCCAACGCGGCTGCCTGAACGTCAGCTGAAACTCCGATATGAAAACCGGCATTTTCAATTTCGTCAATTTTTTTATCACCAATAGCCATAGAGCCCGCAGTAGAACCTCGGGAAAAACCAAAAATTCCTATTCGATTTGAAAGTTTCATTTTATTGGCAAAAAAACGCAAAGTTCTAATTGCTGATTTTACTTTTTGAGCTGCATCAGGGTTAGTCTCGAACGATTTATAAGCATCATTTGGACCATTTTCAGGTTTTCCTTTTCCCCATTGGCAATATTTTGGGTGATCGGCAATCGCCCAGGCTATCCCGTGAGCTGGTGCTCCTTCCAAAACAGAATCATTAAAACCGGCAAAAGAATAGGGCAGATAAAGTCTTTGATCCTTAAAAGCATCTGTTAGCATCCCTTTTTTATCATCAAAAAAAGCATAGCTATTACTATAGGAAAATGATAAGATAGTTGGAACTTTTACTTTAGGATTAGCGGGATAAACAATATCCATGTGCAATGAATCGCCAATGGTATATTGCTCCGGAGTGTTGTAAATTTTGGGGTTATCAATGAAGTATGAAACATTTCTGGCTATTCGGTATCCTTCAAATAAAACGTAAGATTTGGAAAGCGAACAGTTTTTTAAACCGCAAAAATTCCCCGCAGCGATAGAATCATTTATGGCAATGATGTCTTCATTTATTTTTAAGGCTTTGGCGTTCGTATCTTTTTTGTAGTTAAGTTCAATCACACGATAGCCTTGTGTGAGTAACCAATTCACATTTTTCTTATTGCTGTATCTTCCAATTTTTTTTATAGAAAGATTTTCTAAATAAACAACTGTCACATAATTTCCGGAGTAATCTTTAAGCGGTTTTTTGGATTCTGTGGTTTTGTATGTTATGGTGTTTCCGGTTGTTTGGCTTTTCCATTTTCCTGTAGCTGCAATACTTTTTGAAAAAATCAATAAAAAAAGAGATAATGAGAAAATTATTTTTTGAAAAAATTGCTTGGTAAAAAGTGTGGAACGGTATTTCATGTTTACTGGTTTCTAACTACAGTTTTGAAAGTGGTATGGAATATTATTAAATACAAAAATAAGTTTTTAAGTTAGATTAGGAGACAAATGAGAAAATAGATTCTTTGCCATGTCTTATTAATTCCCTAACAATTTCCTAATAGTAACACTATTTAAGAATTTGTATTTTTGCTTTTATATCAAAAATTATCATGAGAAAAATATTTTTACCTATTGCTTTAGCAGCAATTTTTAATGCTTTTTCGCAGCAAAGACCTAAGTTGGTTGTTGGTATTGTTGTGGATCAAATGAAAATGGAATACCTCTATCGTTTTTCGGATGATTTTTCTGCAAATGGTTTTCGCAGATTAATGGACGAAGGATACGTTTTTCATAACACACATTATAATTATATGCCAACTTATACCGGTCCCGGTCATGCTTCTATTTATACCGGAACAACGCCTGCAGTACACGGAATTGTTGGGAATACCTGGTTTGATAAGTCGGTGGGAAAATCAAGATATTGTACGGATGATGCTTCGGTAACACTTTTAGGTAAAGGCGATTTAGACGAAGGGCAAATGTCGCCGTTAAATTTACAAACGACTACGGTTACCGATGAGTTGCGTTTAGGAACTAATTTTAAAGGGAAAGTAATCGGGATAAGTATTAAAGACCGCGGAGCAATTCTTCCGGCAGGGCATTTTGCTAATTGGGCTTTTTGGATGAGCGATTCCGGTAATTTTATTTCGAGTACTTTTTATGGAAAGGATTTACCAAAATGGGTCAATAATTTCAATGAAAAGAAATATTACGAAAATTATTTGAGTCAAGATTGGAATTTGTTTAAACCGGAATCTGTTTATGATAAAAGTTTAGCCGATGATAATACTTATGAAGGACTTTTGTATGGCAGTAAAAAACCGGTTTTTCCTTATGATTTAAAATCAATGTATGCTGCAAAAGGTGCTAAAGTAATCAAGTCAACTCCTTTTGGGAATTCTATTTTGGCTGATTTTGCCAAAGAAACTATTGCTAATGAAAATCTGGGAGCAGATAATGATACCGATTTTTTTACGCTTAGTTTTTCGTCAACAGATTATATCGGACATTTAACCGGACCTCGTTCCAGGGAAGTTCAGGATACTTATTTGCGATTGGATGAAACCATTGCTGATTTTCTAAATTATTTGGACAAAAAAGTAGGGAAAGGCAATTATTTGATATTTTTAACTGCTGATCATGCGGCTGCTGAGAATGTAAATTTTTTAAAAGATAATAAATATGCTGTTGAAGCGGTCGATTATAAAAAGTTGTCGAACATGTTGCATGAATTTTCTAAGAAAAGTTTTGGAACAGATGTGGTTTTGAATTATTCTAATTACAATGTGTTTTTTGATAAAAAAATAATTAAAGAAAAAGGCTTGCAGTTAAATGAAGTCAAGCAGGTTTTTAAAGACTATTTGATGACTTTACCTCAGGTAAAAAGAGTGTATAGCGAAGAAGAAATTTTAGCAGCAAATGCTTCTGATTTTTATTTAAAATTTATTGCTAAAGGTTATGATCCTAAACAAAATGGTGATTTAGTGATTTTGGACAAACCGGGTTATATTGAACATGAAGGAAAAGGAACGTCACACGGAACTCCTTTTAATTACGATACTCACGTGCCTTTGTTGTTTTATGGTTGGAAAATCAGGAAAGGCGAATCATTTGATAAAAAAGTAATAACTCAAATTGCACCAACTGTTGCACAAAAAATCAGAGTCGATTTTCCTAATGGTACAGAAGCGGCTGTGTTAACTGAAGTTTTAGGAAACTAAAATTGTATCGATTTATGTTTTAAACAAAAAAGGGACTACTTTGAGTCCCTTTTTTGTTGTTATTATTTTGCTACCGAAGTTGGTAAAGCAATTTGATTTCTTAATAAATCTTCGAAAGTTTCGTGTGCTCTGATTAAGTGCCCTTCTCCGTTAATCCATAAAACTTCTGCCGGTTTGTATCTTGAATTGTAGTTCGAAGACATAGAGTAGCAGTAAGCTCCTGCATTTCTGAAACAAAGGACATCTCCTTCAGCAATTTCCTGAATTCTGCGATTGCTGGCAAAAGTATCTGTTTCACAAATGTAACCCACAATGGAGTAAAAACGCTCTTTTCCTTTTGGGTTGGAGATGTTCTCAATGTGGTGTTGAGAACCGTAAAACATTGGACGGATTAAGTGGTTGAACCCTGAATCAATTCCGGCAAATACGGTAGAAGTAGTTTGTTTTACTACGTTTACTTTGGCTAAGAAGAAACCTGCTTCGCTTACCAAAAATTTACCTGGCTCAAAAATTAAGGTTAAATCTTTTCCGTATTCGTCACAAAAAGCATTGAAACGTTTTGATAATTTTTTACCTAATTCTTCAATATCAGTCTCGATATCGTCTTTTTTGTATGGTACTTTAAATCCGCTTCCAAAATCTAAGAATTCCAGATTTTTGAAGTTTTTAGCAGCGTCAAATAAGATTTCGGCAGCATAAAGGAATACTTCGATGTCTAAAATATCAGAACCGGTGTGCATGTGAATCCCTACAATGTTCATGTTAGTATTTTCAACAATACGAACTAAATGCGGTAATTGGTGTACCGAAATACCAAATTTACTATCGATATGACCTACAGAAATGTTTTCGTTTCCACCCGCCATAACGTGTGGGTTGATACGGATACATACCGGAACGTGTGGGTGTTTAGCTCCAAATTGTTCCAAAATAGAAAGGTTATCGATATTAATTTGAACTCCTAAAGCATGAACTTCTTCAATTTCTTCCAAAGAAACTCCGTTTGGAGTGTAGAAGATTCTGTCAGGTGCATAACCTGCATGAAGTCCTAATTGTACTTCCTGAATAGAAACGGTGTCTAATCCGGACCCCATGTCTTTTAAAAGTTGTAATATAGAAATGTTAGACAAAGCTTTCATGGCGTAGTTAATACGCAGTTTTTCTACCTTAGAAAAAGCTTTAGTCAGTCTGTTATATTGTGATTGTATTTTCTCGGCATCATACACATATAATGGTGTGCCAAATTGTTCTGCTAATTGAAGTAAGTCTTTAGATTGCATTTTAGTAAGTTTTACGCAAATTTATTATTCTTTATTGATACTGCAATAGATAAAAATATTTCTAACAAATTCTAACAATAAGTTATATAATAAACCTAATGTGAGTTTTGTGTTTGTTTTTATCACATTGTTAATGATTTAAAAGAAATGTTTAAAAATAAAAAAGGCTATCTGAAATTGCTTTCGGATAGCCTTTTTGTAAAGTTTATTTAAGACTACAACGGAGGTAAATCTCCACCTTCTTTAGTTGGAAGGTTAGTAGTTCCCATTAAGAACAAATCAACTTCTCTGGCAGCTTCACGACCTTCAGAGATTGCCCAAACGATTAATGATTGTCCTCTTCTCATATCTCCAGCAGTAAATATGTTTGGTACATTCGTTTGGTAATTGTTGGCTTTGTAATTGCTTCTGAAATCTGTTTCAAGGCCTAACTGCTCTGCTAAGTTTTTCTCAGGACCAGTGAAACCTAAAGCTAATAAAGCTAAATCACAAGGCCAGATTTTTTCAGAACCTTCAATCTCTATTAATTCCGGACGTTGTCCAGGAACCATTTTCCATTCAACATTTACAGTTTTAAGAGCTGTCAATTTACCATTAGCATCTTTGATGAACTCTTTGGTGTTAATTAACCAGTTTCTGTCACATCCTTCTTTGTGAGAAGAAGAAGTTTTTAACTGTAAAGGCCAGAATGGCCATGGAGTAGATTCGCTTCTTCCAACAGGTGGTTTTGGCATAATCTCAAAGTTAGTTACTGATTTTGCACCGTGACGGTTTGAAGTACCCACACAGTCAGAACCTGTATCACCACCTCCAATTACGATTACATCTTTACCAGTAGCTAAAACCTGGTTCTCGATTTTTTCACCCCAAACCACTTTAGTTTGTTGTGTTAAGAAATCCATTGCCTGAACTACACCGTCAGCATCTGCTCCCGGAGTTGGTAAACCTCTTCTTTCAGTGGCACCACCACAAAGAACGATTGCATCAAATGCTTTCAAATCTTCGATAGAGTAGTTTACACCAACGTTAGTGTTTACTTTGAAAGTAATTCCTTCTGCTTCAAGGATAGCGATACGACGGTCGATAATTTCTTTTTCTAATTTGAAATTAGGAATACCGTAACGTAATAATCCACCAATAGCATTGTCTCTTTCAAAAACAGTTACAGTGTGACCTGCTCTGTTTAATTGTTGTGCAGCAGCTAATCCTGCAGGTCCTGAACCTACAACAGCAATTGTTTTTCCAGTTCTGTTTTTTGGAGGTTGTGGTTTAATCCAACCTTCCTGGAAAGCGCGCTCCACAATATTTTTTTCTATGTTTTCGATAGAAATTGGATCATTGATAATTCCTAATACACATGCTTTTTCACATGGTGCAGGACATAAACGCCCTGTAAATTCAGGGAAGTTGTTTGTTGAATGTAAAATCCAAGAGGCTTTTTGCCATTCACCCTGGTGTACCATGTGGTTGAAATCAGGGATTAAATTCCCTAACGGACATCCACTGTGGCAAAATGGAATACCACAGTCCATACAACGAGATCCTTGTGTTGTAATTTCAGCTTCACTCAAAGGAACTGTAAATTCTTTATAATGTCCTACACGCTCTTCTACTGCTGTGTATGATTCATCTTTTCTTTCGAATTCTTTAAAACCTGTTACTTTTCCCATTGTATTATGCTGTTAATTCTTCTACCATTTGTACCCCAGATTTCAAACGCTCTAAAGCTTTTTTGTACTCTGTAGGCATTACTTTTACAAAATTTTCTAAGCTTGTGTTCCAATCACTTAATAATTCGCTTCCTTTTGTACTGTTTGTATATTGTACGTGTCTTTCGATTAAGTGTTTTAATTCGTCAGCTTCTTGTCCTTCTACTGTTTCAAATTCGATTGTTTCAGTGTTACATAAACCGTTTTTGAATTTGTTTTCAGGATCGTAGATATAAGCGATACCACCACTCATACCTGCGGCAAAGTTTCTTCCTGTTTTTCCAAGGACTACTACTTTTCCTCCAGTCATGTACTCACAACCGTGGTCTCCTACACCTTCAACAACTGCTGTAGCTCCTGAGTTACGAACTGCGAAACGCTCTCCTGCAATACCATTGATGAAAGCTTCTCCTTCGATAGCACCGAATAAACAAACGTTTCCTACGATGATGTTTTCAGAGGCAACAAAAGTTGCTTTTGCTGGTTTTTTGATGATTAATTTGGCTCCGGATAATCCTTTTCCTAAATAGTCATTAGTGTTTCCTTCAACTGTAAAAGTCAATCCGTGTGCACTAAATGCTCCTAAACTTTGACCGGCAGAACCAGTGAAGTTAATATTTAAAGTGTCTTCCGGTAAACCTAAGTGTCCGTAAATTTTAGAAATTTCGTTACTAACAATAGCTCCTACTGAACGGTCAGTGTTTTTAATAGGATATTCTAAAGTCATTTTTTCTTTTCTGTATAATGCACGGTGAGAATCTTTCAAGATTTGGAAGTCCATGACATTGTCTAATCCGTGATCCTGTTTCTCTGTGTTGCGAACCACCATGTCTCTGTATGCCGCCGGACGGTGTAAGATTGATGATAAATCTAAACCTCTGGCTTTATAGTGAGTAATAGCTTTGTTAGAATTGATTTTATGTGTTTGACCAATCATTTCTTCCAAAGTTCTAAAACCAAGTTGAGCCATAATTCCTCTCAATTCTTCAGCTACATAGTAGAAGAAGTTAATTACGTGCTCAGGAGTTCCTTTGAAGTTTTTACGTAATTCTTTGTCCTGAGTAGCAATACCTACAGGGCAAGTATTCAAGTGACATTTACGCATCATGATACATCCTGAAGCAACCAATGGAGCAGTAGCAAAACCAAATTCTTCAGCACCTAATAAAGCTGCGATAGCTACGTCACGACCTGTTTTTAACTGACCGTCACATTCTACAACAATACGGCTTCTTAAGTTGTTTAATACTAAAGTTTGTTGTGCTTCAGCTAATCCAAGTTCCCATGGAAGACCTGCGTGTTTCAATGATGTTAATGGAGAAGCTCCTGTTCCACCATCATAACCTGCGATTAATACTACATCGGCTTTTGCTTTAGCAACACCCGCAGCGATAGTTCCAACACCAACTTCAGAAACCAATTTCACGTTGATACGTGCTTCTCTGTTAGCATTTTTCAAGTCGAAGATTAATTGTGCCAAATCTTCGATTGAGTAAATATCGTGGTGAGGTGGAGGTGAAATCAATCCTACGAAAGGAGTTGAGTTACGAGCCGATGCAATCCAAGGCAATACTTTTTCACCAGGTAATTGTCCACCTTCTCCTGGTTTAGCACCTTGTGCCATTTTAATTTGAATCTCTTTTGCACTAGATAAGTAGTGAGAAGTTACTCCAAAACGTCCGGAAGCTACTTGTTTGATAGCCGAGTTACGACTGTCTCCGTTGATATCCGGTTGGAAACGGGTTCTGTCTTCTCCACCTTCACCTGAATTGGATTTTCCACCAATACGGTTCATAGCGATAGCCAAGTTTTCGTGAGCTTCTCTAGAGATAGATCCGTAAGACATCGCTCCGGTTTTGAAACGTTTTACGATAGCTGTCCATGGTTCTACTTCGTCTAATGGAATTGGATCTAAGTTGTCAAATTCAAATAAACCACGGATGGTCATTAAACTTTTAGCCTGATCGTTTACAGATTTAGCGTAAACATCATAACTAGCCTGATCACTTAAACGTACNNACGTACTGCTTGTTGTAATTTAGCGATAGTAGTTGGGTTGAACATGTGTCTTTCCCCGTTACGTCTCCATCTGTATTCTCCACCAATATTTAAACCTAAACGATTAGGGATTAATACATCCGGATAA
>LLBY010009280.1_pt1 | contig 25595 bp, 24 predicted proteins | sample 1489401 | NCBI WGS metagenome assembly LLBY01 (sample SAMN04092656, study PRJNA295927) | soil metagenome | biome: Soil prokaryotic community; feature: Bulk soil; isolation source: soil from tomato rhizosphere | host: tomato cultivar Hawaii 7996 | place: South Korea | collected 2011-11-01 | reverse complement strand
ATTGATACCGCCAATGCCGTCAGAACCTGCCAACATGCCAATCGTTAAAAAGAGCAATAATGTTGGAACACCAAATTTATAAGATGTCTTACCTACAATAATACTTACAAAAAGTAATAGAGAGCCAACTAATAATATATTTTCAATTGTTAAGTTCATTCTTTTTTTTTCTTACATCCATTGTTTAAACATTAGTAAAGTACTATTTACCTTTCTTTATTAATTCAAGTTTGGTTGTAATTGCAAATTTATATTTATTACCTCTATAGTAAGATTATTCAATTTCAATTATTTTCTCACCATCAAAAAAAATAGCCCCATCCAAAATAAAAATAGTGGTTGGAACCTCATTCTCAAAGTAATTATTTGGTTTGCTTGGCAAAAATAATAGTATTCCCCAAAGTATGTTCTACATTTTTTAATTTTAAGTTGTATTTTTCTTGATATATTAATGGACTAGTATCTAAGTCTAACATGTTAAGTTTTGGACAAAGTGACATGGAGGTATATTTAGTTTCATTGGATAACACAACCCCATCCTCTTATGGTAAAAGTAACTCTATTTTCACAAATATTTTCAAAATTGGACAGTTCTAGGTTTAAGAAACTTGTAAAAAACCAAACGGGTTAACACAAAAAGGGCAGGGCTATAACAGTTGGTCCCATTTAGTTTCGATGCTTTTTTGCCAATTAGCCAATAACCATTCGTTACGGGATGTAAGCAATGGTGTCTATAATCGGCAACAGCCTATTTAAATCATTTGGGAATACTTAGATTGTCGGCAATATCTACTTTGAGATATCAGAACAAACACAGCGATTTAGAGCTATTTAGAGATTATTATGTGATGTTAGATAATTTAGGACGGCCTGCCCAAATGACACGTGCTTAATTCAAGATAATGTCAAAAATATTTTTGTTAGAAGCCTCCACAATAGGATTGGGCTGGAGTTTATTTGATTGGAATAGGTTCAAATCAATAAAGGAGCAATAAAAATGCACACTGTATTTGAATATGACAGTCATTTGCCGGCCTCTGTAAACATCACTGATGGTAAAACAGCAGTCAACAAAGGGAGCTTATGACATCCCTTTACTAAAAGGAAATATTATTGATGTCGATAGGCTTTATAATCATTTTTCGCTACTGAATGTCTGGGACAGCAACGGTGGTTGTTTTGTGGTTAGGTATAAAATAACCTTAAGTTTAAAACCATAAAAGAGCTGGGGTTGCCTAAAAACAAGTGCCAACATCTTATAAAAGAAGAAATCATTGAATTTACAGGCAATGAGACCAAATAAAAATATCCGAAAAAAATAAGAAGAGCGGCGTTATGGGACGATAAAAACCAGCAAACTATAGGTTTGATTATTTGTGCTTTCGATTTTGCTTAGCTTCCAGCTTCATTTTTATTTTCTCCTGTTTCTTAGCTTTTAAATCGACTTTAGGATACTTTAAGTTTTTCTCTCTTCCCATGATTTGAATGTTTAAAATGTCTAAAAATAATTCACAATAAATTCTGTAAACGAAAATTCTAACCCGCAAGGAGTCATCAATTGTTTAGCAATCGCAATAGTTAAATGGAATTAAGTATTCGAAGTATATTAAGCAACTTCACCGTGCTTATAAAGTCAGGAAGATGATTTTCAATTTACGTATTTGAAAGACTGTTTGACCAGTGAGATAATAGCCAAAATAGGCACTACATTTTAGAAAACTTTCAATTTTTTTTATATCTTCAAACGTAATAGCAAACCTAAGAGATTAGATAACAAACCTAAAAAAATATCCATGGAAGGAAGTTAATATATTCATAAATTTAAATCAGATAAAGCAAATCTTTAAGTTATTTATATATGAAGGTTTTTTATAATTCAAGTTTATTATTCAAAGTATAAAACATATATTAAAAACCAATGAATTACAGTTTTGTCAATATATTTAATAAGTTATTTAACTGAATTTTTTAAAATTTGAATAAAGAGTTTATTGATTAAAATACTAAATTATGATTTCTACAGAAACAGCATTAAAAGAACGCATCAAAGAACTAACATGTCTTTACGAGGTGTCGTCTATTATTGTGAACGCTGATATTGAAACCTTAGAAGAAACCTTAAAAGCTATTGCATTTAGTGTACAAAAAGCATTCAGCTTCCCGGAAGAAACTGAAATTGTCATTTTAATAGACGGTATGAACGTTGTAACGTCTCAGAATTTAGATGAACATATAGAATTAGTATCAGAAATAGTCGTTTTCAATAAGTTAGCAGGTACTATTTCAGCCCATTTAAATCATTTAAAATACACTAAAGAAGATTTTTTAAATGAAGAACAACAATTACTGAATATCATAGCTTTAAAATTGGGGAGTTTATTTGAACGTGTACAAATCAGGAAAAATGAAATGTCCTTAAAACGCCAAATGGAGCATGCAGACCGACTTAAAATATTAGGAGAACTTACTGCAGGAATAGCCCACGAACTCAATACGCCTTTAGCCAATATTTTAGGGTTTGCTGAATTATTAAAAGATAATCTTAAAAATAATACTGAATGTTTAGCAGATTTAGATAGAATTATTCAAAATGCCATTTTCTCAAGAGAAGTTGTGAAAAAGCTCATGTTTTTTGCTTGTGAAATGCCTCAAAAAATGACTCGGTTAAATATAGTTCCAAGCATTAAAGGAGCTATTGATTTGCTGGATGCCACCTTCAGAAAACAACAAGTAAAGTACATTGTAAAAATAGAAGATGAAACCTTGTTGTTAAATGCAGACCCTATACAGCTTACACAAATCATATTCAACCTTATTACGAATGCCATTTACTTTTCGCCCAAAAAAGGACTTGTAACGATCACAACTTTTCAAACAGACAAAGATATTGTATTTAAAGTGACAGATGAAGGTCCAGGGCTTTCTTCCGAAGCGCTAGAAAAAGTATTTCAACCATTCTTTACTACTAAACCTACTGGCGAAGGTTCTGGTTTAGGTTTAAGCGTAGTTCATGGTATTGTTTCCAGTCACAAAGGAACCATTGTGGCAATAAATAATCCACTTAAAGGCACTACTTTTACAGTAACATTACCAAAGTAATTATGATGCAGTTTCAAAAAGAAAACATATTGGTTGTAGACGATGATATCAATATTTTGGAGTTAATACAAAGACATTTAAGATCATGGAATTACCATGCGTATAAAGCTGTTTCGGTTAAAGAAGCAGTTGCCATTTTAAGAGATACTTCCATTGATTTGCTAATTACCGATTTAAAAATGCCAGAAGTTGATGGTTTTGAACTTCTTAAATTTGTATCTGAACATTACCCAAAACTGCCTAGATTGGTTGTTACGGGTTATCCTTCCGTTCAAGATTCATTGGTCGCTATAAAATCTAAAGTCGTATATCTTACAAAACCTTTTACAAAAGATGAACTGAAAGCTGCCATAGATAGCACCTTGCCTAAAACTTGCGCTGAAACCAAAACCCAAAATCATCAACTACAAAAAGAAGGATATGGTGATATTATAGGGGTTTCAGAAAAAATTAATAGAATCATTCAAATTATAGAACGTGTTAAGGATAATAAAGCAACGGTTTTTATAAATGGCGAAAGTGGTACAGGTAAAGAGTTGGTGGCACGTGCTATCCATTATCGGGGTAAATTTTCAAGAGCGCCGTTTATTTCCGTTAATTGTGGGGGCATACCTGAAAATCTTTTGGAAGCAGAACTTTTCGGGTATGTAAAAGGTGCATTTACGGGTGCTGATATCAATAGAAACGGATATTTTCAAGCAGCCAACGGCGGTACCATTTTTTTAGACGAAATTGGTAATGCTTCTTTGGCAGTACAATCAAGACTGTTGCGTGTTTTACAAGAAAAGGAAGTGATGAAAGTCGGTTCTCAAAAATCAGAAAAAGTAGATGTTCGTATTATTTCGGCAACCAATAGTGATTTAAAGGACATGATAAAAAAACAAACCTTTAGAGAAGATTTGTATTATAGACTCACGGTTGTTGAAATTAATGTAGCGCCTTTAAAGGATAGGAAAGAAGATATACCGTTGTTGGTAGATAAATTTCTGCTTAAATATGGTGTGGAATACAAAGATCGTTTTGTGAAAATAAGTCCAGAAGCATCCGTTTTATTACAGCGTTACGATTGGCCCGGAAACATTAGGGAATTGGAAAATGTAATCCAGCGAGCTGTTATTATGTGTGATAAGATTATTGAAATAGAACATTTGCCCAATGCCCTCAAATTTAATATATATTTTTCAAATGAAAAATTATTGCCATTAAAGGAGGTGGAAAAACAATATATTTTAAAAGTTTTGAATGCAACAAACAATAACAAAACCAAGGCAGCTGAAATTCTTGGTATTGATAGAAAAACCATTCGTCAAAAACTTTCAGAATAAATCATCATAAATATCAAATGATACTGGAACATTTTGCCTCAACTGGGTAATTAAGTGCCACTTCCATTCTATTTACTAAATACTAAAAACCCTCAAACTCTTTGTGAACAAAGGGTTTTTCTTTTTTGCGTCATTATTGCAGTATGTATTGGCATAGGTATTGTCCTTATTCAGAAAAAGAATAAACCCTATGGATACAAATCATTTTAATATATGTCCTAGTTGTACGCATGTAAAATACTGTGTGCTCACTACGCAGAAAAGTCAAGTTTGGGAATGTAGTGAATATGATGAAATAACAACCCGTAAAAATTCCTTTATACAACTCGAGATAAATCAAATACATAAATCATGAAAAATTATGGAATAGCTACTTTAATTGCTATTTCAACCTTAAGTATTCATTCTCAAGAAGGGCTAAATAAAGCCATAGATGTAGCAAAAGGCGATATTATCAAAGTTGGTAATCCATCAAGTAAATCGTATAGGCATACAAAACTCCCACGAGGCAACTTTGTAGGAACAAAAAATGGAGTGGCTGATTATAAATCTGCTTTAGGAAAAGAGCTTGTTATAGCAGACATAAAAGAAATAACTAAAGGAAGCACAATAATTAGTGTAAAACGGAAAGATGGAAAGAAATTTTTTAATACTGTAGCTACATTAAATGTTTGTTTGGAAAAAGCTTTAGGTTTAAATGAAATTAAGTTATGGAAGTAGTAATCAATAAAAACAATAAAATGGCAATATTAACAGAGGAATTAAATTCTAAAACAAAGAAAGTGTTGCAAAGGGGTATGATAGATAATGTGATGGAGCAATTCAATCGTGCTGCAAATCATATTAATTTACATCCCAATATCCGAAAAATTTTAAGCATCACTAACAATGAAATAGTGATCCATTTTCCAGTAAAAATGGATAATGGTGAAATAGAAATTTTTACGGGTTACCGAGTTCAACATAATAATGCGTTAGGGCCATATAAAGGCGGTTTGCGTTATCATCCAACAGTTGATATTGATGCGGCAAGAGCCCTTGCTATGTGGATGACATGGAAAACATCGCTTGCAGGGTTGCCTTATGGTGGTGGTAAAGGAGGTATTCAACTAGATCCTTCAAAATATTCACAAGGTGAATTGGAGCGCATTACACGCAGGTTCACGTTTGCCTTGGCAGATAATATAGGGCCGGAGCACGATATACCTGCACCTGATGTTAATACCAATAGCCAAACCATGGCGTGGATAGCAGATACTTATATGAGTACAAGACCACCAGCAGAACGTTCGGCGAACCAGCACGTTGTAACAGGTAAACCTGCAGGAAGTGGTGGATTGGAAGGTCGTGATAGAGCAACTGGGTTTGGGGTATTTCTAAGCATCAAATTATGGATACAAAAACAAAATGATACACTAAATGATAAACGCTTTATTGTCCAGGGTTTTGGTAATGTGGGTTATTGGGCAGCTCATTTTTTAGAAAAGGAAGGTGCTAAATTGGTAGCAGTGCAAGATGCTTTTGGAAGTATTGAAAACCAAAATGGTATACATGTAGAAAATCTTTTTGAGTATACTAAAAACAATACAGGAAGTATTGTTAATTATCCCAAAGCTTCAATTCTTGGGAAGGATGATTTTTTTGGAGTTAACTGCGATATTTGTATTCCAGCAGCTTTGGGCAATCAAATAACCAAAGAAAATGCACCTAAAATCAAAGCGCGGTTAATAGCCGAAGGCGCCAATGGCCCTACAAATGTAGAAGGAGAGCAGGTACTTTTGGAGCGCGGTGTTGCAATTATTCCTGATATTTTATGTAATTCAGGAGGGGTAATTGCCAGTTATTTTGAATGGCTACAAAACCGAAATGGTGAACTATGGCATCTGGAAGAAGTTATGGATAAGTTAGAAAAAAAACTTAAAAGTTCTTATGAAACTGTTTCTAAATATGCCCAAAAAGAAGATATAGATATGCGAACAGCGGCCTATTGCATTGCTATCGCACGAATTGAAAAAGCTTATGTACAACGCGGGATTTTCCCATAAATTATTAAAAATGAAATACGGAAGTATCATGTTAGAAAAAAAGGAGTATGTGTACATTAAACGCATTCTTAACATTTCTGGATATGTAGGAGACCATGAAATCCAGAAGTCTTTGGCAAAATTCACAGAAGAATTAAAAACAGCACACATTTTGGATGAAGCAGAAATGCCCAATGATGTGGTGAGATTAAATAGTATAGTAATGGTAATGTCAGATAATAATTGGGAAAAAACCATTCAGATTGTGCAGCCTTCAGAAAAGGACATTAAGAAAAATAAAGTGTCAATCCTTACTCCTATGGGCGCTGCTTTGTTTGGGTATTCATTAAACGATATTATTAAGTGGGATTTCCCTACAGGATTGAAAGAACTAAAAATAATTGAAGTAACGCAACAAAAACAAGAGAAAATGTTGTTTTACTAAATTTTTAAAAAAAATGGCTATGGAAATTCAAAATCATAATTCAGATGCATTACATAAATACAATTTTATAGAGCTGAAATCTTGGGTGAATCAGCTTCAATATATAGATTCTGAAGTAGATAAATTATTGAATTTATATGAACAATCTATTTACATTGATGAGATTCCGAAACGTACTTTAATGCTTTTTTCTAAGAGAAAAGCGACAAATAAACAACTGTTGGATACTGTTTTGACATATTCAACTACTTATAAAAAAGTATTGGAGTGTGATGATTTACAGTGTGATATGGTTTTTTTAGATGAGTATGAAAGGCTTCGAAAAAGTTACCAGTACCATTTGGGTAAATATCAAAAACTTAAAGATTCATTATACGATAAAGCGTTTCAAAAATTATGATTCACAAATGTAAAAGTAACAAATAATAGGATGAAAAGTTTTAGGCAGTATTTCGTTTTGGGATTACTAACCACCTTCTTTATGGTTTTAATGTTAATGGTGTTTTATTGTATATAGAAATACTAAACCTTCATTATAAAAGTAATTGAGTGTGACTTTTATCGTTAGTGTGTTTTAAAGCCGTGGATAGAATTTTGTCTACGGTTTTTTAGTAAGGTATTCTGGTAAGGTATGGTGAGTTGCTTAAAAATACATCAAAGTAGATCAGACTAAATCTAAGTAAGCATATTTATGAACCATTTTTTCTCATGAAGGGAATTTTGTGACACCAACATATTGAGATGATTTTTATTTGGTATCATAAATAATTGTTTTCAAGCTGTTTAAATGTTTTGAAGTTTTTTCGTTTCGAATGACATTCACATTGTTTAATACATAGGATATGCAATGTCAATATTTTGATTAAAAATGAATCCAATAGGTATTTTAGTTGTATAAGTTTTTTTTGAAGGAGGTATTATTTTTAGGGTAAAGTATATAAATGAAATATAACAAGAATATAAAAAACATCCAACCATGATGCAAAGCCTGATATGATACATAGAATTAAAAGATGAATTCTTTGATCAGGCACAAAGAAAATTAAACTTTTGTAAAAAATTAATATATAATTTGTTGAATACAAAAATAACACAAAAATCAGACAGTTACAGAAGGCTTAGTATTCAAAAGGATTTAAACGAATTGAGCCTTTGGATTTTAACATTGGAAGATTTTAATGATGAATTGGATTGTTTCAACGTGTTTGAAAATCAGCTTATTCATAACATTGATATTGCAAATTCAATTAAAGCATTACGCAGAAGAAATGTATTGACTATGGCAACTTTTTGTAAGTACAACCAAGAGTTAATAAATGAATGTAAGTATGGACAAAATGAGTATAATTTAGTCAGAGCAAAAGTACATGAAAATAAAAGAATACAATTCTGGGAGCTAAAGAAGGAATACGATACTTTTAAAAGACATGTTTATAAAGTGTTAATGCGATTTAAGTTTAAATAATCCATAGGATGAAAAAAAATTATTCCCAACAGATTTCTCGTTTAAAAGTCATCAAACTATTAATTATATTGATTGTCCGTAATCAGTCATAATCAAGGGTTGTCAACCTGAACTTGTTTCAGGTTCTCATTGTAAACTTTTGAACATCAGAATTATGAGATTCCGAAAATAAATTCGGAATGACACGAAAAATAAACTTATGACACAAAACGGACATTCAATAATTATATTACCAAACTCTTTAAGAAAGAAACTTATGCTTTTTTTATTTTTTTAATATATATGCCTATTATATAGATGGTTTGAATGCCATAGCAATGTTACATAATAATCTAAATTCATTGGTTAATCATCTAGAAAACTATTTTAATCCCCCCTTTGAAATAGAATACTTAGAAATATCAAGGCCCGTTTTCTGGGAGAGGTCGAACAGCACAGAACCCTCATGGAATTAGTGGACTACCATAGCAAGGACATACAATCCACAATTAATCCGGTATACTCAAAAGCTATTTTACCACTGAAAAATATTTAAAAGGTTCCTGAAGAAAAAATTGAAGGTAAAGTGAAAGCCTGCTAAATACAAGAGCAGGTTTTCTTTTTTTAATCATATCCGTTGGCGGACAGGTCTAAAATCATATGTTATATATTTAAGCCGTTTACAAAAAGAAGAAATTTTCGTTTCAGGTGACCGGACATAGTCTATAGATGCTTTGGGTGACAGGCTTATCAAAAAGATAGATGGATGGGATAAAAACTAATTTCCGCTTGTACCATGACCTATGTAATATTGCCGAACACTTCCGATTTACAGCTTTTAGTTTTATTTGGGCGTGTCACCGCCCGCATTCTGCCCACGTACAGCAGCCTCCGCAAAAATGCAGGCGGGCCGGGTTATCCGCTATATCTTTTGTGGGTCTAAGGGACCCATAAAAGGATGCCGCTTCTACCCCTCACGCTATGTGTTGCCCAGAAATTGGTAGTTTAAATAGTATACTCAGCCCATTCCCCTGCATTCCGCGAGCCTGTCCTGAGCTCAGCCGAAGGGCCCCATTCCGGGAAAAGCGCTTCATTATAAAAGTCTTGGACACAAGCCCTAAGTTTTGAATTTCCATTGCGTCATTCTTGCTGAAAAATGCAAGATACTACATTCCCAATCCCAAACTTTGGGCTTAAGTCTGCTTAATAGGAATTCCATTATTCCATTGCGTCCCACTTCCTGACATTTTAAATTCCCCGGGTTTTTTAATCCACTTCCGAGCCATAACTGTCCATCTTTTTTTGGCAGCAAAACAACAACATTCATTCTTGGACGACGGCATACAGCCAGGTTCCCTTCGTCTACGGTTAGGGTAAACTCGCTCGCTCTTTTATACGTCTTATTCAAGGCTGAATATTGAATCATACAGCGGAGCTATACTACGGACGACGGTAACCAACGCTATGACACCGAAGTGGTAGCCGATGTGGGTAGTATGTGACAAAAAATAAAGAGGGTGTTCCCTTGAAACGTAGCACCCTCTTTTCATTGTTAATCTCTAAATAAAAAATAATGAAAGACAAAGTTTCTGTATTTACCCATTCATCAAGGCTTATCAACCTTGTTTGGTATTCTTGATTTAAAAACCTTGGTAAATCTTTACATTTTCAAATTTAAAATTTCTGTATTTTTATATGTATTAATGGATTATGACCAAAAAGGTGTGTTTAAGTAAAAATGGTAGTTAATCTACAAGGAAGAATTCTACACGCTTCACACCTCTAAACTGCGCCCTAAAAGAGGGGGTAGAACCAACGCTTGGAACGTGGTTTATGTTATTGGAAATTAAAAAAGCAAAACAAATCTAAATCTAAATTTTTATGAAAGATATATCACAAAGAAACAGTCGAAATCCACTTCTGTCACCAAGAGATTTAAGTCCTAGCAATGAAAATATGATGATTGAATGTTTACTCAATCCAGGAGTATTTGAATTTAAAGGACGAATAGGGCTCCTAGTGCGTGTGGCAGAACGTACTGATCAAAAAGAAGGACTTTTATCAGTACCCACATATGACTATTATGGAAATGTGGAAATTTTAAATTTTAATCTGGATGATCCAAAGCTAGATGCCTCAGACGTCAGAGTTATCAATTATAATGGGAAGGACTATTTAACAACCATATCACATCTTAGACTTCTTTTTAGTGACGATGGTGTTGTATTTAAAGAGGACAAGGAGTATGCATCACTTTTTGGAGAAGGCGACTATGAAGCTTATGGGATAGAAGATTGTCGGGTGTCAAAAATAGAAGACACCTATTATCTTACTTATACCATGGTTTCTGGTAATGGTGTAGGTGTTGGATTAAGAACCACGAAGGACTGGAAGACTTTTGAAAAAAAAGGCATGATTTTCAGCCCTCACAATAAAGATTGTGCCATTTTTGAAGAAAAGATAAATGGTAAATATTTCGCTCTACATAGACCAAGTAGTCCTAAATTAGGAGGTAATTATATCTGGCTGGCAGAGTCGCCAGATGGTATCCACTGGGGACACCATAAATGTATTGCAAAAACTAGAATAAATAAGTTTGATAGTAAGCGCTTAGGGGCTGGAGCTGCGCCTATAAAAACAGATAAAGGCTGGCTTGAAATATACCATGGAGCAACTGAAGAAGATCGTTATTGCCTTGGCGCATTACTACTGGATTTGAATGATCCATCTAAAGTTATTGCACGTTCTGAAGAACCCATCATGGAACCAATTGCTACTTATGAACAAACTGGATTTTTTGGAAATGTGGTTTTTACAAACGGACATATAGTTGATGGAGATACCATTAAAATGTATTATGGGGCATCAGATGAACATGTGTGTTTAGCTAGTTTTTCAATTAGCCAAATATTAAAAACACTAGGACAATCATGATAGATTTAGCAAAAGTAGAATGGAAATAGTTTACAAGGAGTGGCAAATATAACACTATTCCGCTAAGTGTTTAAACTAAAATTTTGAGGGTTTGGCTTTTTTTTAAAGCTAAGCCCTTTTTCAAATGTAGTTAAAAACTGTTTAAAACAATGTCCCAAGTTCTAATAGGCAACGATTCTTGTTAGTAACTCATGCAACTCTTTATCCTTCAATAAAGTTTCTACTACTGCATCGTAGAATGTAGTAAGTGGTGTAGGTATTATTGTTTCATTTGTTAAAGTGGTTCAAAATGAGAAGTTATCAAAAGTGAGATTTTCAGGAAAAATCGAACCAATTGCATTTTAATATTCCGTCCAACCCTTATTAAAGCATTCGCTTAGTTTTAGAAGATTGTTGATGCCAACATAGCACTACTACTGGCATTTTCTGAACTTATTAAATATTATTTAGAATATTTCTAAATAATATTTGGTTTTTGAATAATAAAAAATACATTTGCACCTTATTTTAATTAAATCTAAATAAACTTAATAAAAATGAAGTCTTTACACAAATTAAGCATGGGTCTTTGCATGCTATTATCTGTATGTTATGGTTTTGCTCAGGAGCAAAAGGGTAGCATTTCTGGAACTGTTAGTAATGCGAATGGTAATCCATTATCTTATTCTGCAATCTATATTGATGAACTTAAGAAAGGTACTTCGGCAGACGAATTAGGCCGTTATATTTTAGCGGGGATTCCTTCGGGTACTTATACCATTACGGTTTCTGAAATAGGCCATGATTCCCAAAAGGAAAAAGTCAGTTTGCAAGAAGGTCAGGAACTACATCTTAATTTTATTTTAAAAGAGAACATTACAGCATTACAAACGGTCGAAGTTGTTGGTCGTAAAGAAAAGAATTATAAAAATACCAGATCATTTGTAGGGGCAAAAACAGAAATAGCCCTTATGGATCTGCCACAAGCAGTCTCTTATGCCACAAAGGAACTTATTGCAGACCAAGGAGTGATGCGAGTAGGTGAAGTGGTGAAAAACTTCAGCGGAGTAAACCAGAATACCTTTTATGACGATATTATGATAAGAGGGTTCAGGGTCAATGGCCAAAGTAATACCCAATTATTAAACGGCTTGCGTACCTCCACCGGTTTTTGGAAACAGCCCCTAGCCAATTATCTTGAACGTGTAGAAGTCCTTAAAGGTCCGGCATCTGCCTTGTTTGGAAATGCATCTCCTGGTGGAGTGCTTAACAGGGTGACCAAGAAACCCCTGGACGAGGAAAGGAATTCTTTGAGTTTTTCTACAGGAAGTTATAATACGTTGAGGGCTTTGGCCGATTTTACCGGACCACTTAGCCAAGACAAATCACTATTATACCGTTTGAATATTGGTTATGAAGATGCCAACTCTTTTAGGCAATTGCAGTTTGATAAAAATATAGTGATTGCACCATCTGTTTCATTTCTACCAACCGATAAGACTCGGGTGAATTTCGACCTGATATACAACAGCTCCAAAAGCCGATTGGACAGAGGGCAATCTACCTTTAAAGACGACCTGTATTCAACGCCGGTGTCATTGTCACTTAGTTCGGCAAACGATTATCTGAATGAAGAGACCTATATTATTACTTTGGCATTGAACCATCAGTTTACGGATAATTTTTCCTTTTCGACCTCATATATCCGTACAGGTTACAGTGAAGACCTTTTGGAACATAGGGGAGCCAATGCTTATGCTGTAGACGGCAATGGTGAAGATATTGTGGATCTTATTGCCATGCAGGTATTCCAACGTAAACGCAAAAGGTTTATAGATAACCTGTCTACTTTCTTAAATTACAAAGTACAAACGGGAAAAGTGTCCCATAATGTGATTCTTGGATACGATTATGCACAGGAAGAGTTGCCTGCCGGTTCATCGCAGTTACAGGCTAGAGGTTACAGAAATGCAGCCAATAATGGATCCATCAATACATACAATCCTGATAACAGTGCTGCCTATCTACTTGATGGAAACGGAAATCCCGTACCCAATGTTCCCCATTACGATTTAACCAATGGAATTGCATCCCAGCAATTAAAGGATATGAGCAAGTATTTTTATAATGCTCGCGAATTTGGACCAAACTTTTACAATTCTAATGGAGTGTATATACAAGATCATGTTACCTGGGGTAAATTAAAAATGCTTATTGGCCTTAGGTATGATAGCTATACCGATAAACTCAACTATACTACCAATGAGGAAGAAAGTGTAAACCAAAATGCATTATTGCCAAGAATTGGGCTTACCTATTCAATTACAGACTATATTAACCTTTATGGTACGTATGTAGAAGGATACAATCCCCAAAGTGCTACCAATATGGATCCAAACCTTGGGGGACCATTCGATCCGCTTACGAGCAATATGATTGAATTTGGTGGTAAATCCACCTGGTTTAACGGAAAACTGGACGCTACCTTTGCACTGTATAAAATCGTTCAAAAAAATACCTTGTATAATGTAGCCGGAACAGATGAGCTTGAACAAATAGGGGAGGAAGAATCGAAAGGGGTTGAAATTGATGTGAACGGACGCATCTATTCCAACTGGAGCATTACAGCTTCCTATGCATTTAACGAATCGGGTATTACCAAAGATGCCGATGGCAACCCTACGGGAGTACAAAAACCCAATACTCCAAATCATCAAGGTAATTTATGGACCCGCTATAATATTAGAAACGGTATCTTTAAAGATTTTGGGATTGGTGCAGGAACTAATTTTGTAACCGAAAGAGTGCTGCAAATAAACAGTAATCAGACCATTCCAGGTTATTCCCTTGTAAATGCAGCATTATATTACCAAATAAATAAGTTCTCTATCCAATTGAACATAAATAACGTTATTAACAAGACTCATTGGGTTGGCGGGTACGATTATATTAGGTTGTTTCCGGGCACTCCAAGAAATTACCTGTTAACTGTTGGATATTCATTCTAAAAACCATTAGGAATGAAGCTTAATAAAAAGTTTTTTTTCCGTATCCATAGCTGGATAGGTGTTAAGTTAAGCATACTATTTTTTGTAGTATGCTTTTCTGGTACACTGGCCACGCTCAGCCATGAGATGGATTGGGTTTTTATTCCTGAAATTCGGGCAAAAACCCAAGACACATACGCTCCTAAAAACGTCATAGTTGAGAATGTAAAGAAACGGTTTCCAGAGGGAGAAATGGTATTGTGGCTGGCTTCGGAAGCGTCATATTTATGCGATATTATCTATGTAACCAATGCTGGACAGCGGTGGTACGTGTTTGCCAATCCATATACAGGAGAGGTTCAAGGCGCCACCAAATTCACGATCCAGCGCTTTTTTAGGGATCTGCATTATTATCTCTTTACTCCTCAGTACCAGATAGGCTATTTTATTGTGCTTCTTTTTGCCTTTATGTTGTTTGTCTCTATGGGAACGGCTTTGTTTTTTTACAAAGATTGGTACAAAAAGCTCTTTGAACTGAAGCGGGGAAAAGGCCGTGCATTTTTTTTCCGAAGCCTTCACCGCCTTATAGGGGTATGGTCAGTGCCATTTTGTATTTTATTTTCTATTACAGGAATCTGGTATTTTGTTGAAAGAACCAATATTGGAAATGTTGGTAAAATAGCCAATCCATCCATCCTAAAAACAGAAGACTTAGCAGTTGGTACCGAAGCCATTAAAATAAGCTCTTATATTATTGATTATGACAAGGCTGTAGCAATAGCTGAAGAGGCCATTCCAGGATTGGATGTTAAGGATATTTATCCACCAAGGGAAGCTCATGGTACACTATACCTTACGGGAAAAAGCCATGTCCAGTTGGTAAGGAACAGGGCAAATAGAATTTATATACATCCTGAAACCTATGAAGTTGTTGGTATACAGAGGGCCGATGCCCTGAATACAAAAACCTGGTTTAACGATATTATTGATCCGCTACATTTTGGTACTTGGGGCGGACTTGCGACCAAGATCATCTGGTTTTTTGCAGGTCTCTGTATTTCGGGACTCATTTTAACAGGTATCTGGATCAGTCTAAAGCGAAAAGTAAAGAAAAAGAAACAACATCAGTTACAACAAATGGGAAAATGGAAGTACGTTAATTGGTTTTTGATAGGTGGTGCACTATGTTTTATGTATTATAAATTAATAGGTCAGTATCATATATCAATCAAAGCTCTGGTTATTATTACCTTTGGGTGGGCTGTCTTTATAAGTATAGGGTGGTATTTATTTGTATATAGGTTACACAAAAAATAGGATAAATTACAGGTTTTGCTTTGCAATGTCCCTAAGCGAATACAGTATGGTAAGTTCAGACCTTGAGCAACTTTTGGATAGAAAATAAACAGCACTTAAAAATAACTTCTTGAAACCATTTTTTTGAACTCATCTTGACTTTTTCTATTTCCTAAAAAAAAAGTCAAGATGATTTAATTAATAAGATATTAAATATAAACACCTCCTGCAACCTCTATTCTTTGGGCATTTACCCATTTAGCATCATCACTGCACAGAAAGGCAACAACACCACCAATATCATCGGGCAATCCGACTCTACCAAGTGCGGTACTATTTGCAATCATATCATTTAACTCTTTGTTATCTCTTATTGCACCGCCACCAAAATCAGTCTCTATGCCACCTGGTGCTACGGTATTTACCCTAATTTTTCTGCTACCTAATTCGAGGGCTTGGTATCTGCTCAAACTTTCAATGGCAGCTTTCATTATGGCATATGCCGAATAGTTTTCAAAACTAAATCTTGCTAAGCCTGATGAAATATTTACAATACTGCCGCCATCAGCCAATACAGGAAGCATTTTTTGTGTTAGGAAAAAAGCCGCTTTTAGATGGATGTTCACCATATCATCAAATTGTTCTTCAGTAGTGCTGTCAAAAGAAGCATAAACACCTGTACCAGCATTATTTACTAAGGAGTGAATGTGATCTGTACCGAAGTCATTTGCCAATTTTTCTCTTACCTGACTTACAAAAGCGTCATAACCATTGCTCTTTGAGACATCTAATTGCAGCGCAATTGCTTTTTTGCCAGAGGCAATTATTTCCGCTACAACTTTATTAGCTTCTCGTTCATTACTATGGTAAGTGATAATTACATTAAAATCTTTTTTAGCCAATTGTAAGGCCATGTCTTTACCTAGTCCACGGCTACCGCCAGTTACTAGAGCTACTTTGTTTGAATTACTTTTCATATTTTTTACTATTTAATTTGAATACAAAGGTCAGCTTAATAGTAAATAACTTGCTTGTAAAAAGCAATCCAATATTTGCAAATTTCAATCAATTTCTATATTTCAATGGAGAAAGTTTGGTGTGTCTTTTGAAAAAGTTAGAAAAATGAGCTACTTCATCAAACCCAAGTACAAATGCAATTTCCGAAACATTCCATTTGGTTTGCTTCAGCAATATCTTGGCTTCTTCGGCTATTCTACCATTGATGATTTCGATGGTACTTCTACTAGTAGTTTCTTTCAGCACTTTATTAAGATGGTTTACATGGATGCCGAGTGAAGTGGCAAAATCAAGCGGCGATTTGAGTTGTATCACTTGTGCGTCGCTTTCAATAGGAAACTGTCTTTCCAATAATTCTATAAACAATGATGTAATCCTGCTAGCGGCATTAGCTGTATTAGGAACACTTTCCATTGATTTTAATTTTTGCCCCTTATGAATGAGTTCTAAAACATAATTACGGAGTAAATCATATTTAAAGGCATAGTCTGAAGATAATTCGGTATTCATTTTCTTGAATACTTCTTCCATTTCCTGATATTGCTCATCGTTTAGCTGATATACAAAATCACTATTGGGTTGATAAATAGGTAACTCATCAATGATCAATCCTGTTTTGGATTTGGATAAAAATTCTTTAGTAAAAACACAAAAAGAACCAGACTGGTCTTGACTTTGAGGAATGTATCGATAAGGGATTTTAGGTGTGGCAAACAATATGCCTTGTTTATCTATAAGTACGGTTTTATCTGCATATTCTACAAGATTACTTCCTTTTATCAAACTGATTTTGTAATACAATCTTCGATTATAGGACATCTTTGGTTTTTTGCTGTCACAATGGTAGAACTTTGCAGTGTCGAAAACATTAAAGTGTCCCAAATCGTTATTGCTTTTATTATCCAAAAAGTAATCAAGTTGGCAACCACTATCACCGCATACTTCTCTATAAAAATCTTTTATACTTATCTCCTCCATCTTTGTAAAATTCAAATATGTCAAAAATAGACATTTATTAAGGTACTTGTATTTGTTATGGAGATTTTTTAAAAGAATCTTTATTTAATGCATTCTTTAATTTAAAATTATTGTTTCTAGTATTAAAGTAGAATAGCAAAGCTTTGACAACGAACATTCTAATTAGTTGAGTAGAGCATGGCTAAGAGCAATATTAAAATATTAATGACATGTAGTCTATATTCTTTATTCTATATTCTTTTAGTAAAGCGGTCTTGAATCTTTTTAATCGTTTTTTATATTAATTCCCGTAAATATTTTAAATCGCTCTTTGCTGTATCTATTACTTCTGCAAATTTTCCATTTGCCACCGATTTTGCCATGGATTTTGAAAAGCCTTTCACTTGTTCAAAGTTTAGGGAAGGTGGCATTGCCAGAGCATTGGGATCTGTAAAAATGTTGATTATTGCAGGTCCCTCATGTTTGAATCCGTTTGAAAGTGCTAATTCCACATCTTCACATTCCTTAGCTTCCCATGCAGCAATGTTCATAGCGTCTGCCAATTTTACAAAATCAGGATTAACCATATCGGTCTGCCATTCCATATAGCCTTCAACACGCATTTCAAGTTTTACCATTCCTAGGGAACGATTATTAAAAATGATGATTTTTACAGGAATTTGATATTGACTAATGGTCATTAAATCACCCAAAAGCATTGAAATACCACCGTCGCCACAAAGGGCAATCACTTGCCGATCGGGATGTGATAATCCAGCACCTATAGCCATAGGCATGGCATTGGCCATAGAGCCATGATTGAATGATCCTGTTAAGTAGCGATTTTTACCTGCTTTTAGATAGCGTGCAGCCCATACGGCACTCATTCCTGTATCGACTGTGAAGATGGCATCGTCATCTGCTAATTTATTCACCATATAAGCTACGTACTCCGGATGAATATTTTTTTCAGATCCTTTACCTTTTACATATGAATGGTACGTTTCTTCAATATCCTGATGCAAATCACGCATTTTGTCAAGGAAATCAGTGGACGTTTTTACTTTAACCAAAGGCATAAGTTCTTCCAGGGTTGATTTTATATTACCACAGTATCCGTAGTCAACTTTTGCTCTTCGGCCTAATTTTCTAGGTTTAATATCTATTTGAATAATTTTACATTTTTCAGGAAGGAACTCACTATAAGGAAAATCGGTACCCAACATCAAAAGGACATCTGTCTGATGCATGGCTTCAAAACCAGATTTATTGCCTAAAAGCCCATTCAATCCAACAGCATAGGGATTTTCTTCATAATCAAAAAATATTTTTCCGCGAAAACTATAACCCAATGGGGCATTTAGTTTTTGGGCTAGTTGCATCACTTCATCAATGGCATCTCGACAACCATGCCCACAAAATAGCATCACTTTTTCATTGGTGTTAATTATCCCAGCAAGTTCATGCAGATCTTCAGTATTTGGAATGATTCGTGGTTCCGTATAGAAATTTTTATTGGAAGAGTGAACAGCTTCCGTTTCAGCCTCCGCCACATCGCCAGGGAGACCTAAAACAGCTACGCCCTTTTTACTAATAGCATGCTGAATAGCAGTTTGTAATCCGTTTAGAGCTTGTTTTGGAGTATTAGCCATAAAAACATATTTAGAACAATCTTGAAACAGGGATTCTGGTCTTGTTTCTTGAAAGTTGTCCAGCCCCATTTTGTCAGTATTAATGGTTGAAGCAATAGCTATAACAGGATTTTCAGATCTATTGGCATCATATAGACCGTTGACGAGGTGCACATGTCCCGGACCACTACTTCCCATACAACAACCAATGCCATCCAGTTCGGCCTCCATAGAAGCTGCATAGGCTCCGACTTCTTCGTGTCTTACATGTATCCATTGAAGTCTGCCGTCTCTTCGCACAGCATCATTTATTGGATTTAAACTGTCACCTGTTATGGCATAAATTCTTTTAACACCTGCCGCTACAAGTATTTCTACTAAATGGTCAGAAACATTTTTTTGCATAACTTAAACTTGATTTTTTTACTCTAATTGACTACGATACCCATTATAATTTAATCACGTTCTGATTTTTATATTACCTGAATTTTTCCACAAATAATTTTAAAGACAAACAGAACGTGATTAAATTATATGCAGTGATTGTGCTGGCTTGTTTTCCATGGATATCCAGCTAGAGATATTTATAAAAGGAGAAAAATAAGCTGTTCTATCAGGTTATGATGTTTTTTTACATAAAAGCCCTTGATTGTAGTAACAGCCTATTTGATAAGTGAAACTGACTACCAATTATCAATTTCTTCAAGTATTTCTTCTTTTTTCTTTCCAGTTTTCTCCTGTAACTTGCCTAACATTTCGTCGAATTTCCCTTCAGTGTAAGTAAGGTCATTGTCGGTAACGTTTGCGTACTTCTGTTTAAATTTTCCTTTGATTTGTTTCCATTTACCTTCTAATTGATCTTTGTTCATGATTTTATAATTTATAGTTAAACAATAGTTCTAAGCTATTAATAAATGATAAGTCAGAATATCTCAAAGGAATAATTTATTGACTCAATAAAAAACAGTCTGTAACTAAAAACCATTAGCGTTAATAATTTTATTGATTTGGTTAAGTAGTTTTATTTTGTTTGTAAATATTAGTACTAATCAAAGATTAAGACGGAATTCTGGTTAATATGAAGGAAAATGATTATAATCTATATAGAGATTTTATGTTTTATGTGATTGGGGTCATTAGAAAGAGGCTTTGGTGTTCCAAAGATTTTATATAACTGTTGCAGTAGCTGTAGGGTACTGTGGTGGTCGTCCAGATGAGCCACCCGAAAACTTACAGAAACTAGAAACTGCTATGTGAAAGAATACACTATAAACAATTTGCTTTTAAGACGCATGGAGTAGCAATGAAGACACGTGGAGCAACCACAATAAATAATAAACAAAAAATGTATTTTTAAAATAACAATATCATGAAAATAGGAATCATAGGAAGTGGAAACATAGGAGGGAGTTTAGGAAAACATTGGGCCAGAGCTGGTCATTACGTCATATTTAGTTCAAGGCATCCAGAGGAACTTAAAGACTTAGTTGTTGAAGCAGGTGAAAATGCTAAAGCTTTAAGCGTACAACATACATTTGAAGCAAATGCAGATGTATATTTGTTGGCAGTACCATTTAAGGCTATTGATAAAATAGCAGAGCTTTATGCAGACGAATATGCTACCAAAGTGATTATAGATGCCACCAATCCTTACCCTGAACGAGACGGTGAAATAGCATTAAAAGTTAGGAGCGCTAACTACAATGCTTCAGAATATACGGCAATGAAATTTGCAACAGCAAAGACAGCGAAGGCATTTAACACCATACATGCGGAACATTTACGAGATAGAGCATTTCGTGATGTGGATAAATTAACAGTTCCTTATGCGGCACAAGATGAGGAAAGTAAAGCTGTAGTGAGACAACTTATACAAGATATAGGTTTTGACTCTCTTTATATTGGTAATCTTAGTGATACGAGGATAATGGATCCCAACCAGGTAATTTATGGGAAGTCTTTACAGTGTGATGTGTTAAAAGAGTTGGTAGATGCAACAAAATCCTATTAAATAATTAAGCTATATAAAATTTAAAACATGCAAATAATATATGAGTACCATAATCTAATGGCAAGCGAAGATATAGAGAGACTTACAAGAGAAAAGTTAGAAGCCTTAGAGAAGAAATATGAGTTCGTGCACCGCGCCGACGTGTTTTTAAAAACAGAGAACCGCACTGATGATAGTGAAATGATATGTGAAATACGATTAAGCATGCCTGGACCTCGTGTTTTTGCAGCAACGAATGCTGAAACTTTTGAAGCTGCTTTGGCTGAAACCATTAGTGATCTTGAAAATCAATTAGAAAAGCGTAAAGAGAAAATGAAACGTTATTAAAAAATAAAGATTTGAATTCATTGTTATCCGATAAAGCTTTTACAATTCTCTGATTGCACAGTGATTATAAAAACAGACATGTAAACAGACATTTGAATATCACTTTGTCGTACAATTTTCTTTATTCTATTTTCTTTTAACGAAGCAGTCTTGAATCTTCCGGACACTAATGTTTATTAATATAGACGGTTTTTATATTTACAAATTCATGAATACCTTCTATAGAAAGTTCTCTGCCAAAACCAGATGCTTTTGTGCCTCCAAAAGGTAATCTGGGGTCAGACTTTACCATTTCATTAATAAAAAAAGCGCCGTCCGGGATTTTTAAAATTATCCGTCTGGCTTCTTCAATGTTTTCTGTAAATAACATGGTTCCCAATCCGAATTTTGAATTTGTTGTAAGCTTTAGGGCCTCTTCTAAATTGTCAACTTTTAAAATAGGTGCTACAGGTCCAAAAGTTTCTTCTTTAAATACGTCCATGTCTTCAGTTACTTCTGTTAAAATAGTTGGAGTAAAATAAGCTTTATATCTTTTATTGCCCATAATAAGTTTGGCCCCTTTTGTAATGGCGTCATTCACTTGTTTTTCTAGTTTCAAAGCAAGATCTTCACGAGCCAAAGTTGCAATTTCAGTATCTTTTTCTAATGGATTTCCAAGTTTTAGATCCTTGACTTTTTTTGTGAATTTTTCAAGGAATTCATCATAGATACCTTTAGTGACTATAAAGCGTTTGGCAGCGATACAACTTTGACCTGCATTTTGCATCCTGGCTTTAACTATAATATCTAAATAGGCATCCAAATTGGCATCGTCTAGTATAATACAAGCATTGTTTCCTCCAAGTTCAAGTACAGATTTTTTAAGATTTTCTCCAGCTATTTTTGCAATATGTCTACCGGCTTTTTCACTACCGGTTAATGACACTGCTTTTATAATATCATCTTTTATAAGATTTTCTATAACCTCATGATTAGTTAATAGGACCTGAAAGCATCCTTTTAGGTAGCCAGCATCTTCAAAAATTTCCTGAATAGCTAATGCACAGCCACTAACATTGGAAGCATGCTTTAACAGTGCTGTATTGCCAGCTGTTAAGGTGGGAACTGCGAATCTAAAAACTTGCCAAAAAGGGTAATTCCAAGGCATAATAGCTAAAATAACACCTAAAGGCTCGTAACTAATAAAGCTTTCATGGGCATCAGTCTCTATCATTTTATCAGCTAAAAACGTTTCAGCATTCATTACGTAAAAATCACATAAAAATATACATTTGTTTATTTCAGCGATACTTTCATTTATGGGCTTTCCCATCTCAAGCGTGATAAGCCCACTTAAATAATCAATACGCTCTTCTAATAAGTTACTGACTTTTGATAACAATACTGCTCGTTCATTAATTTCCTTTCCTTTCCATTCAGTAAATGCTTCATCTGCTAATTCAAGTTTAGATTTAATCTTTGATGGTGTATCCAAATTATAAACTTCAATGAGTTTTTCATTGTATGGGTTAACAGATGTTATGTTTTTAGACATTTATCTAGATTTTAGTTATGAACTCATCTCGACTTTTTTTAATTGGCTGCAAAATGATCTTTTTACCCCATATTTTACCTTTTTTTTTACTCCGTAGCGCTGCTATGAAGTGCTAAAAAGCTAAAATCTGGAAGAGGACGGAGCGTATAAAATAACCCAGTGGGTTATTTTAGCGAACGAGCCAGCTTGCGCAGAGGGTATTTTCGCTTCAATCAAAAAAGTCAAGATGAGTTCTATACAAATTAATAGTATTTATAGCTTATCAATTAACTAAATAGCTATAAATATTAACGTAATCAAAAATTTAATTTTTGAGACAATAATAAAAGCAAAAGAGCTAATGGAACCTTAAATCCAATCGTATATTTATAAAATAACGTTTAAATAAAACAAATAAATAATTATGAGTAAAAGTAATATATTGATTGGAATACTGGCAGGAACAGCGATAGGTGCAACACTAGGTGTTCTATTTGCCCCAGATAAAGGCATTAACACCAGACAAAAAATTGCTGATGAAGCCATGGCTGCAAAAGACAAAATAGCTGATACTGCAATGGGTGTAAAAAAAAGAGTTGTTAATACGGTTAGCGCAAAAAAACAAACTTTAGATGAAGAAGTGGAAACTTTAATATCAAACACAAGTTATAAAGTTGAAGATATCATTGAAACACTGGAAAAGAAACTAAAAGATTTGAAAGAGAAGAATAAAAAACTGCAAAAACCACCATTATAAATGAGTTTACTCATATCCTTGGATAATTCTTCGGCAGAGACTGTTTAATATTTGCGAGAAGTATTTAGAAACTTCTCATACATACTTGAAACTTAAGTTACGACTGAATGACATTACTCTGTTTTTTTATAATTTTTTCATGACTAAACTTCTGTTCAAAAAAGCCTTTTATAGTACAAAAAAAAGAAATAGGATTATATTCTGAAGTTCCAGAAGTTAAAACTATATTTTCAAAAAAGATACTATTAAAATCTGCCAAACTCCCCAGTCAAAAAAGGATATTTTATAGATCCTTCTACTAGATTATTGTCCATTTCTAAAATATATTAGCCCCATTTTTGGTTTATGCTACTTCCAATAGGGTATTTGCTTGGCACTTTCAAAACTATTAAAAACTGTCACGTCGATTTCTTAAATGAGTTATTATTACTGCATTTTAAAAGGTTTTAAAGTTATTTGGAAAGTTCCTCCTTTTCTTTGTATTGTATTTACTTCTACGCATGGTTATACTTTTATCGTGAAAAGAAATTTTGGACGAAGTGGGACATTCACCAGCTCTGTATAACAAGAAACAAACTACACATTTTTAATCCAATACATATTAAAAAGAACGCATTTAATTTAATGCTATAGATGTCCACATAATAATTTATAAATTAGTATGAAATGGATATACTTACCACTACAAGTTTGGCTGGGAAATTATAAAAATTAGCAAATCATATTTAATGTTAAAAGCAAAAGACATGAAATTTTTGAAAGATTTTAAGGAATTTGCCATTAAAGGCAGTATGATGGATATGGCTATCGGTATCATTATTGGAGCCTCTTTCAATAAAGTAATTGATGTATTAGTCAAAAAAATACTTCTTCCTCCCTTGTCCTTATTGACCGAGGGAGTAAATTTTCAAGATAAACTTATAATCTTAAGGGCTGCCGAAACAGATGTTGACGGCAACATCATTAGTGATCAAGTGGCTATTGGCTATGGTGAATTTATTGGAACTTCCTTAGACTTTTTAATTATTGGTCTCACAGTTTTTATAGCGGTAAAATTTCTAAACAACCTGAAAAAAAAGGCTGAGGACCCAAATGATAATACAGTAACGACTCCAAAAGACATTGAGTTACTTTCGAATCTTACCCAGTTGATGGAGGAACAAAACCAATTATTAAGGCAAAAACAGAAAGATTCATAGATACTTAATTTTTGTATAAACTTCCTTGTTTTTCAACTTATAAATAAGGGGTGCTCATCTACTTCTTAAGCCAATTTCATTAAAATAAATGTTAAGAGACTGTCCAAGTTTTATCCTTAGGTTCTTGTATGCGTCTTTTTCTGCCATACTTCAGTTGTTTTTCGGTCTGTAGCTACGTACCTCTCCCTTGCGACAGCCTGGCTCCTTCGCTAAAAAGGTCTCCCAGACCTTTTTTATACGCTCGACCCTGTCTGAAGAAAAAATACACTACAAATCTTCCATAAATAAAATTTAGACAGCCTCTAATACTTGCATTAAAATTTATAGAAGTTAATGAAATTATGCATAGTAGCAACTATTATATAAGTCAAAAAAATTACTCAATAAACGGTTGAATCATGTAAACTTATTGTGATAACAATAAATTTTATTGAGCACAATTTCCCCTGCATTATTATTTAAGTTTACCGAAAATCATTCATTTATTCTTGAAAAAAAATGACTAAATCCTCAGGAGAAATTATAAGAACATCATTAATGACAGGAGGTGCTGGAGGCATTGGAATGGCCATTAAAAATAAGTTTAATCTAAATAATTCCCCGAAGGCTCTGCTTCGGGGTGTCCAATTCACCTCTCCTTTGGAGGCTAC
>LLBY010019467.1_pt3 | contig 25656 bp, 33 predicted proteins | sample 1489401 | NCBI WGS metagenome assembly LLBY01 (sample SAMN04092656, study PRJNA295927) | soil metagenome | biome: Soil prokaryotic community; feature: Bulk soil; isolation source: soil from tomato rhizosphere | host: tomato cultivar Hawaii 7996 | place: South Korea | collected 2011-11-01 | reverse complement strand
GCAGTGACGGCTGTGGACGGCCACGGCGCAAGGCCTCCGTGATCGCCCGCGCTTCCGCAACCGCCGTGGTAATATCGCCAATCGTGAGCCGTAATTCTTTGGTACCATAGGTCGATACCGATTCATCGTCTTGTTGCCACGCGGTTGCCAATCGACTACTGGAGCCGAACAACGCGGGTTCGTTGTACACGACTTGCACGCGATTGAACATATTGTCTAAGGAAATACCGACGGTGATTTCGCCAACCGTAATCTCTATCTCGTGGACATAGCCCCACCACACCGCGCCAACGTCGGGATGCTTGATGGTGAGTGGCCCACGGAGCCAGTTGACCAGACCCCAGATTGACAACTCGTCTCCAATGGCGATGACCTCGGCTTGATCAGGCCCGCCGTTGGCTTCAACGCTGTACTGCCGTGGCTCCAAGTCCACTGGGACGATAATCTCGGCAACAAAGGTTCGCTCGGCAATGGTCGCAAACACACTGGTCATAGTGTGAGCCTCCGTTCCCTATACCACGCTTGCACGGTCATCGTGCGGGCGATTTGGTCACTACTGTTCCCCGCTTGGATGAAGGTCAGGCGTTGCGTGGCACTAGGCCGAAGCATCAGCCCCTCGTGTGGCTCTTTGATGAAGTGGATCGGGTGCAGTGTCCCATCATGCGGAGTATCGATGAGGTTGCCATTCAATCCAAAGCTCGGCGCTCGGTATTCCACGTAGCCATCTGAGACGAGGAGGTGCAACGTATCCATCGTGAATGTCCCACCGCCTGTCGTGCGGGCATACAGTCGTAAAACCAGATCAGGATACGATGCGCCGGTGAGGCGTGGTGGGATCTGCATCGCCCCAAGGCGTTGATGGATTGCGTCCGTGCCAAGAACAGGCTCGGTGCTGGCAATCACCCGCTGGTTATAGCGCAATTCAAATCGCAGATAGATGTCCTCTGGGGCAACAGGAAAGCGCCCAATCATCTGGCACCACGCCCCGTTGAATTGTTGAAGGACTGAATCCGTCAGCGTCCAGTCGGCCACTTGGGTATCGCTGCTACTTCCCCACGTCACTTGTTTCGCTTCACCATTCGAGTAGGTCGCCCCTGTTGGTGTACTCACCGTCCCAACCCACGTTGCTGCTTCCGCTTCAAGGCATTGCACGAGATTTTCAGGATCAGCATCGATGTTCAGCCCCGTGTAGATCGTCAGCGGTGCGCCACTGCCATAGTTGTTGGTGAGTTGGAGTTTGATCGGCGTTGGCAGAATGCCAGGCAAATCAGCCCCCAGTACTTCGACCCAATTGCCATACGCCGAATCATCGGTATTCGCAATCGTGACAGGGCTGGTGGTTTTGGCCGTGGCCTGTGAGCGCAGTGGGAGTTGGGTGAGCGTGGTTGATTCCCACGCATAATCACGGAGCCACACCAGATCAAGGTGCATTGCCCGTGCTTGCCACCCAACCCCAATATCCGCCGCATCGCTCACCAATCGCCCGCGCTTTATTTCGCTACGGAACGTGGTTGCGAGCCGATCCAATCGAAACTCCACAAACACACGTGGGCCTCGTTTGCGATCTTGCCGCCGCGCTGCAACCAGAAAGGCATTTTCGATGGATTGGCGAAACGCCACTAAATCATCATCGTTGTCTCGGACGGCCAGTGCGGTGGTTGGTTCGACAACATCAGACAACACCGTTTTGCCGATATAGCCACCATCTTTGAGCAGGCTTTGATATTCAATCGAGCGCTGTTCAGGACTGAGCAGGGGATAACTGAGCAGCGTCGTGCCATTCGCGTTGAGTTCGATGGTGTCAAGCGCGGTGCCAGTGTCATCGCGGATAACAATGTTCAAAATCGTGCTCATCCGCCCATCCTTCGTTTGATTTTTTGGACTGCCATTGCCGCCACCATCTCGATATCGAGTTCGTCTTTGATGATGATGGTATCGGCCAGTTTTTCAAGAATAAACGTCTGTGACGATGCGGCGACGGGGGTAGTTGATGTCGTTGTCGCCCGTTGTGGAAATTGACCGCCCAGATTGTCGTAACTTCGGGCTTTGGCGATGGCCTGCTCAATTCCACCAACCCCGCGAAGCGCATCGGATTGATCGGGATTGGCGATGATTTCGTTGGCATGTCCGTAGAACAATCCATCATCGGGAAGCCCACGGTCGCCCGTTCCCAGCGCGTAACTGCCCTGTGGAACCTCATCAGATACGGTGCTTGCCGTTGCAGCATTCGATGTTGCTGAGGACGCAGCCGCAGATGCCGCCGCCGTAATGCGGGTGTAGGCATTGACGATGGCTTGGGCCGCTGATTCGGTGCTGTCAGCCACGCCACCAATCCCATCCCTCATCGAATCAAACGATTCTAAGAACCGCGATTCGATGTCCTTCACCGAGGTATCATAGGATTTTTGCGCCTCAGAGAGTGATTCGTCGCGATCTTCGGCCAGTTCACTTTCAGCATTCCGCAACCGATCCAGACGCTCAGCGGCCCGTTGGTCGCGTTGCTCGTCAACCTCTTTGAGGTATTGTTCGCGGCTTTCAAGCTCGTGAAGCTCCGCTTCCAGCGTGGCCTTGCGTGCGGCATCGCCTTCTTCTGCGATCTGACGTTTCTTTTCAGCCACATCTTCCGCAATCGCGGTTAGCTTTTCCGCTCGTTGGGTATCAGCCTCGATCTCTTCAAGCGCGGCGTTATAAAATGCTTCGCCCTCAGCGGCCCGATTTTCAGCCGCCATCTGTTGCGAGATGTCCCACGCATCGCGCTGGCGTTGCATCGCCGCTTCCCGCGCCGCGCTGTCAAGCCCAGCGATGTGATCGTAGAAGTCGAGCTGGTCATCAAACTTGTTGCTATTGAACGCATCGGTTTGTTCAGCCAGATCCGCATAATATCGATCCCAGATCTCCGTTTGTTCTTCCGCGAAGCGTTGGGTTGCGGTGTCGAGATCGTCAAGGTAGCGGTCGTGGGCTGAAACCAACTTCTCGCCCATAGATTCGACAGCCCGAATTGGATCATCTGAATGTTCAGCAACCCCTAGCGCAAGGCCTTCATCGATGAAGCGGCCAATCTCGTGGAATCGTTTGGATGGTGAGGCAATTTGGAGATAGCCCTTGGCGGCTGCATAGGCACTGGCAGCGGTTTTTTGCATCGCATTCGATACCATATAGGCCGACGATGCAATCCCTGAGGCAAGGCCTGCATTGATGTCATAGCCTGTTTGCATCGCCCCTGCTACAGCGGGTGATCCATCGACGTTGAGAATGGTGGTGTGCTCATCTTGAACAGCATCAATGGCTTGTGTGGCGTCCGCTGATGCTTGGATTGCCTGTGATGGATCGGCATCAAACATCGTCTCAATCTTTCGATCCATACGGTCGTAGACGGCTTGAATGCGCTCGGCCTCGCCCACCGCTGCCGCCCCATCGGCGCTCATATCCGTGGTGATCGGCGTTGCAAGTGTTTCTTTCTGATTCAACGCGGCATCGGCCACGGGGTCCCAGTTTTGCGCATCAAGGAAGAGTTGCGATTGCAGATGGTTCGGGATGCGATTGACGACTTCTTGGAGCCGTGCTTCTTTATTCTCCACCTCGGTCACATCCAGTTCGGCTTGAATGTAGGCTTGTTTCTTCGCTTCCTCTAACTCCCTTCCTAGTTCTACGGGGTCTTTGCCTTCTGACTTAATCAATACCTCTGCAACATACTGGCGTTCAAGCTCTCGCGCCCGAAGTTCGACCTTGCTGAAGTGATCCTCGGTTTGTTGGGTTGCGGTTTTGAGTGCGTCAAGGTTCGTGACCGTGCCATCAATCACGCCTTGGAATCCCATCAGGATTTGCCCAAAGCCTTCTTCAACTCCCGTTCCCATCAGCCCATACTGCTCTTTGGTAAAGGTGGTCAGTTGCGCAAACCGTGCTTCCATCTCTGGCGTCAGTTCGTTGGTTGCAGCGAGTTTGAGCCGCTCATTGTTGATCCAATCGAGCAGCATTTCACCCAAGTGTTGACGTTGGGCTTGGCGCTGATTGGCGTAGGCGAGGGCTTGGGCAACGGCCTGATCGTTGTAGCTTTGATTTTCAGCGGCAATGCGTTTGTCAATGGCCGTTCGCTGGGCTTCGGTATCAGCATCAAGCTTTTCGGCGTCAAGTTCTGCGATGCGTTGGTTGTGCTCTTCAAGACTTCGCGCTGCACCATCAAAATAATCGGCAAAGCCGCCCGTTACACCGAGGAACGCACTGGTACCTTGTTGTGTGATCTTTTCAAGTTCTTTGGCCCATTCCTCAGTGGCTTTGGTTGCTTCACGGGTCGTTCCAGCATACCCATCAGCAGCGGCCTCAAGGTTCCAATAACTTTGGACAGCTTGGTCATAGTCACCCGAACTAGACCGAATGGCTTGGGCATTCTGATTCGTCGTGGTTGTAAGTTCGGCAATTTGTCGGTCAAGGTCTTGGATTTCGGCCATTTGACGTTGCGTAACATCATCAGAATCAAGCCCCGCCATCAACCAGTTCCATCCCCCATCTCCAGTGGAGCGCTTGAGTTTATCATCGCGCAGGGCAATCAAGCGTTCAAGTTCTTGGGCTTGAGCTTCGCCGAGAGATCGAGTTTCCCCTGTCGCTAATTTTTGGGCTTCGCGGTACTGATCGAGCGCCACTTTACCCCGTTGCCATTCATCGCTATTTTGGCGGATTTGCTCAGCTTGCTTTGTTGCCTCATCAGTCAGATGGTTGAGGGCGATGATTGGCCCTGCAACCGCAACCGCGATAGCAGCAATAGGAATCGCAATGGCCGCAAATGCAGCCGCAGCGTTGACGGCTTGGCTTCCCGCAAGCACAAGGGCAAGTCCAAGATTCCCAGTCCCAACTGCTGCGGATGTTGTGGCAAGTGCGTATGCCCCCAATGCGACAGCGGCAGCCGTCAACGCAATGGGCAATTCCTGCCCAATCCACCCAACAACGGTTGCAGCGCCTTTGATAAGCCCTGTCAGTAGCGGAAGAATCGGCGTAAGCCCTTCAATCGCGAGGGATTCAGCAGCAGACTTCAATCCATCCATCGCGCCATGAAAGCCTTTATTTTGCGCTTCGGCCATCTTCGCGGCTGCGCCTTGTTCCAACACTTTTGTTTTTAAATCCTCAAAGCCATCGGTGCCTAATTCCAAAAGCGGAATCATTGCCTTCATTCCATCGCTTTGAAGGAGTGTTTTGAGTGCTGCATCGCGTTGGGCTGGAGATAGCCCTTCAAGTTGTGTTTTGAGATGACCAATCAGGGCTGGAAGCGGGAGCATATTCCCTTGGGCGTCACGAACATTGATGCCATACTGCTGCATAACAGCCGACGCCTCTTGAGTTGGAGCCGCCAACTGGAGCATTGCATTTTTGAGGGCAGTCCCCGAATCACTTCCCGACAAGCCAACGTTGGTCAATGCAGCCCCGGCCGTAATTAGGTCTTCAATACCTTGGTTCGTCGCTTTGAATGCAAACCCTGCTTGTTGAACAACCTGACTAAGGTCTGTCATCGAAGCGCTAGAGGAATTAGCGCCGGCGGCAAGAAGATCTGCAACACGGGTTGCATCGGTTCCTGCAAGGCCAAAGGTATTGAGTGCATTGGCCGTAATCTGGGCAGCGGTTGCGTTATCGACTTGGGCCGCTGCGGAAAGTTGAAGAACGCCACGAGCCGCCGTCATAGTATCGTTGAGTGATAATCCTGCTTTATTCAACTCCAGCATCGCTACGGTCGCATCGGCGGCACTCGTTCCCGGCAATGACATATCAGACCCTAGTGACTTTGCCGTTTCCCGCAACGCTTCCATCTCGGCGGCAGATGCCCCCGATGTTGCCTGGAGGAGGTTCATGGACTGTTCATAGTCAGCCGAGAGTTTGATAGCCGCGCTGGTAACATTCCCGATGGCATTTGAGGCTTGATGGAACAGTCCAAAGCCCGCTCCCATCGCTACGCCTTGTTTGAACTTATCAACAAGCGAATTCGTCCGACCTAGCTTTTGTTCTAGGTCAGATGTATCACCTTTGATTCGTACAAACAGGGAGCGGAGTTCCATAAGCCCATCCTAAACAAAAGCGGTGCAGCAACTCGGATGAGCTACTGCACCGCTGATTCCTCGGTAGTGCTGTTGATTGATTATACGCTATGGGGTGGTACGAAAATCAAGAATCGGGATCTTTCGATTTTGGTTTTCGTTCTTCAAATAGTTGTGTTATTTCTAAAATATTGGCTGGTCTTTTTTGGTTTTTATCTCTAATATAAATCGTTCCATTATAACTATGCACGTATCTCCCTTTATGAATCAAAATAAGCATAATATACCTATCTTCACTAGGGGATATTTCACTTGGAGCGAAAACTATATTATAATTAATTGGTGGATCTATTTCATTTGCTATATGTCGTATCTTGCCTTGTATTTTATCTCTTCCTTCTATTGTTGAAATATTTTCTATCCCTTTGGTGTATCCGCCATTTTCGACCCCAAAAAGTATTTTCCCTCCATTTGCATTTGCGAAGGCCATCATTGATAACGCCATTTGTTGATCATCAATCATTCGAGATTTAAATTCAACATCTTCGCCTTCTCCTTTATTGATAATATTTTTTACTATATCATCAATGGTTATCGATGTTGAAATAATAATGGGAATAAGCGGTTTGTCATCAATATTTATTCCACATCTTGGGCAAGTAATATATCTACTATCATCGTCAATTACTGGTTCTCCATTTTCGTCGTAATGGTACACTAGGGCCTCATAATTATACTCAGGCCATCCATTTTCACCATTTCCATCGTGCTTAAAGTCAAAGATAAGCCCACATTCTGCACACATCCAACGAGGGATATGGGAAATATCGTAGTTGTATTGTGGATCATTCTCATCATAACCATACAGTCGCATGTTCCCCTACTCCAACTAAACCATAACACCGATCAGTATATGTTGATCGGTGTTACAACGTCAACCCTTCACGAATGGCCCGACCTTCACGCTCGCCCTCCACAGATACAGCCCACCAATACCACAGGTGATCCTCGCCCGCATTCAATCGATCTTGCATCTCGAAGAACGAACACCCATAAAACTCAGCCATCAGGCGAATCGCTCGCACATCGCCATACCACGCTGGGCAACGGGGATCACCAAACGAGCCATCAGGCTGCTCTGGCCCATATCGGCCATTGGTTCCCAGCCACCACGCAAGGTCTAGCGCATCAGAGCCTTTGGGGTCGCGTCCTCAAAGATCGCCACATCCAACGCTTGCACAAACGCTTCGGGCAATTCTTCTAAGAGTTCCTTGGTCACATCGACGGGTTCACCATCATTGGTAATATCCCAGCGCTCGATGATGTCCGCGAGATATTCATGCCGCGAATATTTGGGATTTTGATCGTCGTCACGTTCGCGCACGCGCTCGTAGAATTCTTTATTGAGGTGTGACAGGTGATAGGTCACGTTGATCACCGCCCCATTGAACCGCACCTTCACGGTACGGGTTGAAGAGGTCAATGCGGCAAGGTCAAGTTTTTTGGTTGCTGGTGCCATAGGGATCATCCTTTATTGAAACTGAGAACAGAAACGACTAAGCCACGGCGTTGATCAGGTCGATCTGATACGCCTTGCCCCACGTTGCATCATAGGCAATATCAAACGTCCACGTCATCGCTTTTGCGCCTTGATTTTCGTTGTCGTCGGGCTTGGCCGTCACAAGCACACAAAAGTCCATCGTGAGTTTGTAGTCGTGGCCCACCTCGATCTCTGGCCCAACGGCTTCAATGCGGATGAATTTCTTCGACCCATTGCGCATCGTTTGCTTCAGTCCAAGCGCCACCGATCCATAGGCCATCGTCACCTTGAGTTGGCTGGTTGGGTCAATTTCGATGGTTTCAGCGAAGGTCAAAATGCCATCAAGTCCAAACACTGCACCCGACAATGCCGACAGCAGGAACTCATAGGCAAAGGGCAATGCTCCGCCGCCCAAGGCCGTTGCGCCACTGAGTGCCGCTGCGGTGTCTTCCATATACACCTTCCAGTAAGCACTGGAAATTGGGACTTGGGCTGGTGGTGTGCCGCCTGCAAGCGTTCCAGCAGACAGCGAATCGTTGATGCTATCCAAGACTTGGCGGAACAGGATATTGCCCCCTAGCTCACTCTTGGAAATATCGCCTTTGAGATTGAACGCTTCGAGTGTGCCATAGCTGGCTTGCTCGATCAGCGCCCCGTTGATCGTCTGGGTCGTGAGTGTATCCTTGGTGTTTGGCGCATTGTGCGATGGGGCATAGGTGCGCTTATAGGCGTCCGTGGCCCCAGCTTCGAGTGCGGGCGCTGCTTTCTTGATGAGGTCAAAGAGCAGATGCAACTCGTTGAAATCGGGAATCCCCGCAATCGACGCCGCCGACCATTCGCGGGTTTCAATGGCCGTCGTGGTAAAACGGAAACCTTGCGGCTTGAACTTCTGAAGTTCAGCATCAGTCATTGGCTTGAACGATGTTGATTGCAATTCCCGATAGCCCGTAGCGGGAGCGGTTCCTGCTACGGATTCAATCGCCACGCGGGTACTGTCATTGATTTTGGCAACCAGAGCCATGTGATTATCCCTCCTGTACTTCGAGGCGGTACAGGCCGCCCAAGTACGTGTAAAACGTTCCATCGGCTTGACGCAAGCCAAGATTGATCTCTTGTTCGCGGCGACAGGAGATAATGGTACCGCCTATCACTGCAATATGTTTTTGCCCGTGAAAGAGTGCATCGATGCGCCCAGCCGCCGTCGCAAGGGCAATGGTTGAGCGCTGTTGGCGGATAGCCGTGATCTGAATGAGCACGTCGCTTTTGGCCCGAATATCCCCAATGGCGTTGAAGTCCGTGGCACTCATCAGCTTGAACACGACGTAGGTTCCCGTGGTTCCAGTCGGTGCTTCCTCATCGTGAATCCCACCCGGAGCCGCTGCTACCAGTTGCGCGTCACCGCTCGCACGGGTGTAGATCCATTGCTTGGTGAGCGCCACGGCACTCATAGGAGTGATTCCATCGCTTGTTCAAAGGCGGCTCGATTGGCTTCAACCGCAGGCGTGAGGAACGGTTGGCGGGTAAATTCATTTACCGCGCCATATACCACGCCCACCGCAACCAGCGCTTCACTGCCATCATCGGCGTCTAGGGATTCAGCCCCATTGATGGTGCTTTTGCCATTCGCTCGCAGGGCAGCGGCGTTAGCATCGCTATAGGTCGAACCGTCAGCAGTCACCACATAGATGCTGTTTTTCTGAGCACCCGTATCAACCGCCGAGCGCTGGGCCGCGCCTGCTTGAATATCGAAGGCCGTTTTTTTGACCGCTGCATCACGCTTCCCACGAATACTGGCAAGGATCGAGGCGGTGTTGTTGTTGTCTTGCACATCAATCATTGGTCATTCCTCGTCGCAACGGCTTGCACAAAGATCGAATCACTTTCACCATCGAGCACGGCTTTGATCTCATAGGTTTGGCCGTTGACCTCAACCGTTCCCGATTCATCAACCGTTGTTCCAGCAGGAAACGTGAGTTTCCAGAGCGTGAGCGCCGCGAATTGTTCTGCAATCAAGCGCTCTTCGGGCGTATTTCCAAGCGGCGCAACATCGACCTTGACGGTCGTGGTTGTTTCGACGGGTGGAAGTTCCCCGCCAGCACCATCAGACCCGCCCGGTGTCGTGACGGTATTTGAGGCGGTATCAACCAACAAACGGTTGACGCTGCGCTGAATGCGCTTACGTGTTGCTGTATTCATCGCGTGCCACCGTGTTTGCCAGCGTGCGTGGAATGGATGACCACGCTGATGTGCCAGCGTCGCTATCGACGATAGCCTGTTGTCGCTCACGCATCTTGGCCCACCATTCCAAGCGTTTGGTAAAATCCATCACCAGCCCGCCGCGTTCGACCTTCATCGGATCGTGGCTATAGCGGGCGATGAGTTCATCGAGCAAAAAGACCGACGCGGCTGCAACGCCTCCTTCCAACCCCAACACGGCGTCGATATGCTCATCACTCATCAGCGCATCGCTCACATCAGTGTCACCAATAATCACGCGCACCTTGTCACGGTCATCGGGAAGTTCTTCATCATAGGTAGCAGCCATCGTTCGTCGCTCCTAGGCTTTCTTGGATGTCGTGCCAGTCCCAGTTGGTGGAACTTGACCCGCATTTGCATTAGGATCGGGTTCAGTTTCAGCCTCGCTCTCAGGAGCATCGGGGATGGGTTCGCCATTGGCATCGACCAAGCGGCCTTTGACCTTATAGCGCCCACCTGGAACGGTTTCAGCAAAGAACAACACGACCACAGCAGCAAGCAGCATCACCAACGACCGAACGAGTGAACGAACCACAGCCATAACACACCTCACTATGTGAAAAAACAATAATCATAACGATGCTTAGGAGAACGTTGGTTCGGCATAGGTGCCGCTGGCGAAATAGAGCACCGCGCCATTCGTGCGCGTCCATGCCCCAACACCAAACAACGCTTCCATAATCTGGGCGTGCAGTGGGTAGTCACCAATCTGAGCCACTAAGCGCAACCCTTGCAGCCCTGCTTGGGGTTTTTGACGGAACGCCAGCGGTTTATTCCCGTCGTCTGCGGCCCAGACAAACGCATAGTTCGCGGGAACCCACGGCTTGACGTTGACCTCAGCAGCACCAAACAACCCAATCGCCCGATCATCAAGGCGGCTCAAATCCAAGGTTTGACCTGGCGTATCACTGGCGCGATAGACCAAGCGTGGGTCTGAAAACGCTTCAAAGCCCGCTAGCAATTTGAAGGCAGCTTCATTGGCGCGGTTGATGGCAATCTTGACCATTGACCCGTGGCCGTGTTCAACGACATCATCAATGGTCGCCTGCGCTGCGGCGGCGGTGAGGGTTGCATTGGCATCATAGTGCGTATGCGTTGCCCCATCGAAGGTTTCGCCGTTCGGCCCATCGGGGATTGCTGCGCCGTCAGCATTGACAAAGCGTTTGACGTTGAGGTCAACCGTGGTTGCCAGATGGTCTTCAAACACATAGTTGGTTGGGCCAAACACCGCCCGTTTGATTTCGCGCATGACCGCCTTGCGGTGCGCGGTTTGGGCGGCGATGATCATCTTTGCCATATCAGCAGGCGTTTTTTCTTGCATCCACGTTTCCGACCAGCCAAGCGGATATTCAAAGCGCTTGAGTGGGAACCCAACATTCGACCCAGCTTTCGTGCGTTGGGTTGGTGCTTGGCCGTATTCATCGACTTCCATCATGTCGCCATGACTTGACGTGCCATACTTGCGTTGCACATCGCTCGTCACTTCACACAGCGACGAAACAACCTCTTCCATCAAGCGATTATGGGCCGCCAAATCGCGTTGGAGCACCTCAATGATGCTATCTTTCCCGTAGGCCACAACGCTTTGATCTTGCACCGCAAGCAGGGTATTCAGATCGTGCGTTCCAGTTTGCATTGCCATCGTTCACTTCCTCCAACAAAATGCGTATCTTCGGAACGCTTAGGCGTCGCGAATAATGCGAATATCGGTTGCATTGATCACCTTGGCAACGCCGACGGCATCGCCCGTGGTTGCAGCGGTATCAAGACGGCCAGCGGTTGCTCCAATGTAGAGCTTCGCGCCCGGTGTCAATCCTGAGCCATAGCGAAACCGCGACCCTTTGCCTGATAGCGTCACGGGCTGTCCCGCTTTGACCGCACGTGGCGTAAAGCCATCGGTGCCAGCGGCTTCATTAGCGGCGGTGGCGTCGGACATATAGACCAAGCCATCTGACGCCTTGATATAGCAGGGCGAGACGGCATCGAGGTCTTCGCCAGCAAACAAATCACCAGCAATTTGATCAGCCTTCATCAGCGAGCGCGTATCGGCGCTGGCCTCGGTGCTGCGAGTAACAAGAGCCATTGAATATCCCTCCTAGCTAGGATCACGGATCAACACCAATTACTAAATCGAATGGTAGCCACCCGCACGGCGCTTGGTTTCCAAATCATCGGGCGTGGTTGGCACACGGGTCGAACCACCACCATTCGCTGGCCCTTGCGGTGTGCCAGGCGCTTTTGGCTGAGCAGCAAGGGCTTTTGCAGCGGATTCAGCCTTGACCAACGCATCCATCCGAGTAGTCAGCGAATCACCGATCACCAACGCTTGCAATTCCTTGGGCAAAGCTTTGAGCCGTTCATCAAGCTGGGCTTGCAAAATCTGCTCATAGGCTTGGGCTTGCTTCTTCGTGGTTTCAAGCTCGGTCGTGCGCTGGGTCAATTCGCCTTGGCGTTGTTCGGCCAATTCTTTGAATTTGCCCTGCTCAGTAGCCTGAGCATCGGCGGTTTTCTTGCGTTCGTCAGCAAGAGCCGTTTCAATGCGCTGTTTGACCAGTGCATCCAACTCTGCATCGGTATAGGTGCGTCCTGCTGGCGGCACTGGCGGTGGTGTTGGGTCTGGGGTTCCACTCGTTCCGCCAGCCTCAGCGCTGAAATAGCGACGATGACCTAAAAATCCACGAATCATAACAACCTCCAAATGCAAAGCGGCACACGCGAACCTTGAAGGTTCATCATGTGCCGCTGGGTATTCCCGGTAGCAGATTTATTCGTTATTGACTGCGCTTAGCCCGATACGCTTCAACATCAGCCCAAAAGCGATTCCACCGATCCAAGACTAATGTCTCTGCCAAGTTTCGCGGAATATCACGTTCCATCAATTCATCGAAAAGATACTCAATCTCATCAAGGATGGGTGTATACATTGCATCGAGCGATGCTTTTCGTCGCAAATAGTCGGTCACATTCTCGCTCATGATCGCTCCTTGCGCGGTTTCGTTCGCTCTTTGAGATGACCATGTTCAATCAACACATCTTCAACCAATGCCAATTCAATGAGGAGTACCCGACGGCGTGTTTCCAACCAGCGCAGGCTTGCAGGCTCAGGAACGGCCTGTGATTGCACCAGCGTCACCGTTGGATTTACTCCATTGTTTTGTTGTGTTGATTCAGTATTCATATAGGTAGCATATCACACAGGGTGGTACGAAAAATCAATCCTCTTTTGCAGCATCAAATTGGCCGAAAAGATGCCCCATTTTATGGGCCTTGGTCGCAAGATATGCGCGTGAGTGATCGGTTGCATCAATCTCCAAAGGCTCACGAATGACATTGATGTGGTACTTTATCAGTGCATCGATCTTCAGCGGATTATTGGTAAGCAACCGAATTGATGGGATTCCGAAATAGTCCAAAATCTCTGCAACACGATCATATGTACGAACATCTTGTTCAATTCCCATCGCCTGATAGGCTTCCATCGTGTCTAATCCCTGCGTCCTTCCCAATTCCAAGCCTTGAATCTTGGCAAACAATCCTGCGCCACGCCCTTCACTAATCATATAAATGAGCATTCCTCCCTCTTGGCAAATACGTCGAAGGCTCATTTCCAGTTGCTCGTAACAATCACAGTCCATGCTCCGAAATATTTCCGAAGTAAAGCAAGAACTTTGGATTCGGACAAGAGGAATTCCCTCGGAGGTGAATCGACACAAACAGAGAATGGTATCCTCCGTATGTCTCCCCCATGAAAAACAATAACATTCAAACTCGCCATACGCAGTATTCAAGATTGTTTGGGCTACTTGATAGGATTGCATATCATCCTCTCCTAGAATGGTAGATACGCAATCATTTTAAATCCTTCAAGGCAATTTCATGCCGCATTGTTCCCCAGATTGGATCATCGTAGATGCCTACAAGGTCATTGAGTTGGAGCTTTCCTTGCTGATATAACGCCAGTTTCCCCGGCCCTAAAATCGCCCGTTGCTCCGCTGGAGATAAACGAGCGAACCGCTCTGGGCCTGTTTCAATCGGTGGTTGCGGAGCCTCGTCAACATCAAAGCCTAATTCGCGCCACGTTGCGGTAATGGGAAGCATCGCGCAACGGCATTGCCAATGCGTTGCCATTCGTTCGCTTGTGGGGTGCTCGGTGCCGTGCATTGCCCAACAAACGACACATACACGGGAATCGAGCGTTGAGTGCCACCGCCAGCGTCGAATGAGCGAATCATTCTTCTCAAAGATGCGCCGTTGGGCCTCACGGTAGGCGTTGTTTGTAGCAGTGCGGGCCAGTGCTTGCGCTCGATGGAGTGGTTCCCCCGTGATCGCCCGAACCTGCGAGCCGATCTGCTTTGGGCCAAGACCACGGGCCATTCCATCGAGATAGGTCGCCACAAGCCGTTCGCTCAGCGAATCGGCCAAATCATCAAAATAGCCACGAATCGGTGAACCATCACCAAGGAAGCCGATGAGTGAATTCAATGCTTCAACGGGAACGATAATACCTGGCAAACGAGCGCCAATCGGAACATCTCCCAAGCTGCCAATGATAAGATTGCGGGTTTCATCGCGCACATTCCGCAAAGCGCGATCTTGTTCCAATTCGATGATGGTCGAAGCATCATCAGCCCATTGCATCAGAATACGGTGCAGCTCGTCTTTGAGCGCCGCTAATCGGCGCTGCGTCCATTGCCCTCGCTTCGGTTGGGCCTCAATATCCTGTTCCAGCCGTTCAATTTCAAGGGTCAGTCGGTCAAGAATCCCTTGATACTGCTCTTCAAGCAATGCAAGGGCTGTCAGATCAAGGGCTGCTAATCGATCAGCGATGGCATCCGCAATGTCATAGGCGGTTGGCATTACTGGCCTCGATCAAAGGCGCGGGCCAACGTTGCGCGGGATTGGTCTTGTTCTTGTTGGCCTTGGGTCAGTTCTGCATCCACATCAGCCACACCCAACTCCGTGAAGATGGTTCGCTTGCTGAAGCCCAGCGATTTCTTTTGTTGGGCAAGCTGTAAGCGTTCCAGTTCTGTAAGCGGCAACAATGGACGCTGGTTGAATTGATGGTCTTCCATTCCCTCTTGATAGGCCCGCTCAGCAGCATCAAGCGTCCCTTGTCCACTGCCAATATCCCACAAGCCATACAGCACGCCAAAGGACAACGCGATTTGTTGGGCTCGCACGAGTGCATCTTCATAATTGAAACGAGCCAGTGCCAGCTTGTCCTCGGCGGGTTTGCGTAACTGGGCAATGGTTTCGCCGCTTTGTCCAGCCAAGAACTTGCCACCAGTCGCCTTGAGTTCTGGCAGCATATCCTCAATCACGGCAATCATCGACTGAGCCTGTGCTATCGCATCAGATAGCGAGAGATTGGCAATCAATGGCGTTGCCGACGGCGTAGACCCTGCTTGGGTATTCACATAGATGATACTTTTTCCGCTAAAATCAAACTTCTCTGGCCCTTTGCCGCTGGCCGCAACCAGCCACGCCGCGCGAACGTGTTCGTGGATTTGCACCGAAATATGCGTGATGAGCGCATTGAGTCGGTCAATCGGAACACGGGCTTGATAAAACGCATTATTCGACCACGGCAGATCGGCGGTATGACCCAAGAGGACGTAGGGAACAACGCCTAACTCGTTGGCATACTCCCACAGCGGGCCACGGTCACGCATCGCCACAAGGTCAAAGGGGATTGCCACGCCGTTTTCAATACGCCACGTTTGAAAGCGATCCTTGGTTTGCAATTCGCGGATGGTCACGACTTCCCGTTTCGTGAGCGGCCCAACCTCCAGATCATATTCCAGCAAGACCGCTTGCACGTTGCCTTGGCTATCAAGTTCAATTTCGCGGACTACCTGCGGATGTTCAACGGTAATGCGAATACGCCCACGGTCGCGGTTTGCCACAATCCGCAAGCCAACATTGCCATGCAGCGGGGCCAGTTTGCACAATCGTTGTTTGGTGCGATTGATCGATGACCAGCGCCAAATCTGATCAAGGGGTTTCATCAGCGCGTCATTTTCGGTTTCCACGCGAATATCATCGCCAAAAATACCACCGAAGACGTGTTGATAGAGATCCACCGTTCGCGCTACCGGGTTATAAATCCCACTCAAATCGGCGGCAGCTTCATTCCCCAAGGCACGGTTGATCGCCTCACGTTGCCCGCCGATGCTCTCTTGATCATAGATCGCGTTATCGTAGTACGCATCCCACGCATTGTAGGCCTGCAACCGATAGTCGGCCAGCGTTCCCGTTGGCGGGCGATCTCGGCGGAATAATTCGCCAATTGCCTGAATCCAGTTGGTCATTACAATCTCCTACCGGCAAGCCCGGCCAACGAATCAGCAGTCCATCCACCAGCACCAGCATCCATCACGCCATAGCGCCAGCCGTCATACCAGTCATCGCCGCCTTCACCATCGCTGTCAGTATCCACCTTGAGCACATCTTCAGGCCTCTTCGGGTCGCTTAGCATCGCAGGGATGCACGCAATGAGATTGGGGCATTGGCGGCTAATGGTCACGCTTGGGGCAATGTTGGCCGCTGGGTTTCCCAAGCGCTGGGTAATCGTTGCGGCCCCAGCGGTGCGGTTCGTCGCCGCTGGGGTCAGATTCCACCCTAGCCCTGCCCACTGCGCTGCAATGGTGTTGCCATTGCTATCAGGGGTAAAGCAATCACCGCCGGCAACAAACCGATCAATCCGTGATGAGCGCAGTTTGTTGCGTGCGAGCATCTCATCAAGTGCGGTTGCGTGTTGACTGATGAGCCACCGCTGCGCTCCGTGTTCATCGACCGTGAAGATATGACCTTGGTCATTCTCAGCCATCAAATAAATAACGGTGTAGTGGCTCCACCCATAGTCCATCGCCAACCAACAGCGCCAATGCACGGGGATCTGGATTGATTCTACGGTGTGAAGGTCATAGCGCCATTGGCTGAAGAATTGACCCCCAGCGGCGTCCCAATCTCCATCGCGCCACAATCGACCCAAGGCACCGCCAAGTCCTTCCAAGTACTCGCGATATTCTGGGTTGATGTGAACGTTATCGGTATAGAATGCTGGAATAAAGCGGGTTTTTGTTTCCGTATGATTGCGAAACGGATTGATAAATCGTTCACGGATGTATTGATGCCCTGCCCCACCTGGATTGAACGTCAGGTATTGGCGCGGTCGCCATCCCTTGCTTGAGCGGAGCGAACCACCAATGGCGCGATGTTTTTCCTTCGAGAGTGTATTGGCTTCCTCAATAACAATGACATCATATTCAACGCCAAGATAGTTATCGATATCGTTATCATTATTGAAGTGGCCCAAGACAATGCGCGAACCGTTGGGAAACTCAATCACGCCCTCGTGTCGATTGAATTTATGCTTCGTGTACCGCAATACGGAACGGCGAAGATCCTCGATGCTTTCCTTGGCCGCCTTGCCAACCTTGCGCAAAAAGAGCACTTTCAAGCCGGTGAAACGTTGGCAATCATCCAAGGCAACTTGCGCAAAAGCGGCGTGCGTTTTCCCAGGGCCACGCGCACCACCAAATCCTATTTCTACTGGTCCTCCACTGGTATCACACGAGCGGGCCAAGGCATGAAATTTCAGTTGTTTGACTTGGGCAACATAGCCGCACTCAACGAAGCGCCGAATTTGATCAATCGGTACCCCTGCATGCTTGGCCGTTGCCGCATAGCGATCAGCCGCTTGTTGGAGTGCTGTCGTCGCCATAGGTCTTCAACAACGCGCTTTCTACCGCTGCAAGTTGAATCGGGCCACCATCAGGCCCGCTAATTTCCTTGCGTTCCTTGCGCCCACCAACTTCTTTGGCAATATCATCTATAAGCCCACGGTAATCACTCACCAACTGGCTGTTATAGCGATAAATAACGACTTCGCGGGCGAATTCTCCACCGCCTATTTGTTTGACATCGCGAACCCATAAGTGTGGGCGCTGATCGACTTGCATTCCCTCATAACGAAGTGAGTCATCGCCCTCATTCGCCAATTCATCACCTTCATCATTCAGCCTTCCGCGATAGAAAATCTGGTGTTCGAGGTCTTCGGCTAATCGGCTCAAACGTCGAATGCGTTCATAGTCAGCGGCCAATCCCTCGGTGCGAATGCGTTCAATCTCGGCGGTTTTCGCGGCATCTTGGGCCGCATCGTAAGCCGAAGCTCGTTCTTGCCATTGAAAATCTGATGACCAACGAAAAAGAACACGGAGGGTTTTTGTTGGTGGTTCTGCTGAACTTTCGCTGTACTTTTGCTGCAAATCACGCACTGAACGGCCAATCCCCATTCGCAGATAATCGTTGCACGCAGAAGCAGCCGCGTCGGTTTCACGCGGCTGACGTTCGCCTGCAAGCAATTGGATCTGCGCCAAGGTCATCGGTTCGTCTCCGTCCAGTGCATTCCGCCAAGAATGGCGGAAATCATGCGTTCAGGATCGTTGTTGTCGGTTTGCGGTGCATGAACAGGGATAATCGAGCGCACCGTATGCCGTCCATGCGCTCCATGGACTTGCTTCAGATGAATCAGTGATTCAAACGCCCCAAGCTGGAAGGATTCATAGGCGGCCCAGTTCGCGGCATTGTAGGCGACGCTATCACGACCTTCCCAGAGGAACGTTTTGATATTGATTGGGCAATGCGTCTGCTGCTGCAACACACTCCCACCAAGTGGCGATCCACTCTCTGCCATCCACAGATGCACAAAGAAATTAGGATCAATGTCTAGCCACCGGCACAAATCATAGATTCGGCTCATCTCAGTTGCACTCAACGGTGCTTGGTGGTCTTTCAATGCGGCAACAAACGTTGCGAGTGAGATCGATGGAGCAACGCCAATAACGCTGCGATCTTCGTTGGCAGGCTGATACAGACGATCACGCCACGTATAAAAGTCGGTATCGCTCCATCCGCTTGGATCAACCTTGCGTCCTTTGGGCAAGGCAATGGCTCGGTGTGTTTCAAGATGGTCTTTGAGTATGCCCCACTTCGTAATGAGCGATTGGCAGAGCCACGTCAAGGCTGCAACCTGCGCCTCCGTCCATTGTTCCCCGATGGCATGGTGGCATTCAATGCCGATGCTGGTTTCATTCCAGAACGGCGCGTAGGTCTGCCCAGCGTGCCAACTACAGAGTTCATCAGGAAGAATCTGTTCAATTTGCCCCGCTTTGCCAACCACATACCCGCAGCTCACGGCGCGACTATCCCGCAGGAAACGGCATTCAGCAGAAAACGAACTGCCCTTGTTTCCGTTCGTGGTATGAACGGCGATGCTCAGCGGCTTCGTTCCCACTGGCCGTTTGCTGTAGCCGTGGTTGATTGCATAGAGTGCGTCTTTGCGGTAGTTTTGTCCGATCTTGAAGGCCATCAGACACCTCGTAATCGTTCAGAGACCTTACGTGCAAGCTCATCAGCATCGGCTTCAACTGCCATCAATGGCGATTGGTCGATTTCAACGGATTCGATGAGCGCATACGGTGGATTGCGAATGCGCTGCACAATGTCATTGAACACGTTCGCGCCACGGCTGATCAAAATCCCTGTGAGCACGCTGCCAACAAACGGCCAATTGGCGGAATACCCAAGTTGGCCCAACACATCAGCACCATAGGCGATGCACAGCACGATGGATAACACCAGCGCAATATACGGCTTCCAGCGCGCTGGAACATCAGCAAAGGCATTTTGCACCACCGCCTCGACGATTACGGCCAACACAAAAATCAGAATGAGTGCATTCATTGATTCGTCTCCATATGTTGATATTGCGTCAATTGGTTTCTGAGGTCTTGCACCTCGGCACGAAGTAACACAACTTCAGCCCGAAGATCTTCAAGCTCTTTATTCCGTCGGCGGGCTAATTCCACCTCGGCTTGATCCATCGTCGCTTGGCTGATCCTACTGAGGAGCGCGGCATTTTGATCTGCCAACTCGCGGTATTGTTTGTCGTGATCCTTTCGCTGCTGATCCAACTGATCCTTGAGTTCGCGGTTTTCCCGACGCACGGCATCAAGGGCTTCTTGACTCTTATGATGCTCCTCAAACAGCGCTGTGTATCGATTTTCCTGCTCATCAAGCCGCGCCCAAACCTGCTCAAGCTCATCCCGCATATTTTTGTGAGCGTCATTTTTCCGCTGCCCACGAGCTAGAAAATAGTCAAAACCCTTCACCAGAATCCCACCGAGGAAGGTTCCTGAAACCAAATACTCAAGCACATCATTCATCGCTCACCTCACACCAATCCAATCCGCCAGTAGGCCCACGCCGACGAGAGGGCAAACAGCGGATAGATAACGGTGGCCGTTGACGCGGGATTGGACAGAATAAACATCAAGGCGATGAAGAGCCATACCAGCACTAACGAAAAAGATGAAAAACGACGGATCGGGCGATGATCCCATAACAACCCAATCAACTGAAGTGCCCCAACGCTGGCAATCCCTAATCCCCAGTAGGATTCATCAATCCCGCTACTGAGAAGAACTGTGAACGAGGACGATGACGCGAACGTATTCCACATCGGAAAAATAAGCCATGCCCCCCACAGCAATGCAGCCAACCCAACAAGAAACTCGGCAAACTCAAAGTTATAGTCCACAAGCAAGCGCCGAAGGCGGCGAATGGGCCGCATCCAGAGAGATCCTGCGTGTTGATGGGTCTGTTGCATACATGCCTCGCTCGTGTAGTACCACGATGAGCATAGCATAGTGGGGTGGTACGAAAATCTCAGGCGGCGTGGTGGTGCTTCTGGAGCAGGTAGCGCTGACGATAGCAGTCATAGCAGTGCTTCGCTGTTTGACGGTGGTTTGGCCCGCCGCAATGGGTGCAGCGGCGAATGGGCCGTGGGATAGAGAGGGATCGTGAACGATACCGCTGGCGGTTTTGTTCGAGGTAGGATTCAAAGAGGGCGATGAGTTTATGGGGAGCATCGCGCCAACAGCGCAAGAGTGCTTGTTGTTGACGATCAAGCAAGCACTCGCTGTGGTGTTCCCACATCTGTTCAAAGAGGGTATCGGTATCCATTGGTTCACCGCGTGGGTGGTGCAGGCCGGGGAATAAAAAAAAGGTACGTGAATATGCGCCTCGCGGCCTGCACGTACCTGAGAATCATTCTAGGTTACTGGTTATGTTTTGTCAAGCACGGGTGTGCTACCGTTTTGAGTGAACATCATCTCGGTAAAAACTAGTACTCCTTTTCAATTTAAGAATAATGTGAGATCTTGATACAGGAGTAAAACTACCACGAATCGTCAATTCCGATACTCCGGATTTTGGAATCGATTCAGAAGGAATTTCAAATCGAAAAGTGATGCTCCCACTATGATGGTCTGCCCTTAAAATATGGAAATCATACGTTTTATCCAAATCAATACTATCTCTAAATTTCAGATTTGAAATAACTGGAATTGAAATTTCATCAATAGTCCCAGATTTACTGTCTATGGGAGAAATAGCCAGCGTTATTATTTTTGGTGTAATAGCACTAACCCTTCCTGTAATACGGTGGAGTGGAGAGTTCTCCTCTGAGGGCTTGCTTGAACTTGATGCTACATGGTGGAGAACCATCCCCCGAGAAATGGTATCCTTCTTTCTCAACGTTGTCGCTTTAGGGATAATTCCCACCCTACTGGATGATGAGGAGGTATTCAGTTTCATGATGGTGGAGCGATATAAACGGAAATGCAAATAAGCAAGGAGAACAGTCGTTGGAATCAATGCAAGTATAAGTGTCGCGCCCTTGGACAGCCCTGTTGACAGCATTACAACAACAAGTACTACAAATACTATGGCGCTTATAATAAGGATTCCTCCACCTCCAAAAGCATTCATTTTAAACACTGAACGATTTCTCAAGAAATATGGGTGCCTCATTTAACATCCTCCTCCTGGAACGTGCGTTCCATTTGGATTGCTCCATAGAACGAAAATCCCGAATGGATGATCATTGCAATTAAGTTTACTAGGGCCAGTCCAACCCGAACAACCGAAATAACATCTGTTAGGAACGGAGAATTTTGAGCATCGCCAACGAGCAACAGGAATCCAAACTCAATCAGCGCGTATTCAAGTCCCGTAAAAGCACTATAGAGCAAAAAGTTGACCCACGCAAGATGCAGAAGGTCTAAGAGCTTCCAATTGCGCTCCCGAATGCGTTGTTTTCGTTGGGCAACAGTCATCCGCCTTGACATAGAGTAGCCCTCATATCTTCAGCGAGTATCCCTATTCCCACACACATCCACACCCACATCCACACCCCCGCCCTCGCTCGATCAACGAGCCTCACGCGGGTATTTCGATTTTGGCTTTTATCCCTACTTGATCGAGTAGATATAAAAGGCGGCTTCCATCAATCAACTCGATTGGTTTATCTCTGACAAAATCGAACGCATCGGGGCCATAGCCGCTAGTGGCTACAAGGATTCCTTTGTTCGCACCTTCGTGTTGCATTGTCCCGTACAAGTCACGAACCGAAGAAACACCGACGGTATGTTTGTAGCGTTTAGCTTGAATAACAAGTTTGCCCCCCACGATTGGACGAGTATCAAATGCAACAGCATCAACTCCACCATCCCGCGATGAACGGGTAAGTTTGGTTTCAAACCCCATTTTTGTAAAAAGATTACTCACCAATTGTTCAAACTCGCTAGGTGTTAGATCCATGACATTGGGGCGGGTATCCAATGCTCCCAAAATGTCGCCTTGATCAATAAACCGCTTATCGACCATATTGAATTCAACAACAGGCTTTACTGGCACTAGCTCTGTTGGTCGTGGTGATAGGCTTACCCCAAGATCTTTGAGACAGGCTCGTTTTTCGACCCGCGCAAGGTTGATAGACATGAAACGATCTCGTATCACGCGAATGGAAAGCAGGTGGGGTCGAATATCCTGTCCTGTTGAACGATTCACGGTATGAACAAACCCATTGAAAACGACAACTTGAAGATGATGGTATTGATCGGCTTCAAAGACTTCATGTAGCGTTCGTAGACATACCGCAGCAATAACATCCTGATACAGTTCTCGAACTTCAGCGTCTTTGCGCCGCTTTTCATCCACAGCATCCCGTGATTTGACGTACTTGTATTCTGCAATTGATGGGATACATTCAACACCGGGAAGCTCATATTCAATAACTAACTCTTTTGACTCTGGGATATAGGCTAGTTGAAATTGCTGAGGAAAATCCGCTGGGTATAATGACCGTTCAAGCACCATGATGTTATAGGCAATAACTGCATCTGGATCACCTAAAGCATATTGAGAAGCCAGTTCATCAATTGTATCGTTGTGCTCTTTGGCTTCTATATCATAGGCTTGACGTTCCTGTTCATGTTGCTGATAAAGGCTTGCAATGTGGTGTTGCCGCTGCTGCTCTTGATTTTGCGCCGCTGCAACCGCAGCATTATATTGGTTATTGGCTTCTTCGATCCGCTTTTGATACCGTTGTTTTGCCCCCGGTATCATCAATGCCATTTTGGTTGGAGCAGGAACAAGGAACGCTTCGTGAGGAGGGGTTGGCACTTGCAGTAAAAGATGCCCAGGTGGGGTAAATGGTTGAAACGGGGGCATTTTGAGTGTTTCAAGGGTTATGGTGTCATCATGTTGGAGTGTTGCTTCAAGAATATGATTCAGTTCATCAATGGATGTAGCAATATCTTGGTTCGCATCTGAAACTTCTTGCATCCGTGCGGCGGTGTACGCAGCGGCATTCGCTTTTTCTTGAAGCGCCACCATCCGTTGTTGATGACGGGCAGCTTGTGCATACGCCCGAATTTCCCGTCGTTTTTCCATCTCACGACGTCTCTGCTGCTTGGCCCCCTCACGAATAGCACGCTCAATAAAACCACCACGACGAGCCATATCACATTCTCCTGTGCTACAAGCGATTTACTCCCATAACCCCTTTATCTTACGAGGATTATTTATTCACATCACGGAAAATATATTCACATTCCCTATTTTATTCACTACACGCATGTAGGATATTATAATAGTACCTGTATGTCCTACTTATAGGTATTATTATTGCATTGATAAAATTTGACGGCATTAGAGTTTTATGTATCATGATCTCATCTATTCACAATATCCAAACTATTGAAGAAGATCATCCAAGCATTGCTTGTAATCACGAACATTCTTGAGAACATCGACTACCCCAAAGATATTCGTGCAGTAGAAACACGATATACTATCTGGGGATAATTCCCATATGACAAGAAATTGAGCTTCAATATCTCCAATCTTTCTGAAAGCCTTGCTTTCGGGCTCGTAGATATAAACATTTGGGCGAGATTTCATTGATGAACCAAACTCATCGGTGCTAACGTTATTGGGGAATCCTAAGTTCTCGGGAAGTCGATCATATGGGAGAGAATTTGCATATTGAACATCGATTTCGTCTCGAATTACAGTAAGCGTACCGCCTGAATACCAGTAGTAGCGTCTCATGTAATACCTCCCACTAAGGCACAGAGAATTCCTGTAATGTTCTCGTAAGAAACTTGTGTGTTTTCACATAGTGCTAGGGTAGAACGGATATGCTACACTGATGTGAATGGCTCAATGGAGAAGTTGATATGGATAATGTCTATAGGTTAGGAGAAGCCGATATGGTTAGCAGTGATGAGAAATTACGATTTCTTGAGTATTTAGACAGAATTACCCAGTACTTGAACTCATTTTTTGCCTCCGAAGAAGCTCAATGTATGCCAATACTGACGCTTGCTCATCAGGGGAAAAAGTCGCTAACTCTTCCAAGAATTGCCGAAACTCTGGCACCGCGCCAAGGATCGTCTGAATACTCTGATCAATATCCTCCTGAGCTGGAGGAATAGTATGAACATCGTATCCGCAGGCAGCAATCAAGCGACTTAGCGGTATTTCAAGCGCAAATCCTAACGCTGCCAATGTTCGGAGAGATGGCACCTGGTCTGGATTGTTGAGGATTTTATAGAGCGTCGAGGCTGGCAAATCAGCTTTTATAGCCAATTCGCGCATCGATAATCCCCGCTTCTCAGCCTCATGCTGGAGGAACGCTACCAATCCAACCATTAATTTACACTCCTGTGTAGTTGCCTCAAAAGTATATATCATAAGCCCCCAACTTTCAAGAAAAACCAATAAAAACCATTGACCAAATTTACACTTTGGTGTAAAATACTCCTAGGTAAAAACAAAGGAGGCTACAATGGCACGTCGAAAAACCAAGCGCACCTGCCCCATCAGCGCAACGGTTCGCCCTGAGTTACGGGCATATCTAGACGAACGGGTGGAGAAAGAAGAGCGTTCTCTTTCTGTAATAGTTGACGAGATGCTTGAAGCCCAACGCATTTTTTTACAAGCCGATTTACACCAAAGCGTAAAGAATACCAAAGAGCAAAAAGCCGCTTAGCGTTGGTCTTTTTTTTTCCGTCACTCACAAGGAGCCTGCAATGAAACACTACGCAATCGCTTATAACCGAAACTCAGGATTATTTGATGCCACGTTCGAGGGAATCGTGATCGCCAGCGAATCCAGTTATGTATCAGCAGACACAAGCGCAAAGAAATATCTGCTCCGTATCCTGACCCACCTCATCCTAGCGCTCCGTTTCACTGATCCAACCCCACCAGCAGCACCAGCCGCAAAACCAGCCAAACGATCCAAGAAAACCAAGGTCTGCGGGCCGCAATGCGTGGCCTGCCATCAGCCAGTAACGCCCATTGCCGATGGCGTCTACTACTGCTCACTGGGCAAGGAATGGAATGTCTACATCAATAACGCGATTGCCCACGCATTCCCCAAAAAAGAATTCCGCGAAGCCCACGACTACCTGAACCATTCCCGAACCG